>ERZ827512.494-NODE-494-length-51694-cov-5.848312_pt1 | contig 51694 bp, 43 predicted proteins | sample MGYA00519916_ERZ827512 | MGnify/ENA primary metagenome ERZ827512 (study PRJEB31778, sample SAMEA3449335) | human gut metagenome | biome: human gut; feature: human-associated habitat; material: faeces | place: United Kingdom | collected 2010/2012 ... | reverse complement strand
TTTTTACTGTTTTTAATTAGAGCAGGATAAGAAGATAGCACCACAAACAAAAAAAACTCCTTATAATATAAGGGATTGTTATGGTGCTATTCTTATTTCGTACTTACGAAGTTCATCCTATTATTATAAAAATATAAAAATTAATAGGATGATAGTACATAATTACCACCTCCTTAAAATGAAAAAAAGAAGACCTAAGTCCTCTTTGCATAATTACTTCATTTTACTATATTTTACCACTTGACTTTGATAAGTCAATGAATATCCGATGCTTTTTTGTGCCAAAAACTATTTTCTTAAATTATCTATAAAATAGTTTTGAAGATTTTTATCGGTACAATAAATATAACATCCTTTCATTCCTCTAGTCATCAAAGTTTTATATGTATTTTTGATAATTGCATCAGTTAATCTTTTAGCTTCTTCAATACCTTCTTCTTTAGCTATTTTTTTAATTCCTTTAATTGACTGATCTGTTTTAGCTCTTTTTGTATAATCAGTAATAATATGACCATCTTCATATCTTATATCATCACCTATTATTACTCCAACATAATCAAATTCTAATCCTTGACATGTATGAATACATCCAATTTCATTAACAGATTCTTTATCTATAGCCCAAGTACTCGAATTACCTAAATTCCAACTCATACCAAAATTGTATTCAGGAATAGTTATATCATAAATATCTGTTTTATTTTTTCCTTCACTAATCCAATCCCAACAATAACCAGCAACTAATCTAGATTTATTATTAATTCTATTTTTTTCTTCAATTGCCTGTCTTAATTCATTTGGATTATTAAAAACCCTAAAATCATATTTGTTATCTAAATCAAAATTAGCTGTTTCTCTTATCTCTAAAACATTATCAAGCCAAGCAAGATATCCATCTGATCCATCACATCTAAATTGACTCTTTAATTTCATTTTATGAACACCTGCATTATAATATCTTGCATATTTTTTTATTTCATCAATTGAACCATTATCTTTTAATGTTACTCGTTGATTTTCATCTATAAAAAATATAGAAAACATACTAGAATTAATAATTTCTTTAATTTGATTTTCACCTAAATTTGAAAACAAGCCAGACTTTTTATTTAATCTATGAGCTTCATCTACTATTAAAACATCAAATGAATTAGGTTCACAATCATAAAAGCTTCCTGACCCTTTAAACAAGTTATTTAGACCACTCATCTTATCTATCTTTAATTTTGCTTTAAAAACTTCTCTAGGAGCACTATTTTTAGTAACATAAAAACTGTTAAAGCTTCTATTTAAAAATTGTTTTAATAAATTAATTGCTAAAACTGACTTTCCTGTTCCAGGACCTCCTTCTACAATTAATACACTTTTTTCGTTATGCAAATGAGCATTAACACCTATTCTTAGTGCTTCTTCAAATATAACTTTTTGATCATCTATCAAAACAAATTCTTTATTACCTTTTAATACTGATGAAAAAGAGTCTTGTAGCATTTTTGATGGTTTTATTTTACCATTTTCAATGATATATAAACCTTCTTTATCATCGCCTTCTGTTACAAATTTTTTGATAAAATTTCTTAATTTTTCAAAATCCTTAGATCCAAACATTGGTGCGGCATTTATATAATCTTTATACTGTTCACTATTAATAGGATCACTATCAGTAAGATCATAATTATGTAAAAATGCACATGGATGTAATCCAACATTCCTATCATATACCTCTTGATTATAACTATCGATTAAACTAGCATAACTCCACGCCTGATATGATGGATGTGTAACCTCTCTTAATGCTTTACCAGTTACAGTAGAAACCACACCATCTTTTCCTGAAACAGCATCAGCATGTGTCCATTGTTTTAATTCAATTATAATAATAGAATTTTTTTTATTCTTATCATAACCTGATAAAAGAAAATCAATTCTATTAGATGTATGTGGAATATTAAACTCAATAGCAACACCAGCATTATCTGGTATATCCTTATCTGCTAACACACCTCTCATTCTAAGCATTGATTCTCTCCATGAATTAATTTCAGAATCACCAGTACTTCTATGAAAAACTTCTTTAAATCTATTTAAAATTTTATCTGTAATCAAATTTAAATCAACATCATTGATAAAACCTGATTTTATTCCTTCATATACTAGCATTTACTTCACCTACTTATACCATTTCCAAACACTAATGCAATAAATTTCGATTGTATTATCCTTATCTCAGTTTCATTATATTTATTACCATCATTAATTACTTCTAGTAATTTTAAAAAAGCTTCAGGATTTCTATCATTAGAATCATTAACAAACTCTTTGAAATCATTATATAGTTTTATTGCAGCTACATTTAATTTTTCTTCATCATACATCATATAATTCTCCTATAATTTGTCATATTTAGTGCTAACACCCTTAGCTTTCTCAACAGGATACTTTTGTGCAGATATTTCCATTTTTTCTAGTATAATCTGCTTTGGATCTACACCTATTTGTGAACATAACAAAATACAATAATTCATTACATCTGCAATTTCATATTTCAGTTCATCTTTATTATAATTGTTATTCCATTGAAAACATTCTAACAATTCTCCAGCTTCAATAGAAATTGATTTAGCTAAATTTTCTGGTGTATTAAATTGTAGCCAATCTCTTTCTTCAGCAAATTCTCTTATTTTTTTAGTTAATTCTTCCATAAATACCACCTTTTACTTATCAATCTTTATCGTTAAATTTGAATAACCATATTTGTTTAATAATCCCAATAATGATTGACCATCAATTAACGTTATTGGCTTATCTTTTGCAAAATCATAAGCTTCTTTACCATAAAAACTTGTTGTAACTAAAATACCCTTTGTTGCGCCTTCGTGAATCATCGTTCCATATAAATCTCTAACAGCGGATACAGGAACAACATTATTATACCTTTTAGCTTGTATTACAAATTTACCACCTCTAATAGGATCATCATCAAATGCAATAGCATCTACTCCTCCATCATGACTAGCTTGAGTTACTTTTACTTCTCCACCATCAACATTAAACATCTTATCAAATAATTCTCTAACAAAATATTCAAAATCTTCCCAAGGCATTGTTGCTAAATTAAATCCATCCATTGTAATATTATTCACTTCTTTACTCTCAATAAATCTTGAGTCATCTCTATTTATGTTCAAATAAGGAACTACTGGAGTTAAATTTAAAATATTAGGTGCAAATATCCCCTTCAATCCCTTTATACAAGATTTATAATCTACATTATCCAAATTAATTTCATTAAATTTATCTTTATTAACTTCAACCGTCAAAATACAACTTTCAGCATTTTTACCAATACTTTTATCAATATATCTTAACCACCCATTGTATACAACAACATCAATATAATTCATATCATCAGAAGATAATAATTCTTTAATTGTTCTTAAACAACACATATAAATAACATCATTATAAAGTTTTTCAAACTTTTTATCTGTTAATCTAATTTCATCTATTTCATTTCTTGTCGAAACATATTTATGTTGAATTACTCTAGGAACTAATTCTTCATTGGGTAAATAATATGAAACAACAAGAATCTTATTTTCTTTAATATATTGTAATTCAAAATCTTTTATAAATTCTTGTGGATATTTACTACTATCAAGTACAAACGAAAAGTATTTTTCAATCTGTTCTATGTCACCATTTTCATACCTACTTCTATTTAAATTAATTAACTCATTGTACTTGTTTTGTTCTTCTATAAATTTAGACTTTTCTTTTTCATATTGTATCTTTTGTTTTTGTAATTCTGTATTATAATAATTTTTTCTTATTTGATATAATTCATTAGCTTCCTTTTCTTTTGATAATCTTTTTTCTAATTTGCTCTTAAATATCTTTTCTAAAAAACTCTGTCTTGGAACTTGTAATTCTGCATAAACTTGATTTAATTCTGGTTTTACTAACTCTGTAGTAAATGATTTGTATTCATCTTTTTTTAATAATGAATCATAATATCTTTTAGAAGTTTGTTTATAAACTTTCTTTATAATTAATTCATACTGATTCATTATTTTTTGATCATTATTAGTTAATTTCTCCGCTTGGTTTTTCATTTGTTCCTTATTTTGCTTAACTAACTCTCTATTAACTCTTTCTTGCCATATTCTTTTTTGATTCTCAACCCTTCGATCTAGTTCATATCTATTTGGCGCACTAATTTCTTTACTAACTCCTAAAAAATCATTTGATAATACAACTCTGTAGAAATTTCTATTAGACATAATAAACACTCCCTTAACTAATAACAATAATATTTGTTTAATTATATCACGAAAACCGACATTTTTTTATCTTACAGCAAAAAATAAGGTACCAATTTCAGTATCTTATTACTAATTAATCTTTTTAACAAACAATTCTTTAACAATCAAATCTTTTGAATGTAAGTTATTATTCTTACCTAATAATAAATTTTCATAGAATTTAACTAAATAACTACTATCTTCTTTTATATTCAAATAATTATTGAAATAATTACTTCTTACTAAAGCATTTCTAAAATAAACTGATTTATCTTTAAATAAGGTATTATCTACGTTATAGCCCAAACTAATTAAATATTTTTCAATAAATAAAGCAGTTGTTCTAGTATTTCCTTCTCTAAAAGGATGTACTTGCCATATACTAGAAGAAAATTTAGTTATATTGTTAATAACCTTCACTATATTCATTTCTCTATAATTTTTTTCTAATTCTTCTATTGTTAAATTACCTTCTACTTCTTCCTCTAATAGTTTTTTTAAATATTTAGAAGGTTTTAAATTATTGACTTCTTGAAGTCCAATAGTCATATCCAATTGTAATTGTTTTATATAATTATTAGATTTATATTGTTCTTCATATTCATTAACACTTGAATCTAATTCTCTTTCATTCATAGCTTTAGCCTCCTAAATGTTAATATTATAATCATTATAACTATCACTTAGTTTAAGTCTTATAGACTTTTTCAGTAGTCTCAAAATATCATTTTAATAACATTTCTATACTTCCTTTTCCATCTATTGATTTAATTTTAGCATATGATCCATTAATTAAAGTCATTCTAGGAGCCGTATGTCCAAAATCTGCACCTATTATAATAGGAACATCAAGTTCTTCTAAAGATGTTTTAATAGCATCCTCATAACTTGTATTAGTATAAGTTTTAGTAAATACACTTCTTCCAAAAATAAATCCTTTAGTACTGCTAAACCAGCCAGCTTCTTTTAATTGCCATAATCCTCTTATTATTTGCTCATTTGTTAAATCACAACTCTCTAGAAACCAAATTATACCATCATCTTTATACCTAGTAGTAAATTCACTAACCTTATCATACCTAGTTCCAACTAAGTTTAAAAGAACATCTAAACATCCACCTACTAGCCTACCACTCATACTAATCTTGTGCCTATTTAGATTGCACCAATTAACTTTAGTATCCAAGTTATAGCCTTCCAAACCAGTTTTATATTCAAGATAATTACTTTGGTACATTGAAAAACTATTTTGAATTATAATATTTCCCTTTAATACTTCTAAAAAATTGTAAACACTATCATGCCAGTTATCCATTCCAAAACAACTTATATTATCTGAATAAATAGTAGCTATATCAAGAGCCGTAGTTATAAAAAATGATAAAGCTGTATTATCAGAATAACCACAAAACCATGTTGGGTTATTTCTTATAACATTTGCATCTATATATGGAAGAATTTCCATCAAAAACTCACCACCACTAGCACTTATAATAGCCTTAGTATCCTTATCTTTAAAATTATTTAAAATATTCTTAGCTCGTACTAAAGCACTAGCACTCCTAGCATTAATACTTCCCCTAACATTACTATCTTCCTTTATCTTAAAGCCAATATTCTCTAATTTACTATAAGCATTATCTAACCTTATCAAATCCAACTTATCTGTCTTTCCATCAGATGGTGCACTAACAGCAATCGTATCAAACTTCTGTAAAAATTTAGGATATATCATCTTACTTTATTCTCTCCACTTCTATTGTAAATGGAAGATTATTTAATTCAGTTATAAATTTATTTAACTTATCAAGATTTTCTACTAATACTGTTATACTATATATTTTAGATTGACTTTTATTAATAGTAGAAATACTATCTATTCCTATTCCATTAGCATTAGCTTTTGTAACTATATCTAATAAATTATCAGAAGTATTAGTATGAACAATAATATCTGTAAAATACTTTTTGGTAATATTACTATTCCATCTAACTTTTACTAATCTTTCACTTAAATCAGAAATATTACTACAAGTAATTCTATGAATTGTAATACCAGAGCCCTTTGTTATGTAACCAATTATTTTATCACCTGGTATAGGTTTGCAACAACCACTTAGATTTACCTTTATATCATTCATACCCTCTACTAAAATATCATTTTTATTAGAAGTAGGTACTTTAAGATTTCCAATCTTGGGCTTAGCTTCCTCTTCTTCTTTTCTTATTATTCTTACAACTGACTGGGCTGTATATTTATTTGAAGCTATTCCTAAATATAATTCATTAATATTTTTTATATTTAACTCTCTAAATATCTTTTCTAAGTTTTTATTACTTAATGTCTCTTCTATTGGAAGAGATTGATGTCTTAATTCACTCTCTAATAACTCTTGTCCCTTTTCTAAATTAACATCTTTTTCTAATTTATTATAATATGCTTTAATCTTACTACGAGCTTGAGATGTTATAACAAAACTAAGCCAATCTTTATTTGGTCTTGCTGATTTACTTGTATTTATCTTTATTATATCGCCCGTTTTCAAGTTATAATCTAAAGGCACAATTGCATCATTTACAATAGCTCCTACTACAGTATTTCCAACTTCTGTATGAACTTTATAAGCAAAATCTATGGGAGTAGAATTTTTAGGAAGCTCTATAACATCTCCTTTAGGAGTATATACATATATAGAATCTGTTGTTAAAACTTCTTGCTTTATACTATTTATAAATTCCTCCGGAGTATCAGAGACTTCATTTATCTCCATAATATTTCTAAATATCTGAAGCTTTTGTTCCATAGAATCTTTTACAGTCTTAACACTTCCACCTTTAGCCTTATAAGTCCAATGAGAAGCTATACCATACTCAGCTATTTTATGCATTTCATGCGTTCTTATTTGAATTTCAAAAAGTTTTCCCTCTGCACCAAAAATCGTTGTATGAAGAGATTGATACATATTAGTCTTAGGCATTGCTATATAATCCTTAAATCTATTAGGAACTGGTTTATACTTTGAATGAATAAGTCCCAAAGATAAATAACATTCAGATTCTGTATCAACAATTACTCTTAAAGCTAAGATATCATAAATATCATTAAACTTCTTACCCTTCTGCATTTTTTTATAAATACTATATATACTTTTACTTCTTCCAAAAATCTCATGCTTTATATTATGTTCAGTAAGTAAACTTGAAACGTCATTTAACATTTCAGCAACATCAGCATCCATTTCTGTTTTCTTTGCATTTAACTTTTCTAAAATATCAAAATAAGCATCTGGTTTTAAATAGCGTAGCGATAAATCTTCAAGCTCACTCTTAATTTTATTAATACCTAATCTATCTGCTACAGGGGTTAATATTTCAAGAGTTTCCTTAGCTTTCTTTCTCTGCTTTTCTACAGGCATAACATAAATAGTTCTTAAATTATGAAGTCTATCTGCTAATTTAATTATTATAACTCTAACATCTTCAGAAAGACCAACCAATATTTTTCTTTGATTAGCTGCAACCTGCTCGCTAGTAGTAGAAAAATGCAATCTATTTATCTTTGTTACTCCATCTACTAAAAGTGCAACTGTACTACCAAATAACCTTGTTATCTCTTCTTTAGTGCTATCAGTATCTTCTATTGTATCATGAAGTAATGCTGCTGCCATACACTCAGCATCAGCATTGATATCCGTTAAAATCATCGCAACATTCAAAGGATGAGTTATGTAGTCATCCCCACTTATTCTTTTTACTCCAAAATGTTTCTTATAAGCATAATTATAAGCTCTAATTATTAAATCTATATCATCTTTATCATTATCATAAAGTTTAAATTTTGCCAACAAATCCTCTATTGTTATTGTATTTTTTTTATGTTCATCCATAGTATCACATCCATTCTTAAATAAAAGATTATACTAGTTACAAAGTATTGTCAATAGAATATTAAAAAATAGAGATTAAGTAATTCCCTATTTTTAACAATTTACACCTTTTACTTTTATTTCTTCTATTTCATCATCATCTTTAGGCTTTTCTTTTTTTGGTTTCTTTAATCTTTTTGACTCTAATACTAACCACAACTGATTAGATATATATATTGAAGAATATACACCCGCAATAAAACCTACAAATAAAGCAATATTAAAGTTTACAATTTCTTTGGCTCCTAATACCATTAAACATAAAACTGGTATTAGTGTAGTTGTTGTTGTTAAAAGACTTCTAAAGAATGTAATTCTAACACTATCATTAACTAAATCAATTAAATCTTCATCTGTAAACTTTTTAATCAACACAGCTTTTCCTTTAGCTAACTTCTTATTTTCTTTCTTTTGTTCTTTTACTTTTTCTTCCTTTTCTTTTAATCTCTTAGCATAATTTTCTCTAATCATATCAAAAGTAACAATCGTATCATTAATAGAATAACCTATAATTGTCAAAATTGCTGCTATAAACATTGTATCTATTTCTAATTCAAATATACAGAAGAAGAAAATTATTATAGCTACATCATGAATTAATGCTACTATAGCTGAAACTGCATAATCAAACTTAAAGCGTAAGCTTACATATAGTAAAATACCTACTGTTGCTAAGAGAACTGAGTAAATAGCATTTTTTGTTAATTGTTGTTTTACTATTTTACTAACTGTATATATATCTGTATTAGTATTATATTCTTTTTCCAAACTTTTACTTAATTTTTCTGTCTGTGTCTTATTCAATACTTCCTTTATTACTATTGTAATATCACTGTCAGTTTCTTCTTGTTTCTTTATAGTATAGCCATCTTTTTTCATATCGTTTTTAATTTTATTAAGACTAACTTTAGAATTTTTATTAACTGTAATACTAGTTCCACCAGTAAAATCTACTCCAAGATTAGCACCTCTTACCAAAGTAAGTGTAAATCCTAATACTACAATTATGATTGTGATAGCAAAGAAATATTTTCTGTTTCTAACAAATTCTAATTTTTTAAATGGTATTTCTATATTATCTTGTTTATGAATTTTTTTCTTACTTATGCCAATAAAAAGATTTGGTTTATTTTCAAAAAACTCAGTATCTACAAATATTTTTAGCATAAATTTAGTAAATATTACCATTACCAAGATTGTTACTATTACACTTATTATTAGCATTGTTGCAAAACCTTTAACTGAACTTTGACCTAAAACAAAGATTATTACAGCTGCTATCATTGTTGTTATATTTGCATCAATTATACTTGATAATGATGATTTATTACCTAAACTAAGTGCTTCTTTTACACTTTTTCCTATCTTTAATTGGTCTTTTATTCTTTCAAAAGTAATAACATTCGCATCAACTGCCATACCTATTCCTAAAAGCATTGCTGCTATTCCAGGAAGTGTTAAAACACCATTTAATAAATAGAAAACTAAAAATGTTACAGCAGTATACAAAATAATTCCCATACTTGCTATAAAACCAGCAAAATGATATATTGCAATCATTAATAATACTACCAAACTAATACCTATTACTCCAGCAGTTAATGTTTTGTCTAAACTGTTTGCCCCAAATGATGCCTCTACACTACGAGATGAAATTTCTTTAAGTTTAGTTGGTAATGCTCCAGAATTAATAAGTTCTACTAGGCTCTTAGCTTCTTTTTCTGTAAAATTTCCAGTAATTATAACATCACTCGAGAATCCTTGAGATACTGTAGCAGCACTTAAACAATGAGAATTACTATCAGCACCACATCTATCTTTTTCACTTGAATAGCTATCACTATCTTCATCATAATCTAGCCATATTACTATTACGTTATTTGTCTTTTTAGAAACACTACTGGTTACATCATAAAATTTATCTTTATCTTTAATTGATAAACTTACAGCAGGTTTCCCCGATTGATCTGTTGTTACTTTAGCATTTCCTCCTAAAACTTCACTTGTCATAAGTAAATGATCAGTAGAATCTCTAAATGTAAGTGATGCAGTTGAAGATAAAATTTCTCTAGCCTCTTTTTTATTAGTAACACCAGCAAGCTTTACCCTAATCTTATCATCACCCTCAATAGAAATTTCAGGCTCACTAACGCCTAAAATATCTACTCTTTTTACCAAAGATTGGTAAGTATTATATACCATATCACTATCTAACTTTTTCCCTTTTTTAATTGGTGATACTTGATACAGCACCTCAAATCCACCTTGTAAATCCAATCCATAATTAGTCTTAGATAATATTGGGCTATATGATAACAAACATCCCGCTATAATAGAGATACTCATTATAAAAGCACATAAAAACTTAACTATTTTCTTTTTAAACTTAAAATACGATAGTAAGCTTATCAATATTATAGCTGCTAAGACTACATAAACAACTCTTAAATCCATATTTCTCCCTCTAACTATAATTTTTTTTATATTTTTTTAGATAAATATCTATATCTTTATTATCAGCATGAATTATATCATTCACCATCTCTGATATTGTTAAATTAATACTATTTTTCCACTTACTAATCTTTAAATAGTTCCAAATATCTATTTTATCTATATTTTTATAATCACTATTTTTTAATAATCTTAATTTAACATTCAAAGCAGGTATCAAACTTAAATATAACTCTCTTTGACTTTTATATTCATACATACTTATCACCACACTTTCATTATACAACATAATTTTAGTTTTTTAAAGTAAGTTACTTGAAAAGTGAAAAAAAATATGATAGAATGATAATGTCATTGGCCAATTGGTGAAGTGGTTAACACATAGCCCTCTCAAGGCTACATTCATGGGTTCAAATCCCATATTGGTCACCATAATGTATTCAAAAGTCCTTAATGGGCTTTTTTTATATATTAAAATATGATTTTTATCAAAATAAAAAGATACCAGATAAATTTCTTATCCCATATCCATTTTTAATTATTTCAAATTTTTTCTTATCATCTAAATTTAAGACACTAAGTATTTCTTTTTTAAAAGCTTTCTTTGTTTTATAGTAAGGAAACAGGTTTTAACATTTCTATAATATAATCAGATGAACAGTCTAATTGATATAAATCTTTTATATGTCTACATAATTTGTAACATTCATCTCTTCCATAACATATTTTTGATTTTCCAATTATAAGTTTCTCAGTATAATATATTATTTTATTAATTCCTTCACTATATTCATTCTCACAATCAACATTAACTTCTGTAGCAATATTTAAAAATTGTATAACTAGCTTAAATGCCTCATCAGGTTTATATTTCTCTAATAGATTATCAATGTATTTTGTGTATTTTATTATTGTTTCTAAATATTTTGATAAATTATAGCAATTAATTCTATCATAATTGAAATCTACCAAATTATAGATTGCGTTCCTAAATTTTACCGATATTTTATTTTCTTGATACCATATATCTAATATATTGCATTATAATAATGATAATTTTCATTCTTTAAATTAAATTTTTTCATATCTATACCTTTACATCTACTATTTATTGTAATATTAACTTTTATTAATCTAGATCTAAATCATTAATATACTCTATAAAGTAAAGTGGAATGTTAATTATTTTACCATCTTTACTTAAGTTATTTAATGAAAACCTAAGTGATATTTCATTATTAAATTTATTATTATACTTTGTTAAACTATTATGATTAGTACTTTTATCAGACTTTACTTCTATTGGAATTATTTTATTATTTCTTTGTATTACAAAATCTATTTCGTTTCTATCAAAAGTATAATAATTAGGAGATTCATCTAATAAATAATTTAACACATTAGCAACATAATTTTCAGTGAAAGAACCTTTAAATTCTTCTAGAAGTTTATTGCCCTCTAAAATAATTCTGCTATCTAAATTAGACATTCTTCTTAAAAGTCCTACATCATTCATATAAATCTTATAAGCAGATAAATCATGATACGCTTTTAAAGGAAAAGCACATTTGTTTACTAAATAACACTTAGATATTAAATTAGCAGCATTTAGCCAATTTAATGCTCCTTCATATTCTCTAGCACGAGCGCCTTCCTTTACCACCTGATATACAAACTTTTTATTTTCTCTTGCTAATTGTGATGGTATTCCATTCCATATTAAAGATATCTTATTTGCCTCACTTGTTTCAGTATGTTTTGAAAAGTCATTTTCATAGGAATCTAAAATATTTTTTTGAATTTTATTAACTTTCTCTATATCCTTATCATTAACCCAACTGTATACTACCTCTGGCATTCCGCCAATAATATAATATATTTTTAATTTTTCTATCAATCTATCTTCAAAAATTTTAGGAATTTCTTTTATATCTTTAGTTTGCCTCATAACTAATACTAAATTTTCAGAATTATCAGCAATTAAAAATTCACTAAATGTCATTGGATATAAATTCAAAAAATCTACTTTACCAACAGGAAAAGATGTTTTAGAAAGTCTTATTCCAAGAAGTGATCCAGCACAAGCAACATGATATTCACTTGCTTCTTCACAAAAATACTTTAAAGAATTTAATGCATTAGAACATTCTTGTATTTCATCAAATATAATTAATGTTGTATTTGGATTTATTTTTTTACCATTTGCCAAAGATAGTTGTTCAATAATTCTTTTTGGATCTTTAGTATTTAAAAATAATTCAGCTAGTCCATCATCATGATCAAAGTTAAAATAAGCCACATTATCATAATTATTTTTTCCAAATTCCTTTAATATATATGTCTTACCAACTTGTCTTGCACCTTTTAAAATTAAAGGCTTTCTATCTTTACTATTCTTCCATTTAATTAGTTTTTCAGTTATAAATCTTTGCATATTATCCCCTCCTTAATTACATTATATCACGTTTTTGAAGAAAATATGCTTTTTTTAATCACACTTTTGTAATTATTTTGTTTGTTTTTATCACGCTTTTGAAAAATATATAAAATCCAACCAAAAGTATTACACTAATACCATAATTTAATGTTTATTTTTACCAATTCTTTCATAAGGATTCCTTACTAAATTAAAGTATATGATAAACTTTTCCATTTTTTCTTAAGCGCGTCAAAATAAAAAATTAACCTTAACTTCTAACTATTTTGAATTAATTTCTTTAATTTATTTATTTGTCTGTTTAATAAAATACATATTTTATTAATTCTTTTATCTGAATATCCTGTTATGTCTTGGTACTCATGTAATAAGTTATCAAACCATTTAGGAATATCGTCCAATTTAGTTACATCAATTCTTTTTATATCTTTTACTATTTTAATAATTTCATCAAATGGTTTAACTCCATAAAATAGTTTGCCTTCACCAGTAATATGCATTTCTTCATCATCATAATACGCAATATTTAAACTTTGACCATTATCAAATATTGGAGCTACATCCAGCCATTTTAAAGTGTTAACATCCCTTATTATTCCAAAATTATTAAGATGTCTATCCTCATTCATAATTAAAAAATCCAAAATATACATATTTTCCATTTTTTCTCTTGCATCTTTTATTCCTTCAGATTCAAGTTTTTTTATGTATTCCTCATAATCTTCTATACTATTATAATTTTTCATACCATTTTTTATTTGATGACAAGTGACTAATTCTGTATCTTTTGTAATAAAACAAGGACATTTGGATACCACCATATCTTTATAAGTATCAAGTGAGTATTCTACATGATAAAATCCCAACCTTTTACATATTTCACTTGCTAGTACTTCATTAAATGGTTGCAATGTTTCATTCCTATATCCACCTTTTAATAAATATCTTATACCATTTTCTATAATCCAAGCTTTCTTTAACATACCATCTGTAGTATTGTTAGGTGTTTTTAGAGATGAAATATTTTGAATCATTTTACTATTTTTTGAAAGTGATGCTTCCATAAACTCAGCGTAATCAAAGCTATTATCAAAAAAATTAATATCTTCGTAGTTAAGATTGGATTCTTCTGGCTTTAACCAGTATTGATCTGATAGAGAAAGTCCAAATGCTTTACCACAACAACTCATATGGAGCATTAACATTAAGTCTATGTAGTAATAAGTCTAACTTATCTCTCCAAGATGGTATTTCCCTTCCTTTAAACCATTCACTTAAATTAGTCCTTAAAGAAGTATCATTAACATCTTCATTTTTATAAAAACTTTTTAATATATATGGTGCATAATCAATATTGTAAATTTTATAAATATTGGTAAACACTCCTGTAGCAGAATCATATTCTGTTAACATTACCTCTTTATTTTTATTCATAAAAATACATTTCATAGGAATTTCTCTCCTTTCTTATGTATTATTATATCACAAAACATATCACACCTTACTTCAAAAATGATTCTTCGAAATTCGGTTGACCTAGCAAAAAGTATTCGTTATAAATTTACTTAATATTAATTTGAATTTTTTAAAGAATGATTTAGTTTTTGGGCTCTACACGAATGAGTGGGAACCAAAAGATATCAGACTAATTTCTTATCCCATATTCATTTTTAATTATTTAATTTTATATTTATCATCTAAGTAAAAATTAATATCACTTTTATTAAAATCAATAATTTTACTTCCTCCAGCTCCACAGGCAATAGAATATTTTGGAAAAATCACTTTAATTCCATCAGTAGTAAAATACCAAATTCCATTCTTGTTCAATTCAACTTTAACCTTATCCTTCCAATCAATTTCAAGACATGAAGAATCATTATTATCTTTTTCAATTTGAGAAATACTTTGATTATAAATATAATCTAAAACTCCATCACCAATATCATCTAATTTCAATAAATTTCCAGTAGTAGCATCAAAATTATATCCTTCATTACTATCCCATGAAACTCCTCCAAAACTTCCTTCCGTACTTATTAAAAAAGTCAATCTATTATTAGTAACAACTCCCGTTTTAATTAAATAATTCACCCCTAATCCAGTAGAAGGATTTTCATAACTTTCATCAGCATTTTTCCTTATATCTTCCCACTGACTATTAGAAATATCATTTAATTTATTTTCCATCAAAGAAGCTGCATTAGGATTATTGTTACTTTCAATAGTAACAATATTTCTTTTACTTTTGGTATTCTCAATATTATCTTTATTTTTTGTTGCATAAGTTTCTTCTTCATATTTAATTACATACAAATCATTTTTTTCATCATCTTCAGATTTATTATCATTACTTAATCTATTATTTGTATTATTTTTAATTGAAGAATTATTAAATGTTATTGTATTTGTCGCAAATAAAACACACAAAACTACAAGAATTATTATAATTACTCCCATTAATATAATAATTCCTTTATTATCTCCATTTTTCATCCTCATTCACTCCATTCTATTTTAAGAATAACACAAAAACACTTAATTAATATACTATTTTAAGCTTTTAATGTTATTTTACAAATTGATGTAAAGCAAAAACAAATTAATTTTTAGAATAAAAAAGATAGATTTTTTCTCTATTCATCAATAAAGAACTATTTCTATCTTAAATATATACTACTACTATTGTTTACCAGTAATCTTACCATCTTCATAATCACTACCACCAGTACCACCTGGTACTTCTATTGATACGGTTCCTTTAAATTCTTTACCTTGTTCATCTTGAATTTTTCCAGTTTCATTTAACCATACCATTACTTGATAAGTATGACTTTCTTTATTACTAATCTGAGCCGTTCTACACCTTGCAGGATCATCCATTTCTGCTGTAGCATATGAATCCGATTGTCCGAATAAACAAGCAAGTGGATATTTAGTAGATTGATACTCACCATTATCACCTCTTACATCAGTTGGCTTTCCAAAAAGTGAATAATTTGGATCATCATCTTCGTGATCAGTATTATTATCTACATTAGGAAAATTAATTCCATCAACCACCTTATATTCCTCAACTATTTTATGTCCGTACTTATCAAGAAGTATTTTACCGTTTTCATTTTTCTTAAAAGTTACCTCATATATAACATAACTCAAATTATCAAACTGATTTTGATTTACTTTAATATATCCTGTTATACCGGTTGTTCCTCCAACCTCTCCATCGCTAGTGATAGTAAATTGATATACATAGCAAACTTCTCTTCCTTTTACATCAATACATCTCCTAGATGTATCATTAGTATATAAATCTTCATCAGCTATTTCCAAGCCCTCGTCACCCTCAGCACCTATTGATTCAATATTTTCTTTTTGAAACATTTTTAAGGCTACTCTCTCAGTTGAAGGTATCAAATTACTAGCCTTAATTTCTGTACCACCATCATAAGAAATACTAACATATGCTGATTTAACATTTACATCATTATCTTTACTTGTAGCAGTTGCAGAGAAATAAGCAAAAGTTGCTCCTAATATTGCTATTAGAAGTGTTGAAACTCCAATAATGATATTGAATGTATTTCTCTTATTTTCTGGCTGCCTAGCTTGATTATCTAAATTTTGATTTTTTTCCATATTCTCATTCATTTGCTATCACCCTTTATTGTATTAATAGTATCAAATATTTACCTAAAAGTCAATATTATGTTTAATTGTTATCAAATCTAAAAATTCATTATTTTCAAGCTTTAAACTATATGAATAATTTATATTATTCAAAGGAAAAAATAACTTTTTCTATGCTAAAACATTCCTACTATCGACTTAAGATTTTTTAAATATCAAACTAACAGCAAAATTAAAATATTATTATTCTTATATTCTAACTAACTAAACGAAAACGCCAATTTTACTTAACCTGACATTTATTACAATAATAAGTGCCTCTTCCTCCTATTTTAACTTTAATAACTTCAGAACCACATACTGGACAAGCCTCACCACTACGAGAATGAACATTTAAATTTTGTTGAAACATTCCATGAATTCCATTAACACTACTATAACTTCTAATAGTAGTACCACCAGCTTTTATAGCATCTTCCAAAACAATTCTAGTGTACTTTATAATATTTTTAATAGAATCACCATTCAAATCCATTGCTCTTGTATATGGATTAATTTTTGCTAAAAACAAAATTTCATCAGCATAAATATTTCCAATTCCCACAATAATACTCTGATCTAAAAGCACACTCTTTATTGGTAATCTCTTCTTACTAAATTTATCTTGCAAATATTCTAAAGTTAAATTTTCATCCCATGGCTCTAATCCTAGTTCTTTTAAAGGTCCAATTTCTTTTATTTTATCTTTTGGAATAAGATGCATCTTTCCAAACTTTCTTACATCCATATACCTAAGTTCAGTCTTATCATCTAATTCAAATATAACATGCTCATGTTTTAAATCAACATCTTTACTACTCTTTATAAAATACTTACCTTCCATTCTTAAATGAGATAATAAATAAAAATCATCTAAAACAAATATTAGCCATTTACCATATCTAGAAATATCGTTAATCTTTTGTCCTACAATCTCTTTTTTAAATAAAGAAATACTAGGATATTCTATAATTTTTGGATAATTTACTCTAATACCTTTTATAACTCTATTTAATACTTTATCTAAAAGACCGCGTCTTACTGTCTCAACCTCTGGTAGCTCTGGCATACTTTCACCCCTTACTACTTACTTAGCTTCATATAAATCAGCCCCAATATTAATATCTGCTACTATTGGAACACTAATTTTATAAGTATTTTCCATTATATTTTTAACAATTTTTTTTACAATTTCTTCTTCATCAACTAAAACATTAAATACAAGCTCATCATGAATTTGTAGTAACATTCTACTTTTAAGACCACGCTTAGCAAACTCTCTATCAATCTCAATCATTGCTTTCTTTAAAATATCTGCACTACTTCCTTGAATAGGAGTATTTAAAGCCATTCTCTCACCCATACTTCTTATATTATAATTCTTATTCTTAAGTTCGTTAATAACTCTCTTTCTACCCATTATTGTCTTTACATAACCAACCTCATGTGCCTCTAATACTATTTTAGCCATGTAATCTCTAATACCAGGATATGTCTCAAAATAATTATTAATAAAATCTTTAGCTTCTTTAACACTAATATTCAAATCCTTAGCAAGTCCATAACTACTAATTCCATATATAATTCCAAAATTAACAGCCTTAGCACTTCTTCTCATATTTTTAGTAACTTTATCCATAGGAACATGATAAATTAAAGAAGCAGTATGAGTATGAATATCAAAATTATTAATAAAGGCATCTCTCATGCTATCAATAGATGCTAAATGAGCAAACATTCTAAGCTCTATTTGAGAATAATCACTACTTAAAATAACACTATCTTTATCACTAACAAAACTCTTTCTAATAAGTCTTCCATATTCATTTCGAACAGGAATATTCTGCAAATTAGGAGCAATAGAAGAAAGTCTACCAGTAGCAGTTATCGTTTGCGTATAAATAGTATGTATACGTCCATCAGCCATTATATTAGACTTTAATCCCTCTATGTAAGTATTCTCTAACTTAGTAAGCATTCTATACTCAAGAATTAACTGAATAATAGGATAATCTATAAGTTTAGATAAAGTAGCCTCATCAGTAGAATAATTACCACTCTTTCCTTTTTTTCCATGAGGAAGACCTAACTTATCAAATAATACTTCTCCTAATTGTTTTGGACTAGATATATTAAAAACATTTCCAGCTAGGTCATATATACTATTTTGAATTTCACTAACTTTACTTCTTATATCAAGCCCCATTTTATCTAAAACACTACTATCACACTTTATACCAGTATATTCCATTCTTCCAAGCACAAACGAAAGTGGTAATTCTATATTATTATATAAATCAAATACTCCCTCTTCTTGCATTTTCTTGTCAAATAAATCTTTAGTTTCATATATAAATTTAGCCTTACTAATTCCTATTTTAGCTTTATCTTCAATAGAAATATCCTCATTCTTATTAGGACTATGTATATCATAACCAAGCTCTAAAGCTAACTTAGCAATATCATCACTAACATTATAATTAACTAAATAAGCAGCAATCATAATATCACTAGTAATAGTATCAAGGTTTATATTCTTTTTTAAAAAACTAACATATAATCTTTTAGCATCATAAGTATAAATATTTTCTTTAATATAACTAAGGTCTCCAATATTATCTCCTGGTATATAAATACTATTACTATCATTATAGATACTAATTCCCTCTATAACTCCTCTATGATAATTACTATCACTAATATCCACATATACAGAAACATCACCAGTTATATTTAAAGTTTTAGTATCATAAATTACCTTGACTTCTATATCTTCTTTTTCCCTTTTCATATCATTTTTCTTTATAAAAGAATAAAATTCTAATTCTTTATATAAATCCATCAACTCTTCACTAAAAGTATAAGTATATTTTATATCATCAAATGTAACATCAAGAGGAACCTCTCTATATATAGTAGCTAAATCTTTACTATCAATTGCTTGTTTTCTGCCATCAATAAGTTTATTCTTAACAGCTCCCTTTATCTGTTCTATATTATTATATATATCTTCTATAGTATCATAAGTAGAAAGTAATTTTAAAGCTGTTTTCTCTCCTATTCCTTTAACACCCGGAATATTATCAGAAGCATCTCCCATTAATCCTTTAAGATCTATCATTCTAATTGGTTCTATTCCATAAGTATCAACAAATGTATCATGATTCATCATTATATAATCCTTAGTTTTTAATAACTTAACTGTTACCTTATCACTAATTAATTGTAATAAGTCTTTATCACTACTTACTATTAAGCCTTCATACAAGGAAGATTCATCAATCATCTTAGCAAAAGTTCCTATGATATCATCAGCTTCATATAAATCTTTTTCTAAATACTTTATTCCCATACAATTCAATATCTCTTTAGCAACAGGAAATTGGCTTTTAAGTTCATCAGGAGTTTCAGCTCTTCCTCCCTTATATTCATCATATTTTTCATGTCTAAAAGTTTTACCAATATCAAATGCTACCATCATATATTTAGGTTTTTCCTCATTAATTATCTTATTTATCATATTTACAAAACCATATAAACCATTAGTTGGAAATCCTCTACTATTTTTCATAAAATTACCACTATAAGCAGTAGCATAATAGCTTCTAAATAGTAAGTTATTACCATCTACTAAAACAACCTTCTCCATCTTCTCACTTCCCTATAACTATAATAACACAATAATCATAAATCCAAAAGAAAAATGTGTTCACAAGAACACATTCATTCAATAAATTATATATACATCTACTTAATCTTACTCCAGCAATTACTCCAAGAATTTGTATCAGCTCCTGCAGCTCGAGAATCACTAACTAAATTCATAACAAACATAACCAAAGTAACTACTAAAAATACAGCAACTGCATATAAAAATCTCTTAAGTAAAGTACCTTGAGCCTTTTTCATCTCATCTTCTTTACTTGACATAACAGCCTTACCTAAATCAATCATTCCAAAAACAATTAACAATATTGGAACACCAAATTGAATCAAACCAACTACAGACTTAACTAATCTAATAAGTGGTTTCAATTCAGAACAATAATTAACTAAAAAATACATATTATATTTCCTCCTCACATCTATAAGCTATAATTAAATGATAAACTATAATGACTAAAAAGTCAATATTGCCATAAAAATTACTAAAAAAATATTGTATATTTGTAAATGATGTGATACAAAATTTTTCTAAAAAATGACTCAATTAATATTGGGTTGTTTTTCTTTGTTAATGTTATGAATAATACAGAAATGAATTTAGTCAATGATTAGCGTAGCTAAATTTAATTTGCATTGACTAAAGAAATGAATGTATTATAATTGACTAACAAAGAAACAATTAACTCATGTCTTTTTTCTAATGGGGTTTTATATCCTAATACTGCCATTGGTATTTTATTTGACCTTTCTAAATATTTTTTACCTTTGTTTCTTAAATCTTCTAAAGAATCAAATGTTAAATTATTGTAAAATCTTTCATTATCATTACGATGACTCCTTTCGACTTTACCATTATGTCTTGGAGTTCTAGGTCTTATTTTATGATGATCAATATCTAATTTTAAACATAACTCTCCAAGAGGATGTAATTTTTTCATTTTATCAGTATTCCAAGTAAATTCCATACCATTATCTGTTTGTATTTCTGTTGGCTTATATTCATAATAAGCAATGCATCTTTTAACGAAGTCAACAGTATTAGCAGGTGTATGTTCATCATACCAAAATAAGAATCTTTCACGTGATGCCTCATCAATACATGTATATTGATAAAACCTTTTATCACGAGGTATTTTCTTGCCTTGACAAAGAACTGGAACAAATTTAACATCAATTTGCCATTTGATTCCAATTTGTTTAGGAGTATTATATTTTTTAGGAATATATTTGGAAGTACCATTAATGTTTATTTGCTTATAATAACCGAGTTTTCTCATAACTCTATATAAACTACCTATATGTCTTGAATATCCTTTATTAATTCTTAATTTATACCAAATTTCGCATAAAGTTAAATTAGGATTTCTTCTAATTAAATCTTTAATCCATTTAATTTCTTCATCAGTGTGAGCAGTGGGATGTTTAGAATGTGGCTTATGTGATTGGTCAGTAAGAGATTCTTTGGTACCATCATATAATTTATTCCATCTATATAGTGACATTCTTGATATATGATATTTTCTACATACAAAGCTAATTGAATTTCCATTTCTATAAGTTTTAACAGCATTTTCTCTAGTTTTTAATTCATGAGGCAAATATCTTTTGATTTTTTCATTATTTTCTTTTATAATATTCATTGTGATTCAAGTCCTTTCGTATAAATTTTTTTGTAACACAATATTATACAACTTGAGTCACTTTTTTTATATAGAAATGTATCACATCAATTGTAACACTACAGCCATAAAAATTACTAAAAAAATATTTTTAATAGTAAACCACTAAAACTATATAAACTATTAGTTGGAAATCATATTACAGAATAAAGTTATTTTTATAGCTAATCTTTCTATAAAACTATCATACATATAAAATCTCACCATTTAATTAAATTAATCATCAACTTCTAAATATTTCTCTTATTATTTGGGTTAAATTATTCATTATACATTCTAACAATTTCGTTATTATTTTTAATTATTTGAATAGTTAGCAACCACCAAGTCATAAGTAATATTATTACTCAAGCATATTTTTTACTTGATACAAAACTTTCATTAATTTATTTTCAAACTTTAAGTATTAAAATTATTATTTACACAAATGTACTAATTAACATTTTTTATTTCTTATTTTTTATTAAATTTTCTATAACATATTCATTAAGTTTTGGCATTGTAATTAATAAATAAATATAACGAGCCAAATACATAAAAATTTCAGAGGAATCCCCCCTACTATAATATCCAGAACTTACTTTTTTACTTTGTTTTATAGTACCATTAAAATACTTGACAAAATTTGAGTTACATTTATCAATTTTTTTTAAATATTCTAGAGCTTTTTTATCATTTCCACTCTTATAATATATAGCAAATAAAGGAAATAACATTTCTAAATCTTCTTCTGGATATTTTTTATATAAGTCTAACATACTTTTTTCTTTTTCTAGTGTAGCATATATTGCCATCAATAAATATCTAACGCCTAAATTATCATTCTCATTTAATCTTAAAACTTCTTTACATATATTAGCCGCTTGACGTAATTTACCTTCTTCTAACAAATACTCTGCTTTAATAGACAATCCTCTAATATATGGTCTTGTTTCAAATATCCCATAAAAATGTCCAATATTTTCCTTATCAAAATATTTTTCATCTGTTAATCTATTTTTTTCAAATTCAAGGCCATCATTAATAGTTTCATTCTTTTTATCACATTTTCTTCTAAGTCACATTGAAATAAAATCGCATCAAAACAATCTGATGATTTTTTATATGCTTTTTTAGCTAGCTTTATTGCTTCTTTCTCGTTTTTTGCATATTGTGCTTCTTCTAATATTTCATAAGCTTCATCAGGTGGGGTATTTTTATATTCTATTTCACCATTATTATACATTTTTATAAATTCTTGCAATTTTTCATTTGCCTCATTAATATCTTTAACATTATTTTTTTCTAAAAACTCTTGTAACATATTATTAAATTTATTATCCATTTACTTCAACTATTTCTTTCTTTTTTATTAATCTTTTTCATAGTTTTGTTTTCTATCAAGATACTAATTTGCTTACACTCATTATCCTCAAATTTATATCAATCATCAGTTATATATCAATTATTTTTATATCTAATCTATATATTCAATTTTATTCTGCAAAATTATCTGCAGACTTTTATTCAAACATATTTGAACGGAACTGAACGGATTTAAACGGAACTAATTTTTCATTTTATTTTATACATTAAATAATAACTTTAATTCACTCTAACATTCATATATTATAAGTTTTTATCAATACAATTAAACATAAATTACAATTATCTAATAATTTCATCAACGGTATATTTAGGTCTATTCTTAGTTTCTATATATATTCTAGATATATACTCTCCAATAACACCTATACAAAGAATTTGAAAACTACCAAAAAAACATATAAAAGCTATAGTAGAAGTCCAACCAGTAACTACTGAAGAACCTTTAAAATAACTAAACACTATATAAATAAGATATAAAAAACTAAGTAGAGAAAATATTAATCCAAGATTTATTATAAATCTAATAGGTTTAATACTAAAAGATGTAACACCATCTAAAGCTAATCTTGTCATCTTACCAAGTGTATATTTAGTAGTTCCTAATTCTCTTTTTTTTCTTTCATAATATACTTTATCAGTCTTAAATCCCAGCATAGGGACTATACCTCTTATAAATAAATTAGACTCTCCATACCTAGACAATTCTTCTATACTTCTTTTACTCATTAATCTAAAATCAGCACAATTATAGACAAGCTCTACTCCTAAAAAAGACATAACTTTATAAAATAATAAAGCACTATACTTTTTAAAAAAGCTATCTGTATCTCTAGAACTTCTCACACCATAAACTATATCAACGCCATCATTATAACAATCAACCATTTTATCAATAGCTTCTATATCATCTTGTAAATCAGCATCCATAGTAATAACCATAGAAGCTTCCTTCTTAACCTCCATCATTCCAGCGTATATAGCCTTTTGATGGCCAAAGTTTCTTGATAACTTTATTATTATTAAAAATTTATTTTTAATTTTTAACTTCTTTACTATTTCTAATGTTTTATCACTACTTCCATCATCTACTATAACTATTTTACTATTCTTATCAATTTTTTTTGATTTTATCAATAACTTTATTTTATTAGTTAATATTTTTATAGTAGATTCGATAACTTCTTCTTCGTTATAGCAAGGAATTACCATATATAGACATTTATTCATCACAACCTCCATATGTATCGCTAGCTTTAGAATAAAATTTCATAATAATAGGAATAAATACCTTAGGCCACATCTTTCTAAACATAATAATATCCTCTTCAGTCCTCTTATCATTATTAATAAATTTAACAGTTGTAGCATTACTATGTATCCTATAACATATTAATCTTTTATCTATATAGCCAACTCTCCCTTTCATTCTAGATAATTTCAAAAAAGTATCCCAATCAAGAGAAAACTTTAATGTTGAAGTAAATATGTTAGAAGTTCCTAATATATTTTTATTATAAGTAACAGATGGACAATTAACACTATTACCAACCATTAAAGAGCCAACTTTAAATAACTTAAATCTATTAAAGCAAGCACTCTTTAAAGGGTATTTTAATATTCTTTTTAATTTACTATTAAGATCAATTTCAAGCTTTCCATTCTTTAATACATAATAATTAGTACTAACGTAAAGTGTATCATTATATTTTTTAAAATACTTTAAAACATTCTCTAAATATTTACTATCATAAACATCATCTTGATGAGCTATAGTAACTAAATCACTCTTAGCCTTGCTATATCCAAAATTCCAATCATCTTGAATATCACTCTCACCATCTCTAACATATAATTTTATCTTATATTTAGAAGCAATATTTCTAATATAATCATTATCTGTAGAAGTAACCATTATAATAGAAGGCAAGACTGTTTGATTTTTTAAAGATTTAACACATTCTTCTAAATATTTACACTTCTGATATGCACAAACAACAAAAGTATGAGAATATTTTTTGATTTTTTTAGTCATAATTATCACCTCAACTACCTATAACAATAATTTAATAAAAGCATATATATACACTATAAAAAACATAATAGCAACTATTCCATAATATAATACACTACTTATATTAAGAATAATTATTGGTACATTACTTATCTTTATTTTTGATACAAGTATAAATAAAATCAAAGATATAATAGATACTATGAGTCCAATCTTTATAAATGGTGGATAATATATAAGTTCTATCTTATTTTTTCCCTTATCTACATCTATACTAATAAAATTATCAAAAACTTTATTTAACTTAACAACTTTACCATTTACAATACACTTATATCCATTCAAATAATTAATTGGTAAAAATAAACTTTCTTTATTATCCTTATTATCTACATTTACTAAAAGTTTATTTCCTTTCTGTTTTATATCTACACTATTCTTATTTTCATCTATAAATTTATTAAATTCTTCTAAATTAATGGTAGCAAATGAATAATTAGAAATACATGTATCTTTTTTCAAATAAATAGTAACCTTTACTTTCTCATTAGAATGAATTCCTAAATTAATTATACCATCAAATGCATTATATGTACTCTTTTTACTTCCATCAACACTATTATTATAAACAAATTTATCATTTACTTTAACATACATAATATCTTTGCCAATAGTCATATTATCGTAGTCAAAATATAACAAGCTTTTTTCCTTAACGTCAACATAAAAATCTATTTTTTTACTTTTATCATTTATACAAAAAGTACTAACTGAAGCATCAATACCATCAGTTCTAGCAATAACATTTTTAAGTATAGCACTATCTTTATTAAATAAATACCTATATACATAATTTTGATATGCAAATGAATTACTTCCAATATACTTAGCTATATTATTATTTTTATTATATAAAACTCCCATTCCTAAATATTTATTCAATTTATACAAGTTATATTTATTATTTTTTTGCTCTAAACTATATAAATCATTATCTAATTTCTTGCTGCTTATATATTTATTTATTCCTAGTATATTATCTGAAAATATTGTTCCTCCTTTATCATTAATAGACATTGCTGTCCTATATCCCATCTTTCTTGCTGTTAAAAAACTATCTTTATTTGTCAAATGCCAATTAGATATAACAGCCTTATCTATTATAAAGCCATAATTATCACTAAGATCATTATCAAGATTTTTATATCTATCAAACTTATTACTATCACTTTTTAATATATCATACATTGAATTAGATTTTAAAACTGGCTTAATAGTAGATTGACCAACTATCTTAGGAGAATAAATTCCAATATAACCAGCTGCAAATCCTACACAATATACTAGAAAAATGATAGACATAAATATATTTCTATAAGTAGTATTTTTCAAAATTAATAAAATAAATCCTAAAATTAAAGTTACTATCAATATAAGAGAAATAATTAAGTTTTGTTTAATATCACTTAATGCAAACGCTGGTTCTAAAGAAGAACTAATTGGAACAAATATTATAAATAGCCCAATTAAAACAGCTATTAAAATAATAATTAGTATTAAAAATATACTTCCTACATTACTACTATATCTTTTTTCTTTAGATAAACATAAAAGGGCTCCCAAATAAATAACCATAATTGGAATAAACCCATATCTATATGGAATCATAATATAGCTACCAGTATGCCACATTAAATTAATAGGTTCAAATATTACCCCAATGCAAGTTATAAAAATCATAAAAGCAAAGAAATGCTTTATTTTTTTAGGGATAGATTTTAAAATAAATAAATTAAAAAATAATAGTATTGGAAATCCATAACCTAATATTATCATCATCTTATCCAGTGTATTAGCACTAATCATACTAATTCCACTTGGATTAAAAGTTTCACTTCTAACAGAATCAAAAACTAAAGATATAACTGGAAGTAAAAATACCAAAGACATACCAATTGCTAATATAGTACCAATTCCTAGAGAAAAAATAAACTTTCTTTTTTGTACTTTATCATCACATAAAAATACAATATAACCAAATGATAAAAATAATATAAATAAAAGTTCCATATAGGAAATATAAAAAGAATAGCTAATAGATAAAAAAAGTATAATTGTATATAATTTATTATCATTTTTATCAATAATTCTTTTTATTCCCAAAAGTAATACTGGAAATAGTATTAAATTATCTAACCATACAAAGTTAGTATAATATACTATAACATAAGTACTAAGAGCATAAAAAACACTAAATAAAACTTTATAAAACGCCTTTAATCCATTTAGAACTTTATTAAATAACATAAATGTTGTAACTGATATCAAGCTTACCTTAATCATAAATAATATAGACATAAAGTATGGAATATCACTTCTTTTACATAAAGCAATTATCCAAGAAAATGGAGACAATATTCCATATATAGAAGTTAAATCATACATACAAGTTCCCATACCAACCTTAAAATTAATAAAAAGATTAGCATTTCCTCTAAATAAATCCCACATATAATAATAAATAGGTATATATGCGCTAGGAAAATCACCGTTTAAAATTGTATTTTTTCCAAAAGGATATACTCCATTAATTAAATATATAATAGTCAGGAGCAACATAACTATTATAGGTGGTATTAAATAATATTTATACTTCTTCATTTATTACACCTCAAAACTATCTTTTTAAATTATTTGTATATATTCCAAAAGCCTCAAAATTAGTTACATTATCATAATTTCTCTGTACATAATCTAATAATTTCTTACTAGTTTGATTCTTACCTGCTAAATCTTCACTTATAAGAACAAACATACATTTATTTTGAGAACAATAATTATCTATTTCTTTAATATACTTCTCTTCTCCTTTATACCCCATATTTCCATTATTTATTAAATCATACTTATCAGGTATCTCTCCATTATTAATTCTAATTAAATATGCATAACAAGAAAATATATATAATCTATTATCATCTTTATTTTTATCTAAATATGAATACAATTTATCTATCTGCTTATCATAAATACCAATGATAGAACGTCCATATAAAAAACTATTTTTCTTTGAATATAAATGAAAATATGCTAAATTAGCTCCAATATAAAATGAAATAAGTAAATAAAAAGCACATAATGTTCCAAACAAATAAAACGAAATCTTATTTAAATTATAATTCATTAAAATATAACAAACAACAGGTATAAAAGCATAAAAAACGTGCTGATAATCAAGAAGTGGAAATGCCATTATTTGAAAAGCCAAAACAAAAATCAGTTTTTGATTTTTAAATTTTCCTTTTATTAACTTATACAAAATAGTTATAATAACTATTATTTCAAAAAAAGCAGTTAATATAAATGAATTATTTTTTAAAGAATTTTTACTAGTAAAATCAAACATTCCTAAAAGACAATAATCAATAAATTGATAAAAAGTATTGAAATATATCAAATATATTAAAAATATCAAACATGGAAACAAAAAACCTATTAAACACTTAATTCTATCTTTACTAAAGAATAATAAAGGAATTATCAATATTCCCAAAGTCTGTTTACTAAGAAACAAACAAGCAATAATTAAACCTAATACAAAGTCTTTATGTTTAAACTTTTTATTATAAAGAAATAGAAAAAAGCAAAATATTAAAACACAAAATGTATTGTAACTTGGATATAAAATACTTAAACTTAAAAGCCATAATATAAAAATTTTTTTGTTTAAAACTTTATATCCAACCGTAACAAATAGAGCTAAAAATAAAGCATTAAAAATATGTACAGAAAATAAGTGATTTCCAAATATTTTTATAAATAAAGATCCAGCAAACGAATATAATGGAGTAATAATCATATTAAAATCTCTATATGGAACAAGACCTTTAGAAATATTATATGCAAAACCATAGCACCACACTTCATCCATTCCTAATCTTGCTATAAAAAATTCATATACAAAAGATATTACAAAAGCAACTATAAATAAAACAATATACTTCCAGTTTTTTCTAAACATAATACTACTTCACCCTTTCAAATAAAACAAAATATTTATCTTTATAAATTATTTTATAATCATTATCATTTTGTAAAACTCGATAAAAAATTCTCTTTTTATTTATTAAAGCATAAGAGATATTATAAAACTTAAATTTACTCTTATAATTATAATCCATAGACATAACATCATCAAAAATACTATACTTCATTCCATTAAATTCTTTCAAATATAAATCACATCTAGAATCAACAAAAACTGGTACATCATTTAATAACATATAACTACCATAATTATAATAATTATAAATCTGTAAATTCTTTTTATCAATATTCTTATTAATATATTTAACAGCATCAACTGGATACTCAGATTTGTCAATATAATCCTTCTTTAAATTTTTATTAAAATTAAAAGCAGAAACTGCAACAATAACTAATACAAAAGTTACATAAACTAAATTATTTTTAGATATTAAGTTTTCTAAATATTTAAAAGTTATATCATTTTTTTCTTTAAAATATCTACAACACATAATAGAAAGATAATATACACCAATTGTATAAAAGAACATTAAATGTCTAATAGAGAATAAACACATTAAAATTAGTCCACACATCATAAATAACTCTTTTAAATATATTTTAACATTAGAAAATATTAATATTAAAATCATTACTATAACTAATGCTAAAAACATTGGATGTTCTATCAAAACTAGTGCAGAATGTTCAGAAATATATTTTTGACTATTTCCTAACATAATTCTAAATACATATGTATAACATATATGACTTGGAGTAAATATTCCCATCAAGAAGCTAGAAATAAAAGATATAATCAACTTTTTTATATTATTAATTTTTGTTATAACAATTCTATCATTAATTTTAAATTTATATTTTCTATCTAACAAATATATAATATGAGATACAAAAAAAGGTAAATACAATACAAAAAGAAATAACCAACTAGTAGCATGTACATTAGCAATTACTAAAGAAGAAATAGTTAAAAAAATTATATATCTATTTTTACCAGTTTTAATTAATTGTTCTATAAAATAAACAGCTAAAAAGAAAAATATTATAGATACATTTTGTCCTCTAGCAGTAGCAAAAGAACTAAGAATAAAGCAACTTACTAAAGAAACAATTAATCCCATAAACTCATCTTTATTAGTTTTTAGATTAACATAATAAATAGATAAATTTAACACAATAAACAAAACTATAGTACTAACGTAAATACCCAAATTACCAAATGAATTATAAATTAATCCAATAAAAACTGAATACAACCAATGAGGATATGTATAATTAAGATTAGTTACCCAACAATAATGATCTTTTAAATCTATACCATTTTTTAATATATCACATCCAATTTTAATTAAATAAAAGGTATCATTTTGAAATACCTTAGAAGTAAATCCCATACACAATAATATTATAGATATAACGGCTAAAATTCTTATTTTTCTATTACATTTCATAAACAATCAAATACTCCATTCATAACTAAGTCTACCTTAAATCAAGTTTAACATTTATAAGTTTTGAAGTCAATTACAACAACATTATAGTTAAACAAAAAAAGAGCATTAATCTAATAATCTCTTTTAAACAAACCTAGTTTTTCTAAAAAAGGCATTAATACGCTAGAATTATCAATACGATCATTCAAAGGTGGAATATTATAAAAAATCTTTATATCACCCTCAAATTCAAAATCTTTAACATCTTTTTCCGTAAAGAAACTCTTATTTAATATTATTTTTTCACTATTAAACTTAACAAATACATCTCTATCCAAAGTTATTAATTTGTTTATTCTAAATAAAGATGGTTCAACTAAATACAATATATCAGTACAAATATTATTACATACAGCCTCTGGTAAATTATTTAAATCTACTAAAATAATATTAACATCTTTATATTTTAAAATAGTATCAGATAGTTGTTTTTCTATAACAGAAATCATATCTTTATTTTTATAAAACATAAAATCTCTTTTATTTACTTCTATACACATAATAGAATAATATTTAGATAATATATTTTTCATCATATAGATTAAACTAGTTGCACCAGCATGAGTAGTTATATTTTTAACTCCAATAACTCTAACATCATTAGTAATTATCAATTCATTAGATACATTTTGTATACTCTGTATATTATCAGCAGTTTGATTTTCAACTTGTTGATAATGAGCAACATCTTTATAACTATTAGGGTTATTATATAAATACATAACTTCTTCCATATTTTTAGCAAAATTATAAATTCCCATACTAACTAATTTTGCTAAATAAATATTAGAATTTACTACTGGATCGTCATTTAACAAAATAATAATCTTATCTACATCAAGCCCCAAAGAAAGTTTCTGTATATTAGCAAAATTTTTATAATCTTTAATAGCCGTTATATCTAAAAACATTCTATTAAAGAAAAAATTGGAGAAAGATTGAACTATTTCATCTACATCAAATTCTCCAGTAATAGATTTTATTATATCCACACCTAAACTACTAAACTTATCTTTATTCAAATTTGATACAAGTACATTCATTTTATCTTCCTCCATTTATATATTAATAATTATAACGAATAGTCATAGTTTCTCCACTAATAGGTATCACAGTTTTAATATCCATAAATGGCCAATCAATTTTTATAAATACATAAACTTTATAGTATGCACTTTTTAAATTTCGCCCAACCTCTTTAACACCTTTTTTTTGAACACACATTCCTTTATAAGAAACTATATTCTTATCATTAGTGCCACTTCCAAACTTTTGTTGACAATAAGCTAGATCTACACTATTAATATTATAAGGAATGTTACTCAAATAAGTTTCTAATACTGTTCCATCACTTTGATTAACAAAACCTGGACTACCATTACCGTCAATTTTAAATTGATGTTGCTCAAAGTAGTTAATTACATAATTTTTTATTCTATATGTCTTGGCAATTTGCAATGCAAACGTTAAAAAGGTAACATATATAACAAAAAATATCATAACTAACTTTAACATAAAAGTGCCACCAAAAGCTTCTTTCATACTGTATCACCTACTATCATAAATAATAAATTTCAATCAATATTACCCGTGTATACCGCTAACATTTTCTGCCTCACTTGTACCCTTATCTATAGATCCCCATGCTTTACCGATATAGTTTTTCATACTTGGCATCAAAAATGCAGTCAAAATTGCCATAATTGCAATAACAGCAACAATTACAACTACAGTCATACTCAACTCACCTGTTGCTTCCTTCATAAACACATCACCTCCTTTAATACATAACCAACAATTAATAAATAACACTACATAGCATTAGCAAGCATCATAAACATAGAAACTAACAACAATAGCATACCTCCGCCACCAGTGCAAACTAACATCATCATAGTCATACTTTCCATTTTATCAAGTCTTTGTTTATACTTGGTTTGTCTTGATTTTTCTTGTAAACTAGATACACTCTTACTAAAAGAAAGTAATTGTTGGTGCTTTTTTTCTTGTTCACCAAGTCCTAATCTATACAAAAGCCTCATCATTCTCATAGAATCTCTTACAGGATACCTGTTAGCAAAATCAACATAAGGTTGAATACTAGAATCTCCACCTTCAATTTTAGCAACCATTTCCTTTAATCCTGGTTTAAATACTTCTGGTGCATCTTCAATACTTCTAGCAAGGGCAACTGGTACTGTATAATGTTGTACCAATACTTCTAATCCTTTTAAATAATAAGGAAGTAATGAATCTATTTCGCTTAAATGTTGTTTATAATAATTTTTAAGACTCAAATAGTCATACTTAAAAGTAATAAAAGAAATAATCAAACATATAACAATATTTAAAAAGTTTAACTTTGAAATAAATACCATAAAAAGAACAACAAAAACAATTCCAGCTCTTTTTATTCTTCCCATATATACTTTTTCTGGATCATAAACTCTATCTCCATATTTAGCATAAAGTAAAAATTCATAATCACTTTCTTTTAATATATCAAATATCTCTTTATTATCTTCTACAAATTTATTTGAATTAATTTTTCCAGTATAAAGCATAACAAAGACTACAATTATTCCTACTAACAAAATTGCCATATTACTCAGCTCCTATATTTTCATTATAATATTTCTCACCCTTAAGTAAAAATCCAGTATTTATAAGTACTAATCCATGTAATGCAATAGCAATGAATACATTCTTTAACATTATCAAATAAGTATCAATTTGTACAAGTACTTGAAGTAATATAACTATTCCGAATAGTGCAAATCCAAACATCAAAAATTGTCTATGGAAATTTGCTCTATCCATTCTATCTCTATAGACGCCTTCTACCAAAGCATCTATATCGACTAGCATATTTTCAAACATCTCACCAGTATCCTTAGCACCTTCTTTAGTAACCTGTAAAAACAACTGATGCATATTCTTTACCATAAAAAATGGATATTTAGTATTCATATAATTAATTGAATCTTGTACATCTCCTTTTTCATAAGAAAGAGCTATCATAGTCTGAACATCTGACAACACTGGATCCTCTAATACACCAGATTCTACAACTCCCTCTAATGATTTTATAAAAGCTTGTGTTGTTGCAAATTCCATTATAGTATTTGTAACATACACTTGTATTTGCTCAAATATAAATTCACTATATAATCTTTTAGAACGTAAATAAGTCAAATAAGGAACCATAGCAATAGCAATAATCAAATAAACAATAGCTACTATTAGACTATAAAAATACAAATAACCAACACCTGCTGCAAATCCACCAATTAAGACAACCTGTGTCAAATATTGACGTGGTGTATAATCAAGTCCCAAACTTTTTATCTTCCTACGCATTTCCTTATAAGAATAAGGAGCATATTTATCGTAGAGTGATGTAGCTTGTTCATTTATAAACTTATAAACACCAGCTCCAGAACTAAACCTGTAAGAAACTATAAATAGGACAATTATACCTATTAAAATTATAACTAACATACAATCACATCCTACCCTTGACTACTATTGTTAGTAACATTATACCTCATATTTTGATTATTAACAATAGTATCTTGAGGATTTTTTAAAACATTTGTAGGGCTAGTATTAATATTACTATTTATAACTTGACTATTAACACCATTAACATTAGCAGAAACATTAGAAGGGTTATTTATTTGAGAATTTATAAAATTAGAGCCTACATTACTAGGAATAGTATTTTTTACAACATTACTATTATTAGTATTTATTTGATTAGAAGAACCATAAATACTATTAGTTACTACATTTTTATTAGGTACATTCACATTGTTAATATTCCCATTTGAAGAAATATTATTAGTACTTGTTTTAACATTAGAATAATTACTCTGGATATTGTTAGTAGTAGACTTCTGTTCCAAATTATTAGGCTTATTATCATTAACACTAGTACTCTTATCTTTATTATCATTAGGATCATGAAATTGTTCTTTAACAAGAATATCTGGCTCCATTATTACTCCCTGACTTTCTAAATATCCAATTAAATATTTAGAAGGATTATTAAGAATAGTATGTCCATCTGGAGTTCTTTTATATAAAATTCTATATTCTGCCTTGTTTTCTTCTGTAACATAAAATTCTACTACTTCAGCTACTTCTCTTTTAAATCTTTTTAATTCAGAACTATAATAACCCTTTATATGTACTCCAAGTTGTACATACCTATGAATACTTCTTAAGAATTGATCCATATCTATACTAGACTCTAATAAACTATATAAACGGCTAGGAATACTCTCTGCCTTATCAGCATGTATTGTAGATAAAATATTATGTCCAGATGAAATAGAATCCCTAACAGCCATAACAGCTTCCGCACTTCTTACCTCAGAAAGTAATATCCATCTAGGATTTTGTCTCATACAAGTAACAAGTACATCAGCATAACTAGCTATATTATTAGTTTTCATTGCTACTATATCTCTATGAGGAAATATTTTATCTAAATGAAGTTCCAAAGTATCTTCTATAGTTATTATTTTCTCATTTTCTTTTGTATGAGCAGCTAAATATTTAATAAACTCTGTCTTACCACTACCAGTTTCTCCACTAACCAATATATTACAATGTCCTGTAACACAAGTAAGTAAAAAATCATGTATATCTAATCTAATATAATCTTCTTTAATTATTTTATCTTTTTGCAATCTTATTTTAGCAGGTGTCTTACGAATTAACACTGCTATTCCATTTTTTGCTATAGAATCATGAACAAAATTCATTCTTAACTCTGCACTTTCTGCATCAAGGAAAGGATTAGCCATATTAAAGGCTTTTCCCATAGAATTAGCACACTGAAAGGCCATCTTTTCCATAAATGCATTATTAACTGCAGGATTTTCAACTCTATAAACTCCCTTAGATAATGTTTTCAACCAAACTTGTCCACCATTACTATATGATATATCTGTTATATCATCATTATCTAAATATTCTTTTATGGGTCCAAAATCTACTTGTTGAAACTCATTCATCAAATCACCCCATTATCTATTACTAGTAGTTGTTTTAGTATTATTTTTCTTAGTAGTAGTATCTGTTGTTGTTGTATCACTTCCATCTACTTTACTTTTAGTAGAAGATAAAATCTCATTTACAGACACCATCTTAGTTTTACTATCAATAAATGATTGAATATCAGCAGAACTAATAGTTTCACTATCTTTCTTTATAGTATCTTGAGTATCAGGAATAAGTATAAGTTCTACTCCATATTGTCCCTCTAAATATAATGCTTTTCTAAATAATAAGTGCATATCTTCAGGTAACGCAAATAACATATAAGCAGGTGTTCTAGCTTCATCAGAATTTTCAAATACATGTTGTCCAGAACCATCTTTAACATCTAATATCTTAACATTACTTAAGAATTTACCGAACATAACATTACCATCATCACCAACACCCTTAAAATAAATATTTATATAATCATTAGGCATCATACTATTAGCATAAGTACTATTCATATCTACTTTATAATTAATAACAGTATAATCTTTAGGTACATCTATAAATGATGCATCAGGTAAATCTTTTTTATCAATAACTAAATCTGAATAAAAAGGACTACCAGCAGCTATTACTGTATTATAACCAGAGTATTTACCTACTATTTCATCAGCAGAACTAAGATATTTAGCATTAGTTACAAACGCACCTGCTACCTCCATATAGGAAATCATATCAGATGTAATCTCAGTCTTAGGCTGAATAGTCTGATTAGCATAGGGTATTCTAACTAAAGCAACTTTCTTATTAATAGTTACAGTATATCCTATATACAATATTATCATACACAAAATTACCCCTATAATTGTTACAGTATTCTTGTTACCAAGAAACTTTTTTAATGAATCTTTCATTGTTTTCCTCCCTCTTATCTATATCAAAATAGTATAAACTATTTTGAGTCTTCATATTTTTCTAATATTCCAGTCAAATTATTAACAATATCTTCACCACTCTTAATAATTGTTCCATTATTAGTACTATAAGTATCAGTTTTACTTTTAATAACAACAGTAGCTTTAGGTGGTTTTTCCATTATATCATAAAATTCTAAAGTATACTGATTAGAATCACCATTTATGCTAGCAGCAAATCTTCTAGTGAAATTCTCCACAAATTTTTGCTCAATTATTTTATATTCTCCCTTATTATCCTTGGTGGCAACTGTACTAAAATACGTCCAATCAATAGATTCATACATAGAAGCCTGCATAGCTTCTTTAAGAACATAATATGATGATTCATTATTAACAGTAACTGACTCAAACATTACAATCAGAAATAATCCAATCATTCCAAAAGTAAGTAAACCAAATCCCAAAAAACTATACTTCACAAAAACACCTCCAAATCACTTATCACATTGTTCATCAAATTCACTAACAGGACAATAATTTTTATTAGTAGTAGTCTTCTTACTATCATACTTAATAACAAAACTATTAGTACCATTGTTATTGTTATTCATTTCGTCCAAACTACTATACACATTTGGTTTTGAATTTGTATCCTGGTTTATTTTACTTATGCTATCATTATTTAAAACAATTGTATAATTTAATTTACCATCCTCATAACTATTTGTTAATCTAGATCTATTAGTAGCATTAGTAGTATACCAATTCCTCCAATTAACAGGAATTGTATCAGAATCCTTTCTAGCATTATATGCTGGAAATGGTTCACCAACATCTATAGATCTATAAATCAAATTTGAAAATTGAGTTGGTGGATTTCCATCATTAGAACCACCTACAGCAAAACTACATTTATTGTTTCCACTAGTTCTTAAACCAATACTACTAAAAGCACTATTTATATTTATTGGAACATCGTCTCTTTTTCCCAAATCATAAGGAATATAATATTGATATGGATTAGGAGTATTTTTAGAATAGTCACCATCATTATTACAATTATCATCATATTTAAATTCTTTTGTTTTTTTATTAACACAACCAACTTTTTGAGAAACATTATATGTAATAGTACAAAGACTATTAATATTTGAATCCGCATTAGATACATTACTACAATCAGCACCTTTAGACATAATAACATCAATTGGTAATGTAGAATCATCCTTATTTTTATCGTTACTATCAATAGTTTTAAAAGCATTTTGTATATTACCACTAATATCATTAATATAAGAAGTATTCAATTTTTTCCATATCAAAGAATCTAATCCAGAAATATTAACATCTGCATCTTTTACTTCTACACAGTCTTTAGCCCCTTTACATAACTTAATAATAGGATTGGCAGGCTTCCCCTCATTATTAGTAGTTGCAAATTTTCGATAATACCATTTTATTTTATTTGTAATACTAACGTTTTTAAAACTAAATCCCCTTCCACCACTAGGAACTTTTTCTATACTCCCCAATGTTCCTGCATTAAAATTAGTAGCTTCTGTTAACAAAACCTCAACTTTAATAGTTGAATAATCTGTTCCATTATAAGTAGTACTTTTATCAATTGTAACAATTCGCTGAATTGCATTAGTATGAGTTACAGTAATTTTGGGTAATTTAGTAACAAATGAATCTATACCATCAGCAAATTTTAACGGATTGGCTGGGTCATTTGTACCCAAAACGTTTTTAACTTTGGTTATAGCATTGCCACCAAAATATTGACCAAAAACTGGTACATAATTAAAACTAGCATCTGGAAAATTATAAGTGGGAAAATAATGACTAGAAACCATACGATAATTAACTTTATGACTGTCAAAAAAACTTTTTTTCAATTCTACTATTCGTCCATCATTTGGTCCAGAGCCATCATTAATATGAGTAGCTTTTATACCTGTAGATGGAACATCTGTATAGTTACAACTGCCATCCTCTTTTTTTGAAGAACAATATTGTAAAGTGCTTGCAAAATTACTTCCAACTGTAAAACAAATATTTTTATCTGTCTTTGACATTGCACTCTCCAATTCACTTCCATTAAATTTTGCTATATACTTTCCGTTACTACATTTATATTTTCCCTTAACAAGTCCGGATTTATCAGGAAATGAACAAGCACCAGCTACCAATTGACGTTGTTCTACTGATTTATTTTCCAAAATATTTTTTAAAGTTTTACTTTCACCTGTATTCAATGAATTCTTATTTTCTTCAGTGGGATTCAATATAAATTTTGCAAAAGTATCACTATTATCTATTCCAACTCCAACAGTAATAATTCTTGGATTAGTTTTTGCATATGGGTTACTAACAACATTCTCTGTAAAACTTCCACTATTCATTTTATTGATAAGATTTTCCAATCTATTTGCAGCTTTAAAACCATACTTTGCCGAAGATAAATAACCTAGTTTCACCTTTCCATCGCCTTTTGTAAATTCAGTAGGATAACCATCTGTTACAAAAAAAACTATAGGAATATATGCTGATACTGATTCTCTTGATAATTCAGTTTCTATTTTATCATATGCTTCAGTAAAATTAGTGTTTTTCTTTCGAATGTCCAAATCAGTATCTTCAAATTTTTCAGGATTACTCCAACTTCTTAAACATCCACTATTAAAGTAACAAATTTTCATTAAACTTTCAACAGTTTTATCTTGAGATAATACATTTACTATTTCATCTATTAATTTTTCTGCTTGATTTAACTTTTTTTTTCGCATAGAATTACTATCATCAAGCATTATCAAAACTTTTCTTTTTTTGTAACATTTATAATCATCAATCTTAGCTTCCGTGCCATCTTGGGGATCAACTTTAACAGTTCCAGGGATCTTATCAATTGAACTATTAACATTACCACCACAACCAGTTCCCAAATTAGCAGAAGAAGAACTAACATTCTCATATAAACCTAAAACAGTTTTTCCTTTTCCATCATCGCCAGGTTTTCTACTAGGACATTTTGTAGCAAAAACACTCATTTGTAATGTAAAAAATAAACAAATAAATAAAAATATTTTCTTTTTCATAAAAACACTCTCCTTAATACATCGCTCAAGAATATTTTTTCTATTATTCCTAACAACAATAATAACTAACACAACTATTATCACTATAATTCCACCAACAGTATAATACAAATGACTACTAAAATAATCATATACTTTAGTAAAAAAAGATTTATTACTATTGTCTATTTCCAACTTACGATTAGAAATAGTTTTTTCAAAAATATCTTCATCAATATCACCTTGATACCAAGGATTACAATAATCTAATTTTTTATATTCTTCTTTTGAACATACCTTTTCTTCAGAATATTCATTAAATTTAGGTAAATCAATCTGCATTGTTCTTAAACGACCAATACTACAATTTTTAGAAATAATTCCAATATTCCTCTTACCACTCTGTATTTGTATAACATCACTATCACTTTGAGCATAAAAAGAATTAGAATCATCAGTAATATAAACATCATCAGTAATACCAGTAAAACTAACATTATATGTTTGATAACTTACCATAACATCTTTATTACCAATAAATTCATAATTATAACTAATATTATTAGCTATCTCTTTCTCTCTAGCAAGCTCTTCATCACTACAAATATCATCAGCATTTACTACATTAACATTAAAAAACATTATAATAAATAATAATATAAATAGTACTCTTTTCACATTAGTCACCTACTATCATATAAAGACATTATACCCTTTTTTTGATAAAAAAAAAAGAACTTTTTGTAAAAAAATAAAAAAAGTGTTATTATATATATGTAACATTATAAATAGAAAGAAGGTATAGCTTGAAAAGTAAAGGTAATATATTTTATATAATTATGATAATATTTATAATTTTAATAGCATTCTTACTAATAAATGTCTTAGTAAATAAAGGAAAAGGTTCTTTAATAAAAATAAGTTATAATGAATTAGAAAAAAAGATAGATAATAAAGATACATTTATCTTAATAGATAGTAGAAGTACTTGTTCTCATTGTGCTTCATACAAACCTAAATTAGAAAAAATTGCTAATGAATATAATTTAGATATTTATTATATTGATCATGATCTAGAAACAAAACAAATAGAAGAAAAATTTTTAGAAGAATTTGATCTAGATGGTTCAACTCCTATTACAATGTTTATAAAGGAAGGTAAACAAACCAATCTTTTTGACAGAATAGAAGGAGAAACGAGTGAAAAAAGTGCTATTAATAAATTTAAGAAAATGGGATATATAAAATAAAATCTTGGAAAGATAATCATCTACCAAGATTTTTATTTTATATTTAATTATATATTAAACAAAAAGAACTATAAAAGTTCTAACATTCTATTATGGTGCGCCAATAGGGACTCGAACCCCAAACCTTTTGGTCCGTAGCCAAACGCTCTATCCAATTGAGCCATTGGCGCCTTAATCAAAATACACTTATATTATATAACATAAACTAAAAAAAATCAATTATAAAATTATGATTTTTTTCTAAAACTAGTAGTCTTAGTTCTAAACTTTATTTTTCTAACAGTGTGTCTAATTTTTTCTTCATCTATCTTATCAATAACTTCACTTAAATATGGAAAAGACTCATCACTATACCAACTAAAAGATGTAAAATAGTTTTCTACAAACTCATATAATTCTTTATTTTCTTTAATAAAGAAAAGGATATTATCAATATTATGATTTCCTGCAAAGAATTTTTCAAACTTAATACCATATAATAAATTTAATGAAGATATAAGTAATTTAAATTGATCTTCTTGTTTAGAGCATCCTACTTTTATTTCTTGATGTTTCAAAATATACTTACTCAAATACATACCAATAATATTAGGACAAATTACATCTTCAAAATCAATTAGATGTCCACCATTCTTATCAATTAATAGATTACAATTATTTATATCATGAAAAATAACATTTCTATCATGAAGTTCCTTCAGTTGAAAATCAACATCCCTAATAGCCTTTATTTTCTCATCAAAACTATAATTATAAGTTCCCCAAGAACCAAATTCACAACAATTTTTATAATAGTCTGCTGTATAGCCGACAAAACAACCATCTTCTATTACAATATCTTTTGGATAAGCACTTCCAGTAACTAATGGAAACATCATCAAATAATCTAACGTTTTCTTTCTTCTCTCAATACTATATAAATTTTTAAATATTTTTATTATCTCAGTCTTATCACTATTTAAATAAACATTACCATTAACACCTCTACTCCTAAGTTTAGTATATTTATTTTTTAATTCTTTTTCTTTAATTTCCACGAGTATACCCCCTAAAATTTACAAGTAGTATAGCACATTTTCGATAAAATTGCAAAAAAAAAGAACGACTAAAACTAATCGAATCTTTTTTAAATCATTGCTACTATCATTAATACAACAAATATAGCTATAAGTAATTCTAGTACAAATCTCCATATATATTTAAGCCATGATTTATATGGAACTTCTAAATAAGATAGTCCTATAATTAAGAATACACTAGTAGGACCAACTATTCTAATTAATCCATATATACTTTGGAACATCACAGCAAATACAGATAAATCTGCCTTACTAGACAAACTAGATACAATTGTTGAAAAAACACTTGCAACTGTATAATAGCAATCAACATATAATAAACTACCAAAACCTGCTAAAATTGATGCAACAACAGCATTATCTCCTGCCTGTTTCATAACTTCAGGTATTATAGTTTCAAACATTCCATTTGAAGAAAGACAAATTAATACAGTATAAGATAACATAACTACCATAACAGCAGGTACCATTTTCTTAACACCATAAATAAATCCATCCATCAAATCGCTAAATTTAACTTTAGAAACAAATTTCAATATAAATAGGAATACTGCTATCATTATAATAGCCATCATATAAGTTCCAAGACTTCCCCATTCACCTAAAGCAGTAAAATTACTTGAAATTAAACTATTGAATATAGGATACTTACTAAAAGTATGTCCAAATAACTTAAATTTAGGAATAGCAAGTTCAGTTACCCATTTATGAAATTGAGTAAAATTCTTAAGCCCAAATAAATTAGACCAAGGCATAAATCCAAGAACAAGTATTACTAATAATAAACCTCCTAAAATACAAATAGGCCAAGTTTTCTTGTTAGAATAATCTACCTTTACTTTTTTACCTTTTTTATCACGAGGTTCTACTAAAAATACATCACTTTGTGAAAGTTCAACTTTTACATCTCCACTCTCTATACCTTTTATATGTTTTAAAATATAGAAAATCAATAATCCAACAGCAACCACTAACAAAAGAATTTTAGGAAATACATTGCCAAAATGACCATTCAAACCAACCATCTTATCAAATGTAGTATAAGTTACTGAATATTGACTAGAGGAATCTTTAAAAGTTATAAATATACCTCCAATATAACCTACTAAAGTTGCAACAATAGTTGCTGATAATGCTACTAACTTATCATATCCTAATATCAATATAATAGATATTATAAAAGGAACAAATATAAGTAGTATCATATCAAGACCTGTAAGTGATGCTAATAATGCAAAAACAATAGTTGAACCAACTACAAATAGTTTCTTATTATCACTCATCTTATCTGCAATATCTTTAACTAACTTTTTATAAGCATCTACTTTATTAAGAGCACCATAAAGTCCCCCAACAGCTAAAATAAATAAAACTGTATCAAAGAAATAATAAAAAGATTGCATATAATTAAGAAGTACATCACCAAAGGCTAAATAACTAACGCTACCATTTCTACCATCAACAAAATAAGTAGCAATAACTACTAATAATAATATTACAAGTAGTATTTTAAATAATCCATATTTCTTCTTTGTTTTCATTCTTTACCTCCATCATCATTATAGCACACTTAAGTATTTTTACTATATTTTCAACCATTTGTTTACAAATGGGGACTATTTTTACCTAAAAAATTAACTCATAACTAATTGACAAACCAAACTTTTAGTGTAAAATTATTATAATAGAAAGGGTGTGAAAATATGATAAAAAAATTAAACAAACTACTTACTTCATCTATAATAACTTCATTACTATTCCTTCTAATAGGAATAATTATAGTTATTTATCCAGAAAATTCAATTAAAGTATTATCAACTTTACTAGCAATATTTTTAGTAGTAAATGGATTATATTTAATTGTAATAGGAGCAGATATCAGAAATATCTTCTTTATTGATTTCTTTCCTACTGGAATATTATCTTTAGTATTAGGAATCTTAATGATACTATATCCAAACACACTTAGTATAATAATACCTATAGCACTTGGAATTTGGTTTATATGGATAAGTATTTTTAAACTAAGATTATCCATTTCTTTAAAGAATATAGATGAACCAGTGTGGATACTAACAATTATAACTTCTATTTTATCAATAATATGTGGTCTAATATTAATATTTAATCCTATATCTTCAAGTATTGCTATAACAATGTTTACAGGTGCAATCATAATTATCTATGCAATATCAGACCTAATAGATATGATAGTATTTAAGAAAAATGTCAACAAAATAGTCAAACACTTTAAGAAAAGTTATCCTAAAACAATAAAGATAATTGATGAAGAATAAAATAGAGACCTAAAAAATCTCTATTTTTTTATTACATATTTTCTACTTATTCCTTTTCCTACATTAGGATGAATAGAAGAATATACAAAATCACACCCAAAACTAAATACTAATAAAATACATATAATTACTTTTAATTTATGAGAAATATTTTTATACAAATTATAAAGCATTGGAGCAAGTATATAAGTAAAGCCACAGCCACCTAATCCAAATAACAATAATCCTTCTAAACATATTCTTCCATCTAAATTTAAAAAATAACCACTATAATTCCAATAACTAAGATGTAAAAAAGTCTCTAAATACCAAGCAGTACTATACTCAATAACACCACATAATATAAAAGCGGCAATAAATAAATGAAGAGGATTATCTCTAAATCTTTTTAACAAAAATAATATAAGTACACCACCTGTACCATATATAGGTAACCATGGGCCATGCATTGTTCCTCTATTAACAAAAACACCATCATTAAGTAAATGTAAAAATACTTCCCACATAAAGCCTATAAAAGAAAAAGTAAAAAATAACAAAATATAAGTCAAAAAGTCATAATTTCTATTATAATCTAGTTTAAAAATATTTAATGTCTTATCTTTAGCAATAGTAAATTTTTCTTCTGGATAACATTCTTCAACTTCATCAGTATCTAAATAACTATCATTCAATAAATACCCATATTCTATATTATTTCTCTTAACACTTCGAATGTTCATATATACCTCAGCATATAAAGATTCTAAATAAATATCAGAATAAAAAATACTACTAAGTCTAAAAGTAATAGCACTTAAAATACTCCAACCTATCATAGAAAGATCCAACTTAAAAAGCCACCATTTCCATCCAGAGACAAGCTCACGAGATAATTTAAAAGCTTCATCTTTACTAATATTTGGATTTTCTGCCAAAATATAAGGTATCATAGCATACTCATAATGTTTTATAAAACCACCAACAATAGTAAGACTCCACAATGCCTGATAAATTTTTTTCATAAACAATATGTATGCTAAATGTAATGTCTTTCTCATCTTATATGGAAAAAATAATTTTTCTAGTTTAGTATCACGATATTTTCTTTGTTCTATAAAATACCTATCTTTACCTATAATCAAAACATTTAAAAATATAGTTTTAAATACAAATAAAATAATAGTACTTAAGATTATTAAAAAACTAATATTAAAATTTCTACTAAAAATATACTTATTTACAGCATGTAAAAAGTTAAACAAAATAGATATTCCATCAGTTACTTGATTAATAAGCCCCGCTATAACTCCCCTTGTATATCTATGGGGTATTTTTTTACTATCTTTAGGATGAAAATCTATCTTTTTTATAATTTCATTAATTACATCACTATTAGTAATTTTTCTATTATTATATAAAATACTCCGACTAGGATTAGTACCTATTCTACTTTCTAATATATTACCAGTTGAATAGCTAAATCCACTAGTAAGCATCAAGGAACATATAAATACTAAAATAACATTTCTAAAATAATGATTGTGTATATTTTCTCGAGCTCTTTTCTTTAAAATTTTTCTAGAATTCAAAACTTCACCTACTCTCTACATTAGTATAACACAAAAAACATTTACAACAAAAAAATATTATTAATCTAGACAAGAAGTTAATAAACATTCTTCTAGTTAATAATATTTAATTAATACTTACTTATCTTCAGGCTTCATCAAAGGAAACAAAACACAATCTTTAATATTCTCAGCATCAGTAAGTATTTGCACTAATCTATCAATACCTATTCCCCATCCGCTAATAGGAGGCATACCATATTCCATAGCATTTATATAATCTCTATCCATCATCATAGCCTCATCATCACCATTATTTTTAAGTTCTGCTTGTTCTATTAATCTCTTTTCTTGTTCAATAGGATCAACCAATTCAGAATATGCATTAATTATCTCTGCTCCATTTATTACTAATTGAAATCTATCAGTAAGACTACTATCAAAATCGTTAGCTCTAGCTAAAGGAGATAAACTAATAGGATGTTCAGTTAAAAATATTGGCTTTACAACATGACATCTAGCAACTTTTTTATATAACTGATCAACTAAATTACCATAACCAAGTGATTCCAAAGGAACTTCACTATCTATATCTAATTTTTCTGTTTTTATTTTTTCTAACAACTTCTCTTTAGTATTAGTTTCTTTAATATCAATAGGACAATATCTCAAGATAAGATCTCTCATAGTAACACTTTCCCATTCACCACTAAGATCAACAACTTCACCATTTATTTTTATCTCTAATTTACCAAATAAATTCATTACTACTTCTTGAATCATTTCACGTAAAAACTTCATATTATCACGATAATTCATATAAGCACCATATCCTTCAAGCATAGTGAAATCTTGTAAATGAGTAGTATCCATACCTTCATTTCTAAAACACCTTGCAAACTCATATACCTTAGTAAAACCACCTATAATAGCTCTCTTTAAATAAGTTTCAGGTGCTATTCTTAAATATAAATCTATATCTAAAGCATTATGATGTGTAACAAATGGTCTAGCCATAGCACCACTTGCTTTATTATTTAAAATAGGTGTCTCTATTTCAGTATATCCCTTACCATTAAGATATTTTCTAATCTCCCAAATCAATTTACTTCTAAACATAAATCTTTCTCTACTATCTTCATTCATTATAAGATCAACATATCTACTTCTATACTTCATCTCTTGATCTGTAAGTCCATGAAATTTTTCTGGTAATGGTCTTAAAGCTTTACCTAAAAAAGTAAAACTATGTGCTCTTAGCGTTTTCTCACCAGTTTGTGTAGTAACCATCTCACCACATACACCTATAAAATCTCCAACATCAATATTACTTTTAAAAAATTTATAATTATCTTCACCTAATAAATCCATCTGAAAACTAATTTGAATTGAATCTTCTATATCTCTTATTCTAATAAAACTAAGCTTTCCCATTTTTCTTAAAAAGACAATTCTACCAGCAATACTAACATTTTCTGTCCCATCATCAAGTAAACGAGCCTCACTAATACTGTTAGTAACCTCATATTTATCAGGATAAGGATTACAAAAATCTCTTATTGCAGAAAGCTTTCCTCTTCTTACTAACTCTTGTTCACTTCTAACTATATTTTCCATATATAACACCACTTTCTTTTATACATTAACTCTCAATAACTACACTCTTAGACATAATATCATGAAGTGCTAAACAATCACTCTTATATAATAACATAAAAACACAAATAATTACAAATATATTTTCAAATAATCCCACTACACTAGATAGTGTTAAAAACACCAAACCCTTAGTAGTAAAAACAAGTATTAAAGATAATGCTAGTGGAACTATCCCATTAATAATGCTAGTTCTAACAATCATTTGCCACAAACTAACTTCTCCTCCACCTTGAGAAACCACTTTTATCTTAAGTAATTTTTTTCCAATAGTAGCTCCTCCATTGAAAAACTGAAATAAAACAAAATAACCAACATATATAACTAAACCAAGCAAATTACTATTAACATTAGCTTTATTTACCTTATACAAAATATCTGCATATTCAAAAAAATATTTATCACTACTAATATCACCATTAGTAAACGAATTCATAAGTTTAATAGACTTATCACTCAACTTTTCCAATCTTGTTGTATCAAAATTATAACTAATAATTGATATAACTAATCCAACTATAAACATATCTATCGTATATGCTACTAGCCTCTTGTAAAAATTTGCTTTCTTCATCTTATCACTCCAAATTCCCTTAACAATTATATACCATTATCTAATTTTATCAAATAGTTTTCCAATATTTTTCTTAATTCTAAAGCCGTAGTAGCTTTAAAACATTCTTTTTTTACTTCTATACAATCAGGTAAGCCTTTTATATACCAAGCTATATGGCTTCTCATCTCTAAAACACTAACTTTCTCACATTTTATTTTCAATAAATAATCCAAGTGATGAAAACACATTTCAATTTTCTCTCTATAAGTAACATCACTAATTTTCTCACCTTTATCAAAATAATTTACTAAATCTCGTATAAGCCAAGGATTACCAAGACAACCTCTTCCTACCATAATAGCATCAACACCTGTTTCAAACATTCTCTTAGCACTCTCTATATCAGTAATATCCCCGTTTCCTATAACTGGTATCTTAACACTATTTTTTACTTTCTTAATTATTTCATAATCAACACTTCCACTATATCCCTGACTTCTAGTTCTCCCATGAATTGCTATAGCACTAGCTCCTGCTTCTTCACAAATTTTTGCAACCTCAATAGCATTTATATGATCATTATCCCAACCACTTCTTATCTTAACAGTAACAGGTACTGGAACAGCCGAAACAACAGCAGATACTATCTCTTTTATTTTATCAGGATTTTTTAAAAGTGCTGCCCCAGCTTGTGACTTTAAGGCTATTTTAGGAACAGGACATCCCATATTTATATCTATAATATCAGGTTTCATCTCATTGTAAACCTTAATAGCAGCCTCAACAAAAGTATCTTTATCACTTCCAAATATCTGTTGTGCTATCGGTCTTTCGTCATCTTCCATATAAAGCATATTAAAAGTTTTAGTACTATCATATACAATAGCTTTATCACTAACCATCTCAGCATAAATAAGTCCACAGCCCATCTCTTTAATAATCTTTCTAAAAGCACTATTACAAACACCAGCCATAGGAGCTAAAACTATATTATTTTTTATTTCTACATTTCCAATCTTAAACATATCTATCACCAATCTAACATACTAAATATTCTATCATAAATCAAAAAAAACATAAATAACTATTGTTGCTTTTTTTACTATTAGTATTATAATTATATCAGGTGATGAAATTGATACAAGAAAAAATAGAACTTTTACAAGCATATATAAATAATTCAAATAACATTGTCTTCTTTGGAGGAGCTGGGGTCTCAACAGAAAGTGGAATTAAAGATTTTCGTAGCAAAGATGGTCTATACAACGAAAAGTATAAATATCCACCAGAACAGATTTTATCTCACTCATTTTTTTATAAAAATACTAAAGAATTTTATAAATTTTACCGTGATAAACTAAATTGTTTAAATGTTCTTCCTAATATATGTCACAAATATCTAGTAAAATTAGAAAAGGAAGGAAAGCTAAAAGCCATTATTACTCAAAACATTGATAACCTCCATCAAAAAGCTGGCAGTACTAATGTTATTGAATTACATGGTACTATATACAAAAATTATTGTGATAAGTGTCACAAATTTTATCCACCAGAATACATTTGGAACACTAAAGATATCCCTAAATGCAACTGTGGTGGAATAATAAAACCAAATATAGTTTTATATGAAGAACCTTTAAATGAATTTGATATTTTAAAAGCTATAAACTATATAAAAAATAGTGATTTATTAATAATAGCAGGAACTTCATTAACAGTATATCCAGCAGCATCTTATATCAGTTATTTTCAAGGCAAACATCTAGTTATAATAAATAAAGATAAAACACCAGGTGATAACATAGCTGATTTAGTTATAAATGATAATCTTGGTAATGTTTTTAAAAAATTACAATAAAAAAAGATTAATTGAAATGATTCAGAATGATATGAACCCCGTTTCTTGGACAAAATAGAAACGAGGTTTTTATATGTCAAAATTGAGTTATGAAGAAAAAATAGAAATATATAACAAAAGAAAAGAAGGAAAAACACTAAAAGCTCTACAATCAAAATATGGAATGACTAAACACAATATTCAATATTTAGTATGGTTAATAGATAAGCATGGATTTGATATTCTTAGAACAATCAAAAATAAAGAATATTCAAGGCAGTTTAAAGAAAATGCAATAAATAGAGTTTTAATAAATAATGAACCAATTCAAACGGTTGCTATAGATATTGGGCTATTAAGTGACGGAATGTTACATAATTGGATTAAAAAATATAAAGAAAACGGTTATAATATAGTTGAACGAAAACGTGGAAGGAGTCCAACTATGTCTAAAAAAGAATTGAAATCAAAAGCAAACGAAACTATTGAAGAAGAAAATGAAAGATTAAGAAAAGAAAATTTATATCTAAAAGCGGAGCTAGAATACTCAAAAAAATTGAGAGCCGTTGTTTAAGCAAGGAAGAATCAACAACAGAAGAAAAAGTAACTGTTGTAAGTGAACTTCGGCTAGAATATCCTTTAGTGATTCTTCTACAAGTATCAGGTTTAGCTAAATCAGTATATTATTATACTTTATCTAAAGCAGATAAAGATAATAAAAATAAGGAAATAATAGATAAAATAAAAGAAATATTTATTAATAACAAAGAAAGATATGGTTATCGTAGAATTACATTAGAATTAAGAAATCAAGGCTATAACGTTAATCATAAGAAAGTATATAGAATAATGATTAAATTAGGTTTAAGACCGTTAAAAAGAAATAAAAGAAAATATTCATCTTATAAAGGTACTGTTGGTAAAATAGCAGATAATTTAATTGAAAGAGATTTTGACGCAGATAAACCTAACAAAAAATGGTATACTGATGTAACTGAATTTAATCTTCGCGGTGAGAAATGTTATTTATCACCAATATTAGATGGATATAATGGTGAAATAATATCTTATAATACTTCTAAATCACCTAATTTAGAACAAATAAATGATATGCTTAATAAGGCATTTGATAAAAACACTGATCTTGAAGGATTAATATTCCATTCAGATCAAGGATGGCAATATCAACACGAATCATATCAGCAACGATTAAAGAATAAAGGAATAAAAAAAAGTATGTCTAGAAAAGGAAACAGTATGGATAATGGTATGATGGAAAATTTCTTTGGACTTCTTAAGACTGAAATGTTTTATGACCAAGAAGATAAATATAAAAATATAGATGAATTAATTTTAGCAATAGATGACTATATTAATTATTATAATTATGATAGAATTAAAGTAAAATTAAAAGGATTGTCAC
>ERZ827512.493-NODE-493-length-51769-cov-6.985497_pt1 | contig 51769 bp, 50 predicted proteins | sample MGYA00519916_ERZ827512 | MGnify/ENA primary metagenome ERZ827512 (study PRJEB31778, sample SAMEA3449335) | human gut metagenome | biome: human gut; feature: human-associated habitat; material: faeces | place: United Kingdom | collected 2010/2012 ... | reverse complement strand
AATTATACATATATGTATTATACAAATAATAGTAATGCTAAAACACAACTAGAAAGTTGGTATCAAACAAATATCGGAAGTAAGACTAATTTAGCTAGTAAAGTAGCAAGTGGTAACTATTATTGTGAACAGGCAAAAGCAAAATTCTCTGATAGTGCTACCTCAGGAAATGCTACAATGACTACTTATAATAAATATACACCAAACTTTAAATGTAGTAGTGATGGAAATAATAAAGGAGTAGTAAATGCCAGTGTAGGATTACTAAGTTATGATGAAGTAGTTTATGCAGGTGGATATTATGGAAAAAGTAATAATGATTATTATTTACATAATAACACTTATTTTTGGACGATGAGCCCCACCGGCTTTGCGTCGGGTTCTTCTTATGTGTGGTATGTCTCTACCTCAGGGGACATCTACTACAGCTATGTCAGTGATATTTCCCGCCTCCGTGCAGTTTTGAACCTGACTGCTAATACACTGGCAACGGGAAGTGGAACAAGTTCTGACCCATTTGTAATTAGTTAGGTTTGAATGAGTACAATATGCAAAAGACGCTCTCGTCTTTTGCCCGTTGTAAGACGTCAAAAAAATTAATTTTGGTAACAATATAAAAACTTCGTTTCTATTTTGTCCACCTTTTTGTGTTCAGTTCATTCTACTTGCCAGTACTATTCATTATAAAGTTTTTTTAATTATTCAACAATGTATAAGACAGGATTTGAAAATGTTGTCGGTACAATATTTTCATTTCCTCTCATATTTAGTAGCATTATATTAGCAGATGCTGGCACTTCAAATATTCCACCATTAAGAAACTTATAAGAAATAAATTCACCATTATTTTTATAAAAGGAAAATGAAAAAATATCCTTAGTTGTGCCATTAAAATAATATTTACTAGCAGTAATAGGAATTGGTATACCAATACCATAACCTGTTGCACCTATACCAACTGATACATTGAAATAAGGTGGATTGTAATTGTAAGTTGTAAAATTAGTTATATAATAATTATCAGCAGATATACCTACTACATACGTATTTATATTAAAAATTCTATTTGTATTATTTGAAAAACTAACATTATTTGGATTACTTAACACTCTTTTGTTCAAAGATAAATTTACATATTTATACCATCTTGCATATAAAGTTATATTATCAGTAACTATATAGTTACTGTCTATTGGTGTATTAAAATTATTATCTAAATACCAACCTGCAAAGTAATTCAAGTCATTTTTAGGAGTAGGTAATTCTCCGAGTTTGTCATGACAATGATAAATCTTATTATTTTCTTCTAATACTCCTCCATTTGCATTAAAAGCAACAGTAACTAATGTATCTAAGTTAGTTAATTAGAAATCATCTGGTTTTATTAGAATCTTGATTAAAGATTAAAAAAATAGCATGAATAAAATATCATGCTATTTTTAGAAAAACTATAAAAATATTGACATATATAATGGGATATAAATAATTTTATCATTTGATGAAGAACATATATTTTTAGATGATAATCTTATTCCTTGCCCAACATTCCAATTTTCAATAACTGAATTCAAAGACTTTGATTTTGTATTATCTGCAGATTTAACTTCTATTGCAGTTACTTTATTATTATATCTGATAAAAAAATCTATTTCTAATGTAGAATTGTATTCAAAATAATATAATTTTTTTCCAAGCTTATTAAATATATCAGCAATTATATTTTCATAAATTGCACCTTTATAAATTCCTAAGTTGCCATTAATTATTTCTAATTGTGAGCCTTCTTCTAACATTGCCATAAGTAATCCAGTATCTTTCATATATATTTTAAATACATCTTCTTTGGCATATCCTTCAAGTGGTGATTCAGGTTTAGATAAATTATAGCAAAAATTTATGGTACTGTATTAAAATTGCAAAAAAATATAATTGAAGATTATAAAGATGACATAATTAAGTATGCTGATGATTCTGATAAATCTAAAATAAGATTATGTTTTAATTCTATTCCTAAACATTTAGCACAAGAAAATAAAAAATTTAGATATAGTTTAGTGGATAAAAATGGAAATACTAAAAAATATTTTGGCTCTCTAGAATGGCTATATGATGCTGGTACCAAAATTATGAGAGGTTACAAATTCATCAACAACTCTTGGCATTCCTCCAACAACTATATACTCTTTAAATAATTCCATCATTCTATTATGAACAGAGTCTGGAACTTGTTGTTTTTTATCATAATATTCTTTTAAATAATTTATTGCCTCATCACCAGTACCATTAGCCCAGCAAAATTCTTCAAAATCTAAAGAATTCATTTCTAATCTCTCAATATATCCTACTGGAAATGAAGAAACTCTTTTATAAGCAATCCCTAAAAGTGATCCCGAAGCAATACAATCAAATCTAATATCTTGGGCTAAAAATTTTAAAGCTGTTATAGCATTCTCACATACTTGTATCTCATCTAGTATTAAAATTGTTTTATTTGGAATAATATAAACATTTGGAATTCTTAATATGATTTGTTTAATAATATTTTCTACATCTAAATTTCCATCAAATATTTCTTTATAACTATCATTTTCTATAAAGTTAATATATATAATACTTTCGTAATATTCATTAGCAAATTGTTTAATAATAAAAGTTTTGCCTACTTGTCTAGCACCAGTTATTAATAAGCAATTATTTTTGTGATTATTTTTCCATTCAATTAAGTCTTTTATAATTTTTCTTTTTCACTCTCTAATGATATTTAATCACTATTTTAAGAAAAAATACATTTTTTTCAAAGGAATATTTGTACATATATGTATTTTTTTCAAAGGAATACTGTTTTTTATTTAACAATATAATTTTTACCTTTATTGATAATTAGTTAGCTAGTTATAGTTTTCAGCATTTATTTTACGTAGATGCAAAACATAATAATATTTTAAGTAACTAACTTAGATACCTCTGGTGTTAAAGCTATAATAGTAGCAGCTAATAATTATTATAATAATCATTCTATTACGGCAACCACAGCATTTACCTTGCCATCTAGTAATTCTACTTTAGGATTAACCAGTAACACCTTGAGTGGAACAGTATATATCAAGAAAGATGGAAAAGTAGCATTTCAAGGATTAAATAATGGAAAATGTCAAGTAAAAAGATATAGTGAAACTGAACCAGAAGTATTTACGAATAATAATAGTATTTGTATTAAACCAATTTATAAAAATCTAGTAAAAAACGGTTATGGAGAATATGGAAATAATACTAATTTTTCAAATTTTACTTATAATACTGCAACGAATGATTTTAAAATAAATGTAAGTAAACTAACTCGGGTTTCAACTGATTATTATATCCCAATTGATAGTAGTAAAAAATATAATTATTCAATGGAAGCTTATACTCAATTAAGTAATGAAGAAAACTATATTGGATTGGAATTAAATGACATAGATAAGTTAGTAATAGATAATCATTTTACATCATTTGTTTCTAATACATTAACTACATTGGCCAAAGATTTAAATAATGGTGATACTGTTATATATTTAGATAGTACATTAAATTGGGATTTATCTTATAATTCTTATTTTAGAAGTGGGTTAATATTTTGGAATTATTCAGATTCTAATGGATATCATTATCCAGAATTAACTTATTCAAGAAATGTATTTTCTCCAACTTCACCTTTTCTATATAACTTATCAAATGTTAATAAAAATAATAATACAATCATATTAAATAATGCTTGGACCTATGGAACTATAAAAAAAGGCACAAAGTTATCACAATCCAGTGACAATGGTGGCACCTATAAATATCCTTTAGTATTTGGTCAATCGTTAAGTAATACTTCTAAAAAATACTCATCTATTATATCTAATATAGATTCTAATGAAAATAATTTTAGATATGCAACAAAATATGTAAGAGTTATTTTACTATTAAATTATTCATCTACGTTTTCAAGCATAGATACACAATATACATTTGTAAAAAATATAATATTTGAAGAAATAGATTAAATAAAAAAGATAACTAAATTATAATAGGTTATCTTTTTTGAATACTATTTAATTATTCTATCCACCATCTATCAATATGCATTTCAATGTTATATTTATAATAATTACCATTACCATCATATGCACCTTCACATGAATAAAAATATAAATATGGAGAATTGCTATTATTTTTTGATAAATTAATTGAAGAAATATTTGGCTGATCAATTAAAGATTTATTTTGATGTATAAAATATGGATATCTTTCAGCTAATTTTGCAGGAAATGTTGTATTAATATATGTGACATTTATTTTAGATAATGAATAGTTAGCATAGTCGATACTCTTTTTTGAGTATCCAGTAACAGTTGAGCAACCACTTGGATATTGACCAGTTGAAGAAAATAGTAAATAATTATTAACGCTCTTAAAAACTACAGTTGGAGATGTTAAATATACTGTTGTAGCAGAAGTTGCAGGAATAAATAAATTAGTAGAATATTTTCCTTTATTATATAAATAAAATGGTAATTGATTATTATACTTTTCTTCATCTGTATAGATGCTACTATCTAATAAATAAGAAACTAATGTACTTGAATAATTATCTAGTTGTTTAATATCCTTTATTAATTGATCATGATTAATTAAATATGTCATGGAATTTTGATTGTTAAAAATTGTTGTATAAACATTACTATCCAGCATAGCATCTGCTAAGGTTTTATAATCGTAATATTTATAGTTTCCTTCATTTAAGAAATACTTCCACTCTTCAATAATAGTATCTAAGTTAGTTAATTAAAATAGTTTTTAATATAGTTAAGTCATATGCTAAAAAAATATTTTTGATCAAATAGTGTATATTAAATTATTTGAAAAGTGTATATCAAATTATTTGAAAAGTGTATATTATTTGTTGGCTTGGCAAATATTAATAGTATAAAGTCTGTTAATATTTTATAAAAATGTTAAAACCAATCCAAAATTTATGTGTATTATAGTTGGATATTATGAAGCAATTATTCAAGATAAAGATATCAGAATTTACATTGTACAATCACTACATTAAAACCACAATAATACAAAACAACTGATTTATTATTTCAAAATCAGTTGTTTTTTTATAAATTTTATAATATTTTAATTAACTAACTTAGATACTAGTTCATATGAAATAGGTGACTATGTATATATTAAATCAAATAAAACTTCTTATACAATTTTCTCAACTAATTCTGGTTATTCTAGTGACCAAACAATTAATCCAAGCTTACTAACAATTTATAGAGTATTAAAAGAAAATGAAGATGGAACAATAGACGTTTTATCTGACAAAGTTTCAAAAGAAAACATCAATATATATGGTTCTATTGGCTTTATGAATATTATAGGAGTTTTAGACGAAGTTGCTAGTGCGTATGGCGATAATATTGTTGTAGAGTCTGCACGTAATATTGGTTCAGGTAATCAAATAAAGTATTTATCATCGATATGTACTAGCAGTAGTTGTAATGTTGAAAATGGTGGTGTTACAACTACTGGTAATGATAGCTCATTAATAAGAAACAATTTTGGTACTCTAATAGCAACTGATAATAATGGTAATGTTAGGCAATATTATAATTCTTCAAGATTTATTTCTACTAATAGTGTTAGCTATAATTACTTTGGTACATATTATGTAGATTCAACTGGAAATGGCGCAGTTAATTATTTATATCATTATTACTATGATGGAACTTCTTATTCATATAATGCTAGTTTAGGAGTTAGACCAATTTTAACTATAAAGAGTGATGCAATTATTATTTCTGGTAAAGGTACAATAGATGAGCCTTATATTTTATCTATGAATGAATAAGATATTTGGAAAATTAAATTAAAAGGACTGTCTCCTGTAAATTACAGGTTATAATCCTCTAATTAGAAACTATTTATAAACTGTCCAACTTTTGGGGTTCAGTTCATTCATGCTATTTTTTTAATCTTTAATCAAGATTCTAATAAAACCAGATGATTTCTAATTAACTAACTTAGATACTCATCCAGAAGTATATGGTACAACAATTCAAACTGCTTATACCAATATTTATACAAACATTTGCTCAACCACGCCAGTAAAATTGCAGTCCAAATATGATAGTTATTATTCCGGTAATTTTGCTTATCCATTATCACTATTGGTGCATTGTATTGATTCAAATTATATAAATATAAACCCTAAACCTTATGTATCAAATTCTAATATTTCTATTATTTCAAAAGGAATTAATTATTATACATTAACGAATGAAGTACGGGATAAATGGATTTTAATTCATATTTATGGTGGAAATTTAACATCTTCTGCTATGATTTCTAACTTTAAATTAATATTTAAAAATAAATCAATTTTAACCATAAAAGAAGCTTTAGATAACAAATTCATAGAGCCACTTATAATTATATCTTCATCTAATAATGAGCAACAATATGTATTTTCAAACTTTTATAATTTACTTACTGGGGAGAAAGTAAGTGGTAGTTATCCAAAAGGATATATATACCTAAAAATCACAAATAATCAAGCATTAACAGGATGTACCTTAAATTCAGAGAGTTCTTTTAATACCACAACTGATGGATTAGGCATTTATGAACTATCCAATGAAACAAAGATTTCGTTAGAACCATTAAAATAATTTATTTTTAATATTAATAAGATCATTTTTATAATTAAACGATAACGAATTATCAGGGAACTATGATAATTTGTATTATCATAGAACTATACAAAATTAATTATCATTTTAAAATTTCTATTAATGATAGTAGACAGAAAATGAATATAAAATATATTTATTTTCTGTCTTGTTTTATTAACTAACTTAGATACCTCAATGCCTGAAGTTGGTATGATTTGGACATTTGACTACACAGGAGCTGAACAAACTTTTAAAATTAGTCGAACTGGTACTTATAAAATAGAATTATGGGGAGCACAAGGTGGGTCATATGTAGAGTATATAGGCGGAAAAGGAGCATACACTTCTGGAATAATTAATTTAGCTAGAAATAATAAAATTTATATATATGTAGGAAAACAAGGAGATAATTCATCAGAAAGGATATATAATAATGGTTCAATAGCTTGTAAATATAATAATATTAGTTATGGTGCTTCTGGTGGTGGAGCTACAGATATAAGGACCATAGATGGAAAATGGGATGATTTTTCATCACTAATATCAAGAATTATGGTGGCAGCCGGAGGTGGTGGAGCTATATATATACCAAATGATTTAAACTGTTTTTACTGCCAAAATGGCGGATCTGGTGGTGGACTAATAGGAGAAAATGGAAATTTAAAAGTATATATTTTAACTGATACAAATGCAACAATTGCTTCTGGTGCTACTCAAATTTCTGGTGGAAAAAATGGCAATAATAATACTTATCAAAATTTTGGAATAGTTGATAATATTTACGGTTCAGCTAAAGGTGGCGGTGGTTACTATTCAGGAGGAAATGGATACCGTGGTGATTCTATCACAGGAACCGGTGCTGGTGGTTCTTCTTTTGTTTCAGGACACGACGGGTGTGATGCTATAAAAGAAAAATCAACAGAAAACAATATAATTCACACAGGTCAAAGTATTCATTATAGTGGTCTATATTTTACAAACACCATTATGATAGATGGAGCTGGATATAATTGGACTACAGAAAAAGAAAAATATGTTGGAATGCCAACTCATGATGGTAAAGATATTATGGATGGAAATAAAGGAAATGGTTATGCTAAAATCACATTAATTTCATATTGATTATATAAAAAAATAGATGATTGATTATTACTAAAATCATCTGTTTTTTCGTTGATTTTTCACCTGCTTTAATTAACTAACTTAGATACCAAAAAGTTATTAGCTAACACAATATTGGCCAATAATAAAATAATTACCACACCACCTACATTAACAAACTCATCAAATAATAGTAATGATGAAAGTGGATTATATGTATCAACTGTTACCAATACAGGAAATCCAACTTATTATTTTAGAGGCAATGTAGAAAATAATTATTTAAGTTTTGCTGGATTCACATGGAGAATTGTTAGAATTAATGAAGATGGAACAGTTAGACTTATTATGCAAGATGGAATCAATAATAATACTAAATACATGTTTAATTCAAACTATAATAATTATACTTATATGTATTATTCAAATAGTGAAACTAAAACAACTCTTGAAAATTGGTATCAAAAGAATATTGGTAGTAAATCAAATTTAGCTAATAAGGTAGCATCAGGCAATTATTACTGTGAACAAGCTAAAGTAAAATATGATTCAAGTGTTACATCAGGCAATGCAACTATGAAGCTATACTCAAACTATACACCAGATTTTAAATGTATAGCAGATGGCAATAATAAAGGCTTGGTCAGTGCAAGTATAGGTTTACTTGCCTATGATGAAGCAGTCTATGCGGGTGGATATTATGCAGAAGCTAATAGTGATTACTATTTATATAATTCATCTGTTATTTGGTGGATGATGAGTCCTAATGGTTTCACAAGCTCCTCTAGCATATGGGCTATTTATCATACCGGTCTTATTGGTCATGGTGCTGTCTATAGTACTGCTGTTGTCATCCGTCCGGTTTTGGTTCTGAAAGCTGATACTCAAATATTCTTAGGTAATGGTGCTAAAGATAATCCGTATGTATTATCAGAAAATTAATATTATCATATAGTTGTACAAAAATAATTATTATTTTAAAGATATTATTAATAGCAGATAGAAAATGAATACATATATTTCATACTTATTTTCTTACTTTTTTATTTAACTAACTTAGATACCATAGCACCCACAATAGTTTTAAATTCTACTATGCCTTCTACCATAACTAAGGGTGATAGTTATAATATTATTAATACCTATACAACTAATAATCTTAGTGGAAGTACAGTAAACTGTAGTAGTAATTTAGATACCAATAAAAATATAACCAATACAAATCAGCTAACCACAACAGGAAAACATAATATAACTTGTACTATAACAACAGGAGCAGGCAAAAGTACCAGTATTACAAAGAACATAATTATTACATATCAAGCATATGCAATTACTAATTTAATAAAAAATGGATCATTCAAAGATAATAATCAAAGTGGATGGGATTGCTCTGGGCTAAATTTTGCCATTAAAAATAATACCGCAGTACTAACATTTTTACCATCTGATAATTGGGTTGGAGTTTTTGGCACAACATATCCAATAGCAGGCAAAAGCAATGTTAATGATATTTTTTATATGAAAATTTCAGCAAATATACCATCAAATTCGTATGGATTTGGATTAGGAATACAAAAAATTGGAAGTTATCCATTTTTTGCTCCACTAATTCAATACAATGATAATAAATATACTACAACATCAGTAACAATCATTCCTGGTTCAATTATTTCTGATTTTGAAAATATATATTTTGGAATATATCATAGAGTTAAAACTGATAGTTTAGAAACAGTTTACATCGATAACATAGTTATTGTTAATTTAACATCTACTTTTGGTAATGGGAATGAACCGGATAAAGAATGGTGTGATGATCATATTAATTATTTTGATAATACTGTTACTATTTATAAATAGAAGAAATGACTGTAAAATCATAAATTACAGTCATTTCTTCTATCTTGCAGTACTATATAGTACAAAATTATTTGCCCAACCTTTATATGAACCATATGAACCTGTACCAATTGTACTATAATTAACAAGTGTAATAATAGGTGATACAGGTTCTATTCCACTAGCTATTAAAGTTCCATCGATATATAAATATGGAACATTATTTTTAACTGTAAATCTATACCTATGCTGTGCTGATAAGTTTCCAGTATAATTTAATAGTGCGTAGTAGTAGCCACCGGCGTGAGCGATTGCTACTGCACCATTTGTACCTAATGTTAGACCTATTCCAGCATTAGTTGTATTATTTCCAGTATTAAGTTCAAATATAATAAAATTATGACTACCATTTAGTGCCCATGCACCATTACTATATATAGTAGTTGTTGTAGTTGGTTTTGCATCAAACTCATAAGTGAAATTAGAAATTAATTCACTTACCCCAGCAAAATATGATTTATCGTTATTAAATTCAGATTCTGACGCTGACAAATATAAGCTTCCTGCATAATTATCTGTTTTTAAAAATTGTGGTACACCAATGGCAAAAGCTGTATTATTTTTTCCATATATGTAAATATCTGTTTCATATTGACCTGCTTCATTATTATGATCAGAAGCACTTACATGGTATTTCCATGTTCCGTTTCCTAGATTTGTTCCAGCACAAAATGAGGAAGTTGGCCATGAATAATCTAAATCATCTTGCCCACCATATATAGTCCATGTTGGAAATTGCACTCTTTCTACTCCACCTGGACTTCTTACACCATATAAATAAATATCATAACCTGTTGATGTTAAATTTTTAATTTCATAGCTATCAAAAGTTGTATTAATAGTATCTAAGTTAGTTACTTGGAAACTACTCCATGCACTCTTGAAACCGTTATTGGATACGGTTCTGTACCAGATATAGGTTGTACCTTCATCAGATATTGTTACCTCTCCAGTTGTAGTTGTTCCAGTTGCTGTTGTTGAGTCAGTTGGTGCTGTTGATGATGTTGATTTATAGTATTCATAATGTTTTACTCCACTGATTGCTGTTCCTGCACTTGACACTTTTATAGTAGGTGCTGTTGACACCCAGTTGTCACTTCCACCTGTCAAGCTAGGTGCAGTTGGTCGTTTATTATTGACTGTAATTTTGTAAGTTTTCACTGCCCCACTCTGACTTGTTACAATTATGTTTAATGCATTACTTCCCCAACTTAATGTCTTACTTCCTGTTCCTGTTACGGTTGCTAAACTGGTTGCAGTTTTTGCATTAACAGTTACACTACTTGCTTCGGTTGTTGCTGTATAAGCTGTTGTTCCTGCAGCAAAACTTGGTGAAATACTATATCCACTAATAGATAAACTACTTAAATTATTGTTTGTGTTTTTATTAATTGTATGAGTTACACAACTACTACTTGCACTATTTAAGTTTGTGGTTGCTGTACTTGTTGCTTTTACGTAGTATGTACCAGCAGTGCTTGGTGTACTACTTAATGCAGTTGTACAAGTATTATTAGAATAATATGTATAACTATATGTTAATGTTACTGCGCTTCCATTTGGATTTTTAGCTGTTGCTGCATTTGCTGCTATTGCGCTACCTGTTGCTTCTACTGTTTTTGCTGTTAAACTAATTGTTGGTGTTCCTTTGGTAATAGTATGTGTTACACACTTACTTCCGGCTTCATAATCACCATTTCCTGTACTTACTGCTTTTACACTATAATTTCCTACATTGGTTGGAGCACCACTTAATGCTGTTCCACTACAGTTAGTTGTTGAATAATAAGTATAAGTAATACTTGTCTTACTTGTAGCTGTTGCAGTATTAGCTGCTATTGTGCTTCCTGTATAAGTAGTGTTTTTTGCTGATAAGGTGATGGTATCAATACCTTTTCTTTTTACAGTAATGGTATATGCTTTAGTATTTCCATCTTCTGCTGTTACTGTTACTTTTATTGTATTACTTCCTACATTTAATGTCTTACTTCCTGTTCCACTAATACTTGCATACGTATTACTCTTACTAGCATTTACAGTAATACTACTTGTAGCATTTGGTACTGTTAGAGTATATGCTATTGTATTATTACTAAAGGCTGGTGAGATAGTATATCCTGTTACACTTAAACTACTTAGGTTGGCATCATTTGATTTTCTATGTACTTTTACACTATATGTTTTTGTACTTCCACTCTGTGATGTTACTACGATATTTAAAGTATTATCTCCTACATTTAATGTCTTACTTCCTGTTCCTGTGAGTGTTGCTACACTACTAGTAGTTGCAGCTGCTACAGTAGTAGATGTTACACTATTTGCTACTGTACAAGTATAACTTGTTGTACTACTACTAAATGTTGGAGATAAAGTACAGTCTGTTAATGATAAACTCTTTAATGTATTTACTGTATCTTTTTGTCTTGTTACTGTGACTATATATGTTTTTGTAGTTTTATCTCCTGCTGTTACTACTACATTTATCTTATTATCTCCTACACTTAAATTTTTACTTCCTGTTCCTGTAACACTTGCTTCACTATTATTAACAGTAGCTCCTACTGTTAAACGAGTTACACTATAAGGAACACTTACCGTATAAGATGTTGTAGATGCACTGAAGGTTGGTGATAATGTTCCACTTGATACTGTTAAACTCTTTAAGGTTGCATCACTACTTGCTTTTCTAGTTACTTTAACATTATAAGTAGATACACTTCCACTTTGAGAAGTAACGATTACTTTAATCACATTTTCTCCAACATTTAATGTTTTCTTTCCAGTTCCTGTTACGATAGCTACAGAACTTGCTGCAGTTGCTGTTACTTCTACATTTGTTACATTATTTTCTACAGTTAAAGTATAGTTATTATTATCTACTTTTACGATATCATATCCAGTTACTCCTATACTTTTTAAACTAGTATTCGTATCTTTTTGTCTTGTTACTGTTATATTATAAGTTTTTGTAGTAGTCTTATCTTCTGCTGTTACTTTAATATCAAAACTATTTTCTCCTACTACTAACACTTTACTTCCCAATCCTGTAACACTTGATACACCTTGAGTAGCTACACCTGTTATCGTAATATTATCTACACTATATGGTACTGTTAAAGTATATAGTAAGGTATCTTTATCAAATGTTGGTGTTATCGTTTTATTAGTAACACCTAACCTCTTTAATGTGGCATCACTATTTGGTTTTCTAGTTACTACTACAGTATAGGTTTTTACGCTTCCATTTTGTGAAGTAACATTTACTTTTATTGTATTAGTTCCTACACTTAGATTTTTAGTTCCTGTTCCTTCGATACTTGCTACACTACTTTCTGTACTTGCTGTTACTGTAGTAGATGTTACACTATTTTCTACTGTACATGTATAACTTGTAGTACTACTACTAAAATTTGGTGATAAAGTACAGCTAGTTAAACTTAAATTGTTTAAATTATTATTTGTATCTTGTCGTCTGGTTACAATTATTTGATAAACTTTTATCGTTCCATCTTCTGCTGTTACTGTTACTTTAACTAAATTTTCTCCTACTGTTAAATTATTAGTATTTGTTAAAGTAACATTAGCTAATTGACTATTAGCAGTAGCTACTACTTCTACTTCTGTTACAGTATAAGGAATACTTACTGTATAACTAGTCGTACTACTATTAAACACTGGTGATATAGTATATTCTGTTACACTTAAACTATTAAGATTAGCATCATTTGATTTTCTATGTACTACTACTTGATATGTCTTAGTAACCCCATTTTGAGCAGTTACGATAATTTCTAATCTATTATCTCCTACTACTAATGTTTTCTTTCCTAATCCAGTAATACTAGCTACGCTACTATTAGCAGTAGCTGAAATAGTTGTTTCTGTTATATTATTTTCTACCGTACAACTATATTCTAAAGTATCAGAAGCAAATACTTTATCCAAACTACAGCTAGTTAAACTTAAACTCTTTAATGTATTATCTGTATCTTTTTCTCTTACTACTCTTATTACATATTTGTTTTTACTTTTCCACTAGCACTTGTTACTTCTACACTATAATCATTATTTCCTACTTTTAATTCTTTTTCTCCTATTCCTGTTACGGTTGCTCCTGTTGTTGTTACATTTGCTAATGTTACTTTCGTAACATTATATGGAACTACTACCTGATAGATACCATCTACCAAACTTAATGTATATCCGTTTACTTCTACATTTTCTATTCCTGCATTATCTGATTTTTGTCTTTCAATCGTTATTACTATTTTTCTAATAGTTCCATCTTCTGCTTTTATTTCTAACTCTACTTCATTAGTTCCAATAGCTAAATTCTTATTTCCTAAACCTTTAATTGTTTCTGTTTCTTCTTGCTTAGTGGCATTTACTGTAACTATTTCTATTTCATATGGTACTGTTACTTGGTAGTTATTAACATTATCACTATAAGCTGGTGTTAGAGAATAACTATCTACTGTTAAACTAGATAAACCTGTATTACTACTCTTCTCTCTTGTTACTTTTAAAATATAATTTTGACTTTTTTCTTTATTAGCACTAATTACTTTAGCATTAAAGAAGTTATCTCCTACCATAAGGCCATAGCTTCTATTTTTACTTAAAGAAGTTATTTCTACAGTTGCCTCTGTTGAAGATGGTATAACACTAATATCTAAATTATCTACTTCATTTGGTACCGTTAACTCATACTGATATTCTTCATTTGTTACACTAGTAAACAAATACTTTTTATTTGCTGTTACTCTTTCTATTCTTATATCATCTGGACTTGCTGTATCAGTTGATGCCATAGAATGATCACTATTAGCATAAACATTAATTCTAATAGCTCCAGATTTACCCATATATTTTTCATCTGTCCAATCTAAATCTTCTCTTAACCACATTCTTGCTCTAAAGTTTTTTAGATAACCTTTTGTATTTCTTAATATTGTTTCTTGATAGATTGTTTTTCCGGTTGCGTTTTTTATCGTAGTATCACTATACTCATCTAATGTTTTTACTTTACCATTTTCATTTATGGTAGATTCAATTTCTTCTTCTTTATCATCATCAATTGATGTTAGATAAAGTTTCATTGCATCTAGTGGTAGATTACTGTTACTGATAGGTTCTGCTACAATTTCATATTCTAAATCACTACGTGATAAATTAGACTCTACTTTAAAATCAAAGACTTTCCCTTCTCCAGATTGAATTTTACCTTCATCATCTGATATAGGAAGTGCATCTGTAATCGTGATCCCATTTCCTACATTTTCATTTTCAGTATATTTAAAAGTAATAGAACCTAGTTTTATACTATTTTCCTTTTCTCCTTTTTTCATATAACTAAAAAAAGAAACACTTACTCCTAATGTTACTAATAATACTGATAATATCACTAAAAAACTAATTATTAAACTTCTTTTTTTGTTTTTCATATCTACCGCTCCTCGTATATTATCCCTATTTACAATTATAAAGTAAAACCATTAATAATTCAATTGAAACCGTTATAAAATTAAAGACTTTTTGTCCTTAAATTATAGAAAAAAACCTTTTTAAATAAAAAGGCCTGTAAACATTTGAAGATCAATTTTTAATAAAAATAATAATAAAATAGCTGCTACAATAAATGGTCCAAATGGTATCATATGTTCCTTATTCGTAACATAAACAACGATAGATGCAGGAAGTGCAATACTACTAGCTAAAAAGATAGAAAAAATCCCTAAGACTGGATGTAATACTAATCCTGCTACAAACATTAATTTAATGTCTGCTCCACCTAATGATTCTTTCTTAAAGATAAAGTTTCCAAGTAACATAATCAAGTACATAATTAAAAAAGTTAAAATTCCACTACCTAGTTGTAGTAAACCACCTTTTAATCCTAAATTTAAAAAGTTAACAGCAACAATAATAATACTACAAGTTAATGTTACTTCATCTGGAATAATCATATAAGTTAAATCACTCACAATTACGATACTAAATAAAGAAACTAATACTAAAGAAATAATTAGTTCGTAACTAAACCCAAAGGAATAAAAACTAACTGCAAATAATAATCCTGTTATTAATTCAATAAATGGGTAAAAAATAGAAATTTTACTACCACAATTCTTACATTTACCACCTTGAAATAAATAAGATAAAATTGGAATTAACTCCCATGGTTTTAATCTTTTATGACAGTTAGGACAATAAGAATATTTAGGAGTAACAATAGATTCTCCTTTTGGTAAACGATAACCTACTACATGATAGAAGGAACCAAAAATGGTTCCTAGTATGAAAAATATAACTATATAATATATCATAAAGCCCCCTAGCCCATGCTGCCAACTGCACCATAGATATCAAACATTGGAATAACGATAGATAATAGTATGAAACCAACAGCTACTGCTAAGAAAATAATGGTAATTGGTTCAATTAAACTTTTTACTGTCGTAATGGCATTTTTATGTAAGCCACTATAATAGTTAGCCACTTTTTCCATCATATCACCAAGTTTACCAGTAGACTCTCCTGTTACTAGCATTTCATAAGCAACTACTGGAAAAGCCCAATGTCCTCTAAATGATTCTGATATTTTACCACCTTTACTTAAAGTATCTAATGTATTCATAATAATTTCTTTATAAACTTCGTTATTAGATATTTTAGAAAGAATAGCCATACTATCTGTAATATGAACACTATGATTTAATAATTGAGCAAAAGTTCTAGTAAACATACTTACTTCACTATAAATAATGATATTCCCAATTACTGGTGTTTTCATTAAGATAACTTGAATCATTTTACGAAATGATTTAATATTTTTATAGGCTGTAATTAACATGATTAAAATAGCTGTTACAATAGAAATAATAATAATGTAATACTGAGATACAAAACTACTCATATTCATAGTAAATACCGTAATAGCTGGTAGACTAGTTTCTGTTTCAGCATACATTTTTACGAAACTAGGAACGATATATACTAAACAGAAAATAACGACAGCAAGTGATACGATTAAAATGATAATTGGATAAGTTAATGCTGTAATCATTTGTCTTTTTGTTTGATCAATAGAAGTATAATAATCACTCATTTCATCTAATGTTGTTGGTAAGTCTCCTGTCATTTCACTTGTTTTTACCATATTAATTAATAATCTAGGAAAAACATCGCTTTGATTTTCTAACGCAGTAGAAAAACTTTCACCTGCTACTAAATCATAAATTATTTTCTCATATACTTTTCTTTTACTAGCATTCTCTGTTTGTCTAGCTAAGATACGAACAGAATCTACTAAAGGAATTCCTGATTTAATATAAGTAGATAATTGGGTTAAAGCAAAGCTTAGTTCATTGCTTTTAAAATGTGTTCCAAATAAACTAATATTCATATCTAGACTAAATTTTTTACGAGGTTCTATTTTAATAATTTCATAACCCTCATTAATTAAGAAAGCTTCTACTTCACTAATACTTTTAGCATCAAAAGAACTTTTAATAATCTTCCCAGTGTCACTTTTTACTTGATAATTAAAAGTAATTAAATTTGTTTTATCAGCGTTTTTATCTTCTAACAATTTATCAACATTACTGGTAGATGAGATTGTGTTAGCAGTTTCTTGTAATAATTTTTTCTGTCTTTCTTCTTTTTCTAATAATAACTCTTGTTTTATCTTAGCTTCTTTTCTTGCATCTATTATTTTTTTTGGTAAATGAATGATATTATTTACCATGTGATATGTTTCTATAAAAATATTCATACTATCAACCCTTTATCTTATACTTTCTACTTTATACGTCTAGTATAGCATACTCTTAGTTTTTTTTAAACATTTTTTTCTTGTTTTCATATAATATTGTGAGGAGTGAGATTATGTTTGGAAGTAGCTTCTATAATCCTTATTTGTATCAACCTTATTATCAAGCAGCAAATGTAGCTTCTAATTTAGGAAGTGCAACAGGCACTGGAATATTAGGAAAAAGTAGTGGCCTAGCTGGTTTTAAAGGTTTATTAAGTAAATTTAGTTTTAGTGGCTTTTTAAATAGTGCTAGTAAAACTTTAAATGTTGTTAATCAAGCAATTCCTATTTATTATCAAGTTCGTCCTATGATAAATAATGCAAAAACTATGTTTCGAATTATGGGTGCTGTAAAAGATGATAGTAGCACTACTAGCCAAAATACAACAAAAACAAGTTCATCAAATACCACAAATTCTCAAACAAAAAAACCGGTAGTAAATAGAAAAATTGAAAACGATAATTACAGTGTTGATACAAATAATCCTGTTTTCTTTATTTAAAAAGAACTACATTATTTTGGAGATTAAATGTAGTTCTTTTTTTAATTCTAATCTTTTTTTAATATATTTTTTAGGTAATACTTCTAGTAGTTTTTCTTTTTTGATAGCTTCTTTTTTTATGTATTCTAAAAACAAAATATCTTTTTTTTCTAATAAAATTGGGCCAAATAGATAATCTTTATCACGATATTTCTTTTTTCCTCTTTCAAAAACGATGATGGGATAAATAATATTGTTTTCTTTTACTAGCATCTCTTTCTGAATCATGAATCCTAATTTCGTAATTTCTTTTCGTACTTCATAAGTATCACTATTAGGTGATAGGATTATTCTGTTTACATTTTTATAGGTATCTTTTGAATATTTTAAAATTCCTATCATATTTAATCCACCCATACCAGAAATAATAATGGTATCAATATCATTTTCAATTGTAGAAATACCGGGTCCTAGTTTTACTTTTATTTTATCTTCTTGCTGGTATTTACGAATATTTTCTTTAGCATGAATTATTGGCCCTTCTTTAATATCTGATGCAATTACTTTTTTAGGTTTTTTATTTTGAGAAATATAAATACTTAATAAGGCATGGTCACACCCAACATCTATAATAGATGCATTTATTGGTACAAGCTCTGCTATTTTTAATAATCTTTGATTTAATTTTGCTTTCATTCTTCCACCCTTACTTATTATAATAGAAAAAAAAGACTATTTCTAGTCTTAGTTCGTTAAAAAGTCTTTTAGTTTTCTAGAGCGTGATGGATGTCTTAATTTACGTAATGCTTTTGCTTCAATCTGACGAATTCTTTCTCTTGTTACACCAAAGATTTGTCCTACTTCTTCAAGTGTTCTACATTGGCCATCATCAAGACCAAATCTTAATCTTAGTACTCTTTCTTCCCTATCTGTTAAAGTTAATAATACACCACTTAATTCTTCTTTTAACATTTCACTTGTTGTATATTCTTCTGGAGACATTGTTCTTTCATCTTTGATGAAATCTCCTAAGTGAGAGTCATCTTCTTCTCCAATTGGAGTTTCAAGAGATACTGGATCTTGACTGATTTTATATACTTCACGAACTTTATCAATACTAATTCCTAATTTTTTAGCAATTTCCTCATCAGTTGGCTCACGATTTAATTCTTGTGTTAATTGTCTTTGAACACGAGCAAGTTTATTAATTGTTTCTACCATATGTACAGGAACACGGATAGTTCTAGCTTGATCAGCAATCGCACGGGTAATTGCTTGACGAATCCACCATGTTGCATAAGTTGAAAATTTAAATCCTTTTGATGGATCATATTTTTCTACTGCTTTCATTAATCCAATATTTCCTTCTTGAATTAAATCTAAGAATAACATTCCACGTCCTACATAACGTTTCGCAATAGATACTACTAAACGTAAGTTAGATTCTGCTAACATTTTTTTAGCATATTCATCTCCTTGTTCAGCACGAAGAGCATATTCATATTCTTCATCAGTTGTAAGTAAGTTAATACGACCAATTTCTTTTAAATACATTCTAACAGGATCATTGATTTTAATATCTTTTGATAAAGCTAAATCATCTAAATCAATAAGTCCATCATCTTCATCATCATCTGGATTTTCATCTGTTTGGTCAGCTGTGATTTCAATATTATTATCGACTAAAAAATTATATAAATCATCTAGAGAATCACTATCTACTTCTAGTCCTTTTAATTCATCTGCTAATTGTTCGTAAGTAATAAAACCATTCTTTTTCCCTAATTCTAATAAACTTTGTTTTCTTTCTTCAAATGTTTTAATTTCTTTTGTCATCACTTTCAACTCCTATTTCACTTTTTAACTATTTGTTTTTAGTTTTGCATTTAAATCTCTAATTTTGGAACCTATTTCTACTTGCATCATAATGTCAGTTTCACTTTTGAGTTTTTTTTCTAATTTTTTAATTTCTTCTTTTACTTGATACTCACGAAGTGTTTTGATATCATCATTTAATTCTTTTTCAGTTACTTCATTATCAAGTTCCAACTCTAATACTTTCTTTAACACTACTAATAGCTTTTCTTTATCTTGTAAATAGGTATAAAAATCTGCTGGTGTTACTGTACCATATTTTTGGTAATAATAAGAAATTTCACTTGCTAAAAAACGCTCTTCTTCGTTTGGAAAGTTTATTTTTCCCTCATTATAATAATCTAAACATTTCTTACTTACTAACATATAGTATAACAGTGCATAAGTTGCTAGGTAATATTTATCCTTTTTCAAAACTTGCATCTTTGGTGCGATAATTTCTTCTTTATGTTCTAATTTTTTTTCATTTTGAGATAGTAAGGACAATAACCTTTTTTCTAGGGTATTATAACTTATATCGAACTCATTTGCAAGTTTTTTTAAGATAAATTCTCTATGAATTTCATCTTCTATTTTACTAGTTTCCTCTAAAACACGATTAATATACTCAGTTTTTTCTAAATCACTAGTTAAATTTATATTCATTTTTAAGCGTTTTATTCTATAATCACTTAAAGTTATGGCATTATTTATTAAATTTTTAAAGTTATCACCACCATATTTTAAAATATAGTCATCAGGATCAAGTCCACCGTCTAACTCTACTATCTTTACTTCACAGCCTAATTTTTCTAATTCACTACCATTATCTAGGCAAGCCTTTCTACCAGGTTCATCACCATCAAAGCTTAAAATAACATGATTTGATAATCGTTTGATAAGATTTGCTTGTTCTTTGGTCATAGCAGTTCCCATTAGGGCAACACAGTTTTTAATACCTGCTTCCTTAGAACGGATAACAGCCATAAAACCTTCCATTACGATAACTTCATTTTTACTTCTAACATATTCACGAGCTAAATGATAATTATATAAGGTATCTCCTTTTTGAAAGATTTCAGTACCTTTAGTATTTACATATTTATTTTCTTTGATACCATCATAACGCCTACCAGAAAATCCTACTACTCTACCGTTTAAGTCATATAGTGGAAACATAATACGATTCATATAGACATCTTTATCATAACTTGATAAGCCAATATCATTTAAGGTATTTAAGTCATACCCTTTACTTAATAATAACTTTGTTAGGTTGTCCATTTTATCTAAACTTAAACCAATCTTATACTCTTTAATCATTTCTTCTGTAATTTTACGGTTATTCAAGTATTCTTTTGCTTTTTTAGAATAACTACTACTCATATTATTCTGATAATATTTATGAGCAAGTTCGTAGATTTCATATAATTTATCATTCTTAGATGACTTTTTTTGAATAGTAATACCTTTAATTTCGATTCCTGTTTTCTCTGATAAAATGAGTAATGCTTCTTTAAAGGATACATGTTCATAATCCATAATAAAATTAAAGACATTACCACTTGCTCCACAAGAAAAACAACGATAGATTTGTTTTTCACGAGATACACTCATAGAGGGATTAGTATCATCATGAAAAGGGCAAACTCCAAAGAAGTTTTTGCCTTTTTGTGTAAGAGGTAGATAACTTGAAATAACATCTACAATATCAGTTTTACTTCGTATTTCATTAATGACATTGGTATTATCCATTTTGCTACCCCCTCTCTTAAAAGTAAATTTATTATAGCACATCTTTCGACAAATTTTACTTAAATTTAGTGATAAATTAAACTTATGAAAAAATTTAAATATATTTTAATTAGTAGTATCATCATCTTTTGTTTATGCTTTCCAGCTCACTTTTTATTTGACATCTTAGATAACGATATTATAGCCGCTATTTTTCCTACAAATGAAAGTATTTTTCAGCATATGAAAATGGTATTTAGTTGCTTCTTTTTCTTCTATGCCATTCTATTTATTCTTAGAAGAAAATTTCATTTTCAAAATATTTTCTTAACAAATCTAGTTAGTAGTGTTACTAGTATTACTATCTTTCTAATTATTTATCTACCTGTTTATTTAAGATTTGGAGAAAATATGATTTTTACTTTTATCTTACTATTTATAACTATTCTATTAGGTCAAATGGTAGGAAGTATATTCTTAAAGAAAGAAGATTATAGAATTATTAATACTATTAGTATCATTTTAATAGCTATTATTTTTATCATCAATGGTTATTTAACATATCAACCGATTGAAAATATGCTATTTTGGGATCCACAACATGAAACTTATGAAATTGCATCCAAGTGATTTTAACCATAATAAATAGAAGACTACTTTATCTTCTATTTATTTTTTTCATAAATTTTAATCCAACCATTTTCTAAAAATAATTTTATTTCATCATAACAACTTACTTCTCTACTAGGCATATTTAAAATATAAATTTCTATTTTTTTATTATGAATTTGGTTTAACATTATTGTATAAATTACTTCAGCCATACTACTAGGGCCAATATAACCTTTTATTCCTTTTCTTTCTTCATTCATTAAGAATAAAACATCTGTTTTTTCTAAGCTCTCATAAAAACTTTTATAGATATCTTTCAAATTTTCTTTACTAACTTGTTTAGGATAATCAATTACTTCATATCCTTTTTGTTCAAAGTGATCTTTCCAAGTAATTAATTTTTCATGTAATTTGCTGCTTCCTGATATTACTACTTTTTTCATAAAACTATATAAAATTCTTTCTAGTAAATGTTTCAATATTTTTATCGATATAAATATCAACAGTACCTTTTTCTACTATTTTGACCCAACCAAGTCCATTAATTACTAAATCTTCACGATATTTCATTTCATAAGTAGTTTTTGATAAATCTTTCATAATTGTTTGACGACTTGCATTCATCTTCTTTACTTTTAAGCCATTGGGAATATAAAAAGTAAAACTATTTTTATCTCCTTCTACATAATCAATTCTACAAATATCACCTACTACTAAACATTGTCCTTTTTTTATTTGATAAGTTTTTGGCTTCATTTCTTTTTTATGAATAAGTTTCTTTAAAGCTATATTATCTACATAATTAGTAATGTTTCCCCTATCTACTAAACCTGGTGTATCAATTAATGTTAAATTTTCATTTAAAATAATGGCTACAGTATTTAAAGTCGTACTAGGAAGTGGAGAAATAGTAAGTTCCGTATCACTTTCTGAATAGTTTTGAATTAGTTTATTAATCAAACTACTTTTCCCAGTATTGGTGTGCCCTACTACATATACTTTGTTTGAAGTTTTATATTTTTTTATTTTCTTCATTAATAAATCTAGATTATAATTTTTATTTGCGCTAACAACGATAATATCTTCATAATTTACATCTAGACTTTTGATATACTCTATAATCTTTTCATCTTTTACACTTTTAGGTAGAGCATCTTTTTTATTTAATATCAAAAGCATTTTATTATTCATATATTCTCTTATAGTATGAATGTCTTTATCAATATTTAATAAGTCAACAATATGCAAGACCAAATCTTTCGTTTTTCCTACTGTTTTTAAAATTTCTATATATTCTTCGTTAGATTTTGCTACTACCTGATATTCTCCATAGTTTTTCATTCTAAAACATCTTTGACAAATATCATTTTCTAAACTAGTAACATACCCAGCTTGGGTAATATTTTCATTCTGTAATAAAACACCACAACCTAAACAATATTTATTTTTACTCATAATATACACCTTTTTTCATAATTTCTTTTTGTTCATATTTTTTTAATATTTTTCTTTCAATAAAACGATTCAAGCTCGTTATTTTTAAGTCTTTTGTACCAAGTGGGTCCACTAAAATAGTAAACATATGATAACGATTTCCTCCATAAATATCGGTTACTATTTGATCTCCTATCATACACATTTCTTCTTTTTGAAAGCCATATTTCTTTCTAATTTTACGGTACCCTCTAGAAAGTGGCTTCATAGCATTTGCTACAAAATCACAAGATAAAGTATCGGCATACTTTTTCACTCTTTTTGTTACATTGTTAGAAATAATTACTATTTTAAAATCTTTTTTTAAACTATTTAAAAGTTTTTTCGTACTATCTGTTATCTTATCTTGATTAATTAATGCTATCGTATTATCTAAATCAAATATTAAGCACTTAATACCAAGTTTTTTTAACTTTTGATAATTAATATTTTCTATTTTTTGTTGATACATATTGGGATAACACTTCATATAAATCACCTAATCCATATTTATTATACTGAAAAACTATGAGAAAGTAAAAGAAAAGATGTTACTCTTTTCCTAATTATTTATATGTTGTCTTACCATATGGGTATCCATATCAATTCTTTCAAAGGTATAACCATTTTCTTTTCCATAGCGAATAATATCTCTTAAGGCATCTCTTGTCCATGTTTTAATATCATGCATTAAAACAATATTAGCACGGCTTTTTGATAGATTAGAAGTAACGCATTTATAAACTGCTTCTTTCGATTTAGAAGTATAAGCATCATTAGAATCTACATTCCAGTCATAATAACGGTACCCTTGATTTAGTAATGCTTCTGATAATCTTGTCATAATTTTATTACTATATCTTCTACTAATTGTGTTACTACTTCCTCCTGGAAAGCGCACAATTTTACTTGTTTGTCCAGTAATTCTTTTGACACGATCACTAACTATTTTTAAATCATTAAAGTAAGATTCATCAGATTTATAAACAATAGAATAAGTATGACTTGCTGTATGAAGAGCTACGGTATGACCCTCATCATACATTCTTTTAATTAATCCATCTGGGCCATTATTAGTAACAAAGAAAGTTGCTTTTACACCTTCTTCTTTTAAAATATCTAGAATAGTTGGTGTTGTAACACTACTTGGGCCATCATCAAAAGTTAAATAAATACTTCCTGTTTTGATAATACCACTATTAGGATCAGTTCTTTTTGATATAATCACTTTTCTTTCAACAGAAGCTTTATTACCACCATCATCTTCTACTTCATATTTTAAAGTATAAGTTCCTTCTACCTTTGCTTTTACAGTACCAGTTACTTTTACTTTATCTGTTAAATTACCACTACAGTTATCACTAGCAGTATAGCCAGGCTCCGTAAACTCTTCATCAATTCCTAAATACATAGTTTCTGTACCCTTTAAAGTAATAACTGGTTTTTCCTTATCTACTTTATTAATTTTTCTAATAACTTCCGTTTTATTTTTAGAAGAATCTTTAACAGTATAGATCCATTTATCACTTTCTTTTTTTATAGTTACATTCTTAGTAATATCACCATCATAATCATCACTAGCCTTATACCCAAGTTCTTTAAATTCAGCTGTAGGACAAATATTTACATCTTCTCCACCCTCTAGAGTAATAACTGGTTTTTCTTTATCAACTAACTTTACTGTTCTTTTTTTAGTAGCAGTTAAAAAGCCATTCTGTACTTTATATACTACTTCATAAGTACCTACTTTACCTTTTTTAATAGTAGATGTCGTCTTAATTTTATTCGTTATATCTTTATTAAAATATTTAGCTTTAGCACCTTTTTCTACATATTCATCATGGTAAGATATTTCTATTTTACTAGAACCGTTTAAAGTAATTTTAGGTGTTAAGAAACAAACAGTAATAATCCCTATAATAACTACTAATAGAAGCACTAATAGTAATGTTTTATATGGAAAATGATTCGTTTTTTTGATTTCTTTTTCTATGTTATAACCTAATTCTGTTAAATTTGGTCCTTCTAATATTTTTTTATTTGTTTTCTTTGATACTTCTTTCATAAATTACCTCTCACTCTATAATTATTCTACCACCATTTTCTCTTTTTAAACAAAAAAAGTACCCAATTTCTTTTTTTGGACACTTTTATACACGATTAGTTTGTAGATTTATTTTTCATAAATTCTCTTAATATTTTAGTTAGTGCTCGTTTTTCAATACGCGATACATAACTTCTAGAAATTTTTAATTCTTTTGCTATCGTTTTTTGGGTTTGTTCTTTTGTATTATTTAAGCCATATCTTCTAATTACGATTTCTTGTTCACGTGGAGTTAAAATTTTTAAATAGTTTTTTAGTAATTTAATATTATCTTTTTTATTAATTTCATCAATAAAATCTGGCTTTGGAGATTTTAAAATATCTAGGATCGTAATTTCATTGCCATCTTTATCAAAACCAATAGATTCGTTTAAAGAAACATTTTTTAGATTTTTATTGTTTGCTCTAAAATACATTAGTATCTCATTTTCAATACACCTAGCACAGTAAGTAGTAATTTTAGTACCGTGTTTACTAGAAAATGAATCTACACCTTTGATTAAACCAATCGTTCCAATACTGATTAAATCATCACTATCATCTACTTTAGAATCGTATTTTTTAACTATATGAGCAACAAGTCTTAAGTTGTGTTCTATTAATTTGTTTCTAGCATCAGTATCTCCTTCTAAATGCTTTTGTATATAATATTCTTCCTCTTCTTTTGATAAAGGATCTGGAAAAACATTGTTTGAGTATGATGCTGTAAAGATTGTGAGGTTTTTAAATAGGATTCTTAAAATTTTTTGAAGCATTTTATCACCTATTACATAATATGTCGAAGATTGTAAGAGCATTCTATTTTTATATTTTTTTGAAAAAGATTTAAATATGAACTATTTCTATTTTTATTGCTGATATTTATTTATTTTTTAAATATAATATAGTTGAATAATATATAAAAGATGATGTGTTTACATGTTAAAAAGAGAAAAGCCTAAATTTTCTAATAATTTTTTTACACAACCTAGACCTACAGTAAGTAATAATAAAACATTTGCAGATATTCTTCCAATAGAATGATCAAAAGAAGTAATTTCTAGAAAAAAGAAAGCAGTAGTTTATTCTACTAAAGAAAAGAAATCATTCTAATAAATGATGTAAATCAAAAAAGCAACCCCATTTCACGCAAAATGGAGTTGTTTTTATTAATTTCTATTAAAATATTCTTTGATTACTTCTAAATCACTGTATGGCAAGTATTTATCTTCTATTGCCATGTAATTATCTATTCCTTTTCCAGCTACTAACACGATATCATCTTTTTTTGCTAATTGAAATGCTTTATAAATTGCTTCTTTTCTATCAACAATCATTTCATAATTAGTTTTAGTAGAAGTACTTGTTAAGTCATGAACAATATCTTCTACTTTTTCATATCTAGGATCGTCCATCGTAAAGATAACATAGTCTGATTTTTCTAAAACTAATTTACCCATTGGGCCTCTTTTTTCTTTTTCACGGCCACCAGCACTACCAGTTATCGTAATGATTCTTCCCTTTTTAATAGGTTCTAATAACTGATAAATTTTTGAAAAAGCATCTGGAGTATGCGCATAATCTAAAATGATATGATAATCTTGACCAAACTTTAAAAATTCTACTCTACCACTAGGTGCTTTGATATTAGGAATTTTTTCTATCACTTCTTCTATTTTAAATCCTAAAGAAATTAATGCTAATATAGCTGCACACAAATTATAAATATTAAATTCCCCTAGTAGTGGAGAAGAAAAAGAATATAATTTATCTTGGTATTTCAAAGTAATATCAGTTTTATCTATAAAATAATTACTACTTATAATCTGTAAAGTAGAAGAATTTTTACCATAAGTTAGAATAGTACCCTTAGCTATTTCTTCAAATTCTTTAAAATAAGTGTCATCACTATTTAAAATAGAATAACCATCATCTTTTACTTGCATTAATAATTTTTTCTTACAAGATACATAATTTTCAATCGTTTTATGAATATTTAAATGATCTTCTGTAATATTCGTAATAATTCCTACTTTAAATGTTAAATTGTCCAAACGATGACGATAAAAGGCCTCTGATGATGTTTCCATACTTAAATACTTGCAACCACTATCTACAAATCTTCTAAAATAATTATATAATCTATCAGAATCAGGAGTTGTGTTACGAATAGACTCATTAAACTTACTACAAATAATACCATTAGTACCTAAATAGCCACAGGAATCTCCAATTAATTCTTGAATAATAGTTGCTACTGTTGTTTTACCATTCGTACCAGTGATTCCTATGATATCTAAATACTTTTCAGGGTAATCATAGAATTTGCTTGCAAGAAGTGGCAACTCTTCATTAGTGTTTTTTACTTTTACCATAGGAACACTACAAGTAACACTTCTATCGACTACTACACAACTGGCTCCCTTAGAAATAGCTTCTTCAATAAAATCATGTCTATCAGCAGTTACTCCTTTTACACATACAAATATATCACCAGGTTCTACTTCCTTAGAATTAATCTTAATTCCTTTTACCAAAATATTATCATAACCTTCCCCTTCATATAATTCACTTAACTTTTTCATTACTACCTCCTAAAAACCTTATATGGTTTCATTTTACTGGTATCTTTATCATACCTAATATAAATAGCTAATAAATCATTTTCTTGATTTAATATTAGTACCATATCAGAATTTGTATTAAATGATAAGATACTACCATTTTCTACTTTTTTTGCTACCTCATCATCTACTATTAGTTTTTCATATTCTTGTAAGGCATCTACTATTTTTACTATTTTATCTTCTTTGATATCATCAATAGAAATGGCTTCTTCTAATGAAAAATTTCCTTGTTTTATTCTAATTAAATTCTTCATAGTACAAGGATACCCTAGTTTACTACCAATATCTCTAATTAAACTTCTAATATAGGTTCCTTTACTAACATGGACTATAAAAGAAAAACTATAATAATTTTTTTCTGTTTTTATTTCATCTAATAACTTAATATCAAATATTTCTACTTTTCTTTTAGGAAGCTCTACTTCTTTATTTTCTCTTGCATATTCATATAATCTTTTTCCATTTACATGAATAGCAGAATATTTAGGAACTTCCTGTAGGTATTTTCCTTTAAAAGTTTTTAATATATTTTCTACTTTTTCTTTCTCTAAATTCTCTATATTATATTCTTCTTCTATAGTACCGGTGATATCTAAAGTATCTGTTTTCAGTCCTACTATCACTTCTGCTTGATAAACTTTACTAACACTTGTCAATAAATCAATTACTTTGCAACCGTCATTTACTCCTAATACTAATACCCCTGTTGCGATAGGATCTAAAGTTCCAGTATGTCCAATATGTTGGGTACCTAATTTCTTACAAGCAATGTTTACTACATCACGACTCGTCATGTTTTTTTCTTTGTTAATTACTAAAATTCCACTTTGCATATACATACACCGTATTAAGTATATCAAAACATTTAAAAAAAAACTACCAATTGGTAGCTTTTACTTGTAAAATTCGACAACTTCTTCTTTTAAATTTTGATTAAATTTTTGGTTTCTTATCATTTCAATTTCCTGTTTATATGGTGGAAAATCACCATCAATATATGGAGTTTCTAATATTTTAGGAATGTCTTTTAGTTTTTCATGATAAATTACTTTTAGTAAAGAATCAAACCCAATAGTACCAAAGCCAATATTTTCATGACGATCCTTATGACTATTTTTTTCGTTTTTACTATCATTTACATGAACACAGTGTATTTTATCAATCCCAATTACCTTATCAAATTCCTCTAATAGCTTTTCAAAATTAGAAATATCATAACCAGCATCATTTAAGTGACAAGTATCTAAACATACTCCTATTTTATTTGGAAACTTAATACCAGCTAAAATACTTTTAATTTCTTCAAAATTTCTACCTACTTCTGTTCCTTTTCCAGCCATTGTTTCTAATAAAATCATAGTATTACCATGATATTTTTCTAATACTTGATTTAAACCAAATATAATATTTTTAATTCCTTCTTCTACTCCTAAACCAACATGACTTCCAGGGTGTAAGACAAGATAAGAAACGCCTAATTTACTAGCACGTTCTAATTCTTCTTTTAAAAAGATAATACCAAAATCTAGATTTTTAGGATTTGCTAGATTAATAATATAAGGAGCATGAATAATTACATTTTTAATATCAATATTATTTTCTTTCATTAAATCCATTGCTTCTACTGTTTTAAAATCATCAATAGGACTTCTATTAGTATTTTGAGGTGCACCTGTATAGAACATAAAAGTAGTAGAATTATAAGAAATAGCTTCTTTCACAGAAGCCATTAACTGATCATTTTTATTAAAAGATACATGGGAACCTATAATTAATTTATTCTCCATTTGCATTACATCCACTCTTACTAAAAATTGTTGCATTCCAGTTTAGCTTTACACCATTTGCATCTGTTGGTTGAACACTATCTAAACCTGAAATCGTGTTATAGCTTTTATTGTAACCCTCTTCCGTTCCACAAAGTGATTGAATCGTTACTTCCATTTTATTTTTTGCTTTTGCCACTATTTTAGAAGTAGTTACTTCTTGTTCTAATGTTAAAGGAATGGCATAATCTTTTGAGTCTTGGGCAGCAAAATAATATTTATATTCAGGGTCTACTCCTGTTCCAACATTAATAATAGCAACATAACTTTTATTATATAAATACTTTCCTCCAAAAGATGATTTTTTCTGTGCTTTTTCTAAATCAGCTGCATCTAAAGTTACGATTGTTACATCGTTATTTCTAATTGGAAGTGGAAACATTTCACTTGTTGCATCATTTCTAACAGAATCAATAAAAAACTTTCCAGCTGATACAAAGCCCTCTTTTTTTGATTTGGTGATATACTGAGATACTTTAGGAATGGCAATTCCTAGTAGTACACCTAAAATTACGATAACTGCAAGTAGTTCTATTAATGTAAATCCTTTTTTATTTTTCATATTTTTTCACTCCTTATTCTGTTATTAATATAGCATAAACTAGGCTACTTATCAAGAAGTTTGAAAAAGAAAAAAACCATTTCTGGTTTTTTATTCATTACAAGATACAGAACTATAGACAGTTGCATTCCAACCAGTAGATGGTCTATGACTTTCAAGCCCTGTGATGTTATTTAGAACCTTATATTCTCCATCTTCACTTCCGCACATACTATCAATTGTTACTTTAGTGTTATTAGGATTATTTCTAATAATAGATTCTCTTGTTAGTTCATTTTCTTCTGTTAAAGCAATATTATATCTCTTAGAATCTCTAACTGAGATATAGTATTCATAATCAGGATCTTCATCAGTTCCTACATTAATTACTACTACATAACTATATTTTGGTAACCAAGCTCCATTAAATGAAGATTTTTTACCACCTTTTTCTAGTTTAATTAAATCAAGTGAAATAATCGTTACATCATCTACGCCAATTGGAAAATCAAACATTTCACTAGTAGCATCGTTTCTAACAGCATTAATGAAATCTTTAGAAGTCGTTACCAAACTATCTTTTCTTGATTTCGTAATATATTGTGTAACTTTAGGAATTGCAATTGCCATTAGTACAGCTAAAATTACAATAACAGCAAGTAACTCAATTAAAGTAAATCCTTTTTTATTCATAATTATTCACCACTTTGAGTACCAGGTTCTATATTAGTAACTGTAAAACTTCCACCACTTGTTACAACAGCACCACCTTTAACTGGTTTAGTCATTCCGTTTGAACTGCTTTTTAATTGAATGATATTATCATTTTTTAAATCATTATATGCAATTGCTTGTGCTGTAGTAGTACCATCATTATTTACACCGATACCATATCCATCACTATCGATAGCAGCAATATACATTTCGTATTTAGGCTCTTCCGCTGTTCCTATATTAGCAATTACTACAAATGAGCTATTATCAACAAATTCTGCTCCATATGGAGAAGTTTTTCCACCTTTATCTAAGTAATTAGCAATAGAACTAAAATGAATAACTGTAGCTTCTCCATGATTTACTGGATACTTATAAGTACCAATTGTAGTTTGATCTTTTGCAGTCATTGCATATGATAGGGCATTATCAATATAAGTACTCTTTTTTGATATGTTAATATATTTAGTTACTGATGGAATAGCAATAGCAAGTAATACTCCTAAAATAACAATAACAGCTAATAATTCTATTAATGTAAACCCTTTCTTATTCAATTTCATAATCTTTCCTCCTCTATTATTTTACATTTTTAGTATAGCATTCTTTTATTTTTATGACAATATCATATTTTTATTTTTTTCATTTAGTAAACCTTAACAGTACCACTTATTCCAGTTGTACCATTTATATCTTTTACGATAAAGTCCTTACCTTTTTTAATAAGAGACAACTTATTATCACTATTTAATTCATCTCTACTAGCTAAACTAATTCCTTTATTTTCTCCATCTACTCTAGATACTAAGGATACATAATATTCTAAATAACCATTTTTACGAACAACGATAACATAAGAATTTTCAGTATCATACTTATTACCATCAGCATCCTTAGAAACATCACTCGTACCAATATAAGATAGTCTTACTTTTACAATTTCATTCGATGCAGGCTTAGTAACATCACCATTACTAATTTCATATTCTACTTGTGAAATCATTTTTTTAGCATCAGCAATATAGTTTTCTCTTTTATTTTTTTCTAATACAGATGTTACATTTGGTATTGCTATTAACATAATGATAGATAAAATAATAATAACACCTAGTAACTCAATTAAAGTAAATCCTTTTTTATTCATGTTTCCCTCCTATTATCTCAATTATAAAACGAAAAGAAATTAATTGCAACTTTTTTAGAAAATTAAATTTACTTATTACATATTTATACATATAATGTAGTAACTCATTAATTGGAGGAATATTTATGACTGGTTTAAAAGAAGGCTTTAAAGTATCTATTATTTCTATTCTAGGTAATATTCTTTTATCTATTTTTAAACTGATAGCTGGCATTATTGGAAAAAGTAACGCTATGATTTCTGATAGTATTCATTCAATATCAGATGTACTTAGTACAGTAGTAGTTATAATAGGATTAAAAATAGCTAGCAAAGAAGAAGATAAGCATCATCCTTATGGACATGAACGTTTTGAGTGTGTTGCTGCTTCTATTCTCTCTATTTTTCTTTTTATTACGGGAATTTTAATTGGGTATAACGGTATTTATCATGTTTTTATTATGAATTATCAAAACATCAAAGTTCCTACTTTACTTGCCTTAATAGCCGCTATAATATCTATTATCGTAAAAGAAGGTATGTACTGGTATACAAGAAATGTTGCCAAAAAAATTCATTCCGATTCCCTTATGGCAGATGCTTGGCATCATAGAAGTGACGCTCTTTCTTCTATTGGAAGTTTTATTGGTATTTTTGGTTCTATGTTAGGTTTTAAACTGTTAGACTCAATTGCTAGTATTTTGATTTCTTTTTGTATTTTAAAGGTTAGTTACGATATTATGAAAGACGCTATTGATAAAATGGTTGATAAATCTTGTAGTGATGACTATGTTAATGCACTAAAGACTTTTATTTTAGATATTCCTGGGGTTTTAACTATCGATTCTATTAAAACTAGATTATTTGGTAACAGAGTCTATGTAGATTTAGAAATAGGAGCTGATAGTAATCTTACATTAAAGGATTCTCATCAGATTGCACAAGAGGTTCACGATCATGTAGAAGAAAATTTTTTAGATGTTAAACATTGTATGGTACATATGAATCCATATGAATAAAAGTATATTTTTTTAGATTTATTCCATATTATTATTGGGTGATAATATGGAAAACAATTCTTTATGGCAAGAAAATGAACGAAAGTTTAAAATTAATAAAGTAAAAAATATAATTACAGATAGTGACATTTTAATTATAGGTGGTGGTATAACTGGTTTATCTACTGCCTATTTTTTAAAGGATTCTAAAAATAGTATCACCATTATAGATAAAGATTATATTGGAAATGGAATTACTGCAAAATCAACTGCTAAAATCACCTTTTTACAAAACATCATTTACCAAACACTAGAAAATAATTTTAACAAAGAAGTTAGTAAAAAATACTTCGAAGCACAAATGGAAGCTATTCATTTTATTAAAGAAATTGTAGCAAAAGAAAAGATTAAGTGTCATTTAGAAGAAACCAAAGCTATTATTTTTACGAAAGAAGATAAAGGAATTTCAAAGATTAAAAAAGAAAAAGAATTTTTAGAAGAAAATGGAATCAGTTGTAAAGATATTTATTCTTTACCTATTCTCTTTCCTATTCAATATGGAATTGAAGTAAATGGAAATTATACTTTTCACCCTGTTAAATATTTGAAAGGTCTTAAAAAAAGTATAGAAAATAAGATTAATATCTACGAAGAAAGAATGGCTTTAGATATTAAGAAACTAGATAATGAATATGTAGTAAAAACTAATAAAGAAGTGTTTAAGGCTAAATATGTTATTGTATGCTGCCATTACCCTTTCTTTATTATTCCAGGTATGATACCCATTAAAACCTATATTCAAAGAGAATATGTAAATGCTAGTAAATATCAGAAATATAAGTTTATGGCAAATAGTATTGACAGTAATTTACACTCTATTAGATTTTATAAAGATTATATTATATATGGTTCTAATAAACATCGTTTAACGAATAAAATTGAGTATCAGAAAAATTATAAAAAAAGTATTTCCGATTTCAAACGTTTATTTTCTAAAAGTCCAGAATATACTTGGATGAATCAAGATATTATGTCTAATGATAACTTACCTTTTATTGGAAGAATGAAAAAAGACAGTAATTTGATGATTGCTACTGGTTATAGTGCTTGGGGAATTACGAATGCTACTATTGGTGGAAAAGTATTAGCAGATATTATTTTAGAAAAAGATAATCCTTATATTTCTTTATTTGAACCTACTAGGATTAATAAAATAGGCATTAAGAATTCTATTGTTGATGCCATTTATTATTCTAAGATTTATATTCAAACTACTGTTAAAAAGAATCCTATTTTTTATAATAATTCTATTTATAAGGTTAAGATTGATGGTAGTTATTATGGTGTTTATTATGATTATTATGGAAAAAGACATATTGTTTGTGGAAAGTGTCCACATATGAAATGTAATTTAATTTTTAATGATGAGGAAAAGACATGGGATTGCCCATGCCATGGTTCTAGATTTGATATTGATGGTAATGTTATTAATGGACCAGCTAATTATAGTATTTCTACTAATTTTGATAAAAAGTAGTGTTTACTCTAACCAAGCCTACTACCAAAATGTGATTTTTTCAAAAAAATAGTTGACATCTATTTGAAGTTTGGTATAATTAATATTGTCTTAACGAAAAAGGCAATATGCGGATGTAGTTTAATGGTAGAATAAGAGCCTTCCAAGCTCCTGACGTGGGTCCGATTCCCATCATCCGCTCCATTTGAAAACAACTTACGGACTAATTAAAGTTCGTAAGTTTTTATTTTATCCGTAGTCAGGTTGGGAAAGGCTTGTTCTACCAAATATAAAGATAACGTTCTCTTTCTAGGAAGGAGGACATTTTTTATGCTTGAATTTAAAACAATTGAAGAATTGAAACCTAATCCTAAACTACTAGAACTTATTAAAGGCTTTACTTATAAAACTAAAAAAGGAAAAGTTAAAATTCTTCTAAATACTAATTTACAGTTTATTGAACCAACTGAATATTTAATTACATATCCTATTACTTTTACTATACTTGAATATAAAGTAAATGAGATTAGCAATAAACCATTTTACATTAAAGAGTGCAAAGAAAAGTATAATTTGAAAGAAATTGAAACTTTTTTAAGAAATCTTTAATTTTTGACTATACTTTTTGCGTTTAAGTGAGGAAACATATGAGAGGTATATTAATATTTCTCAAAATTTAAGGAAAGGAGGAAAAATATGAGATGTGGAGTTTATGTAAGAGTTTCTACTGATGACCAAAGAGATAATGGTTATTCTATTGATTCTCAACTTCGAATGATTAAAGAATATTGTGAAAAGAATGATTATGATATTGTAGATGTATACAATGATGCATGACATTCTGGAAAAGATTTAATGAGACCTGAAATGCAAAGATTACTTAAAGATATCAAATCCAAGAAAATTGATAAGTTAATTGCTATTAAAGTAGATAGATTAACTAGAAACAATTATGATGGTTTTTGGTTACTTAATTACTGCGAAGAACACGATGTTAAGATTGAATTAATACTTGAGCCTTATGATGTATCTACTGCTAATGGTGAAATGATTTTTGGAATGAATTTAGTATTTGGTCAAAGAGAAAGAAAAGAAATTGGAGCAAGAACTAAACGTGCTATGGAAGAAATGGCATTAGAAAAAATTCATCCAAGTAAAGCACCTTATGGTTATAATAGAAATAAAGAAACTGGTCATTTAGAAATAGAACCTATTGAAGCACAAGTTGTAAAAGAAATATTTGAACTATGTAAAAAAGGACATTCTACTAGAAATATTGCAACTATTATGAAAGATAATAATGCTTATTTAAAACAAGGTAGATGGGCATCAGACAGAGTTTATAAAATACTTACTAATTCTATTTATATTGGTATATTTGAATATGGAAAGTATAAAAGAAAACCACAGGATGTATTAAGAGTTGAAGATTATTGTGAACCAATTATTGATATAACAACTTGGAATACTACAAGAGCAAATTTAGAAAAAAATAAACATCCAAACTATGGAGAGCATATTCATTTATTTGCAGGATTAGTTAAATGTCCTATATGTAATGAGATACTTGCCGCTAGTGAATCATTTAAAAAGTATAAAAATGATACTAAAATTTATTATCATTTAAGATGTAAAAACTCTAATTGTAAAGGTTATGGCTATCACTATAATGCAGATAAAATCGAGCATAAATTAAAAAGGATTTTAGATGAATTAACTAGATTTATGTATGATAATTCTAATGAAATAATTACTTCTAGTTCTACTAAAAGTAATGAAGTTAAGGAAATAGAAAAAGCCATTGAAAAGTTAAAAGTTCAAGAAAAAAGATTAGTAGATTTATATTTAAGTTCAACTCTTGATGTAGAAACTATCAATCATAAAAATAATGTTATTAAAAAAGAAATTGATAAACTAATTAAAAAGAAAACTACTCTTAATCCAGATAATGACTTTAAAGAATATACAGTAGAACTACTTAAAAAGTTAGACTATGAAGAAGATAATGGAGATATTATTTTCAAAAACAATTTAAGTTTTGCCTATTTATTTGATAGTTTAAATAGAAAAGCACAAAAAGAATTAATAAATAGATTAATATCTTCTATTGAAATAACTAGAGATGATAACTACAATATTGAGATTAAAAATATCAAATTTACAGAAGAATTTATCTCAAAAAGTACAAAAGATTATATTGATTATTTAAATGAACTACTAACTGATAATAATATTGGTATAACCTTTAAAGAACAAATTAATAAAGAAAAATTATTAGAATTAGAAAATGATTATATAATTATGTCATTAGTAAAAATGGAAAATAATCAATATACTGAAGAAGAATTAAACAACTATTTTGACTTAATGAAAGAACATTTCTATGTAGATGGGATTATAAATTGTCCATATATTGAAGATAATAATATAGTTGACACTTTAATTCTTATACCAAAAACTGAATTAATAAATGTTTAAAATTAAGAAAGGAATGATAAAATTATAGAAATAAAATATACAAGACAAGGAGATTATTTAATACCAAATTTATATTTAGAAAATGATGAAGATTGTAGAAGAATTGGCAAATATGGAATACTAAGATTACACTTTATTGCTCAAAATAAGCAAGCACTTTATGAGGCACTTTTGATGACAAATAAACTAACTCATCATCTTCTTTTAGTCAGTGATTCTTGTGAAAGTTTATACAAAATACTAATAGAAGATTATATAAAAAATAATGAAAGACTGTCTGAAAAAAGAAAAGAATTAAATCCATTAGAATGGACGAAATTAATGAATAATTACAAAAATATGGCTGAAGAAATAGTCTTAAATGAATATGTTTTTGTATAAATAATCTCAAAAAAAGAGGAAAAAATTATCAAAATAATTGAATCCTCTTTTTATATTATTTTTAATATGGGAGTATAAGTCGTGTCTAGCAAGCACTGAATTTATACTCCCGCATAAATTCTATTATGGGAATTCCCAGACCCTTTGCTAAAAAAAGTTTTAATAAAATTATTAAAAAATATGATATCACCCATTTTTTCTGGATGCCATTGAACAGCAATAATATTTCCATTTTCTATTGCCTCAATTGTTCCATCTTCAGCAATTGCAGATGCTATAAAATTATTTGCTAATTTTTTAATAGATTGTTTATGAAATGAATTTACTTCAATACATTCTTCTATATTGTATGTATTACTTAAAAAAGTTTGTTTTTTTATTTTTATTGTATGTAATGCATCTTTCAAATTATGATTTTCTATTTTTTGGTTTAAGCTACCTCCAAAACAAACATTTATAGATTGAAGTCCCCCACAAATTCCTAAAATTGGTTTATTTGCACTTGAAAATAATTCAATTGCTGCTTTATCTAATTTAAATTCATCAATATCATAATTTTTTTCTGGAATGGGTTCTTCATTATAATAATGTGGTGGAATATCGATACAACTTCCTGTTACAATAAGTCCATCGCATATCTCACATACTTTTTCTAAATTTTTATCTGAAACAATTGGAAATAATAATATATTTAACTTGTCAAATATATCTTTATAATGTTTAGTTAAATAATATCTGTAGTTAAAAAGTTCTTCTTCCTTTACATTTTCAAATCTCTCAATTATTGCTAATATCATTTTTATACTCCTTTATATTTCTAATTTTATAGTATATATCATACCAACTATATGCTCTTGTTATATTATCAAATTCAAAATTTCTATTATATGGATAATCAAATATTATTATATTAGTTTTGCCAATTAATTTTCTTAAATTATTTGGATCATCTTCAATCATAATATCTATACAATTATTTTGGCAATATTTCCCTTTGTTTTTTACATCAAAAACAATTTTATCATAATAAATATTATTATCCTTTAACCATTTTTTTGTAATACTTTCTACTTCTTTCTTTAGAGAATTAGAAAACCATTCATCATTATTTCTTCTGGCTGTAATTATATATATTTCGTTACCTTCATTTTTAAGTTTTTTTATAACTTCAGCTGAGTGTTTCTTTGCTGGTAATGTAATAACTAAATCTTTTCTATATTTATTCCAAAATTTATGTGCTATATCTTCTCCCCATAAAAACATATCTGTAGTATCTATTACATTTATATTTTCTAATTTATATTTACCTAATTCATTGCAAAATTTAGTTCCATAATCTATACAAAAATTATACTGTGAATTTAAAACACCATCAATATCTATTCCTATTTTCATTTATTCCTCCAAAAGTTATAATCTAATAAAAATTATACTATAAAATAATAAAACTTTCCATACTCCCATTGAAATTTAATAATAATTCATATATAATATTTTCAGAAAGAGGGCGTTATGGTTCGTAAGTTGATGCTTAACCGCTCCATTAGTATTAATACTCGCACACTTATAGTGATTGCGAGTTTTTTATTTATATAAACGTTATTTTTCTAACTTATATTTTTACCTAAATTATAAGCATCTTGATATGCCTTTGTCTTTTCTATTTCCATACTTGCCATATTATCACCTACATAATGTTCTTTTCTTTCGCATTTGGTAAACATTTAATAAATCCTCTAAAAGAATTTATGGCGATGTCTAAATCATCTTTATATGGTTCTTCATAAAGAGTAGCATAAGACAATATAAAATAAAACTCCTTATTACTTAATAAATTAAACTTTGCATAACTTCTATCAATTAGAGTTTCATTTGACCTGTAATAGAATAAAAATATATTGGACTTGCCAAAACGATAACATCTGCCTTAATCATTTTTCTAATATTTCTGGTACATCATCTTTATACACACAAGTACCACCATTTTTTTGGCAAGTATTGCACCTTAAACAATAGTTAATTTTTTTACCTTTTAATTCTAATAATTCAACATTATTTAAAGATTCTATTGCTTACTTTTTAAATTGTGCACATAATTTTTTTGTATTTCTTGTTCCACTCAATGACGAAGATATCATTAATATATTTTTACTCATTTAAAATTTTCCTTTACAAATTACTATTTATCTATTTCTTATATACTATTATATCATAGAAATAGCAAATAATTTTGCTAAGCGTAAGCTTTAGGCATTAAACTGTTTATCAAATTATTTCTTTCAAACACTTTATAAAAACTTTTTGATAATTTAATTATTGTAAATATAGTTTAAACACATTAAAACTAATAAAGCAAATACAAGAGTTAAAAAATAAAATGAAACTTGAACATGAAAATTTGTCCTTTTCATTACTATAAAGAGAGTGCAATGTAAAATGCTTATTTTTACTAAATTGTGCACTTTATTTTGTACTCTCTCAATGTAGAAGTAGTTTCGGCCACGCAAATAAATTATTAGAAATTATTTATTCATTTCCAATGATATCTTCAAATGGTATTTTCTTTAGCCAAAATTGCTTTGAATTTTCATAGGCTACATATAAAGTTTGTTTTTCATTATCAAAAAATGCGTGTGGATAAAAAAACAACTTATTATCTTCTTCTATGTTAATTTTTTTATAAAAATTTTCTCCATCTTTAGAAACCCAAATTTGTAAATGCGTTCTATTTTTATATCCCATAACATTATTAAAATTATTTATTAATAAAATCAAATGATTAGCTTTTACTAAAGTAACTTTAGTATTTGGATTAGGTATATTCGTTTGTTTGAACTCTGTCCATGTTTTTCCATAATCATAACTGTGACTAATTCCTAAATAAGAATCGTTATTATTTCTTATATACATAATAATATGTCCATTCTCTGCTTCTATACAATTAGGTTCCCATAATCCTTTTTTGCTTTTTATATAACCATATCTTTGGTAACTTTTTAATCCATCATTAGATATCATTACACCACAACAAAATTTAAAGTTATCATTCCAGTTTGTTACATTTTTCCAATCAAAATTATTTACAACTTCTCCATAGTAAATTGGAAATAGATAATTATTATTACTCAATATAATTCCTTGCCTAACACTGACGCCATTGATTCCATTAGGCAATGATACGGGCTCACTCCATGTGTTGCCATCATCATAACTCATTGAATAAAATGTTTGTAATTCTCTATAATAGCTCTCTGCATTATATGTTTGTACAATAATCATTATTTTATCATCAATTACAAACATTTCTGGAGCCCATACTCCTCTACTATGATGTGAAAATAATACCTGTGGTTCAGACCAAGTCTTACCATCATCATAGCTTTTTTGTATTTTAACTACATTAGCATTTTCTGGTTCCCAATTACCGCCTGATAGGCAAGTACATAATAATGTTCCATTTTTTGTTTTCCTGATAATAGGTTCTCTTCCATAACTTTCTTTAAATTCGTGTATTAAATATTTTTCCATTCTCATCTTCCTTTTATTTATTAAACTTTAGTTTTAAAATTTCATGATACAATTCTTCCCAATTTTGAATAACTCTTAAATTTCCATACGGAGTTTTGTCATACATTGTTTTTCCTCTGTATAAATAACAATTGATACCTCCTAAAATCATTTTATTACAGTTATCAACACTATCATCAAACATAATATCAACTTTGCATTCTTTACATTCTGGAGTTTTATCAGTTTCTTTACTTATTATAAGTTTTGTATATTTTATTTTTTTATCTTCTAACCATTGTTTTGTTATTTCAAATGAATTTTTATAGTGCGGATAAACTCTATGTGATATTAAGTACACTCCATCACCATCACTCATTATTTTATCAATAAAATACTTTGCTCCTTCATTTAATTCTAGTGTTTTTGCCCATTCTTCACAGTTATTACAGAAAAACTCTTCTATTTCTTCAGCACTCCAGTCAAACATTTCATATATATTATTAGCATTATAATTAATAATTCCTGTGTTTCTTTTATTTTTATCTTCTTTTATTAATTCTTCCATTAATTTTTTATCAAAATTACTTATTACATTATCAATATCTAATCCAATTCTCATATAATACTCCTATTATGTATATTAATTCATTATTATATTCTATTTATTACCATACTAAACACTTAAAATTATAACACAATTTTCAAATTTTTTCAGTGAATTTAAAATTGTTGTATCCTTCAAAATCATTTATATCTTCTCTACTCTTCTAACACAAAAATTACTTCTGCAAAATATTCTTCATTTATTTCTAGAGCATCATTCGTTAAGTCTAAAAGAGGGCCTTTTTCTCTAGACCAAGTAATTAATGTAATTTCTGAATCTCTATTATTATTTGCACCAGTAAATACTAAAGCTGAAGTTTCACTTAAAGTAATTACTTCATCATCAAGTTTTTTAAATACTAAAGCATCTGGTAAAGTGTAGCCTCTCTGGCTAGTTAGAGATTTTTCAATATAAGCATAAACTTTCCAGTCTGTACTGTTTACCCTACTATCTACTACCTTTAAAGATAAACTTCTATTTTTTCCAAAAATAATGGGATTAGTAAAAATTGGTACCAATGAAAAAGTAAAATTTTTGGTTGCGTCCATAAGTGATAATTCATCATTATAAGGAGAAGTGATTAACCTACTGCCATAAATAAAACTACTACTAACATTAGAAGTAAATTCAATTTCTGTACCATTTGGTATAGTATCTGTAATATTATATTCAAAGTAGCCATCATTATCTGAAGTTACTATTTGTTCATTCCTAGTATATTTAATTAATACATCAGCTTGATTAGCAGTATGTCCACTTATTATTTTTTTAGTATTATTAATTGGGTGAACATTTATGATATTATCTCCTATGGAAAACTCATTTTTAGACTGAAAAAGAAAATTACTTAAATCTGGTGTTTTTTTTAACTCTTCTTCTGTTAAATTATGACTAGTAACTGTTGTAGTGGTTGCATCTACTGTACTAATAATTTCCAGTAAATCTTCATCTTTATGCCAAGAATAATCTGGTAAATCATGAATATCACCGGCACTTGTTAAAGTTTTAGAACTATTCCATAAATTAATTCTTTTACACTTAATTTGATATTCGGTCGTATTATTAAAATAAAAAACACTAGCATTTTTACTATACAAAATTACAGAGTTAGGATTTTCTAAAATAAGTTTACAACTACTACCTTTAAATTGAAGATTATAATTATCAGCTGGCGTATTTTCATAAGAATTTATAATTTCTAAATTGGAATCCTTTTTCATTACAAAGTTACCAAAAACTGACCACATAGGAACTCTTTGATGAGATTTTTGAATTAAAATAAGCGTAGCTCTTTCATTTATTAAAACATTATCAGTACCATATACCAGATTAGAAATAAAACCATTTGCGGTTACGATATTTACTTCAGTATCATGTAATATCGTGAAATTTAATCTATTTGTACCAGTCATAAACTCTTTGATATCTGTTGAAAGACTAACATTACTTTGACATAAGAAAACAATAGATTGGCTTAAATTATTTCTAAAATAGAATAAAGAACCACTCATGCTACTACTAGTAATCGTAGTTTTGCCACCAATAATTACATAATTTCCCATACAAACTTCTTGACATGCAATTCCACTAGTTTCTTCAATTACGATATAACTATCTACTATTTTAATTTTTCCATAAGGATTATAAGCAATTAAAATTAATACTATCATAAGAAGTTAAAATACCAGCATAATTAGTATCTAATGGCACATAGATAACGATATGTATTAAGAAAATTAATATTTATATTTCTAACTACAATTTCTTTATTCAAAGAAGATGCCATAATCATATCCGCAGCTTCTGTACTAGTAACACCAGTTAAAGTATATCTAATATTATTATAAGTACCATCTATTATAATTTTTTCTTTCTTTTCATTTATTTTAATACCACTACTTAAAGTAATATCAGCCATTAAATATATAAATTCATACTCGTTCTCATTTTCTAAAACATCTTTTAATTCTTCACTTGTAGATACACCAATCATTTTATCATTTATAATTTCCTATTCCTAGTACTACTATATGTAGATATATTTCATGCAAATAATGAGTTTATAATGCTTACTAAGTAATTTTTAAAAATATAAATTATGTGATATAATCAGTTTATCAAAATAAGATATGGAGTTTAGTAGTATGAAAAAGAAGTATCAAGATTATTTAAATAATGATCATTCATTTGACAAGATAACGATGTTAGGAATATTAAGTCTTATAATCATAATTAGTGGTGTTTTTGGATTTGTATATGAGTTTATTTTTTATTATTTTAATTGTGGTATGAAGTATTTTTACTGGCGTGGTGGTAATTTCTTACCATGGATTAATATTTATGCAACTGGAGCTCTAGTTATTTATTTTCTATCTTATCGCTATCGAAAGAATCCTTTGAAAGTATTTTTACTTGGGTTTTTAGGAAGTGGAATCTTAGAATACTTTTCTGGACTTGGAATGTGTATCATTGGAAATGGATTTAGATGTTGGAATTATAATACAGAAATTTTAAACTTTGGTAATATTGATGGATTTGTTTGTCTTAGAAGTGTATTATTTTTTGGACTTTCCGGATTATTACTTATTTATGTAATTGTACCTATTCTTTTTTATCTAGCAAGGAAAATGAATAAAAAAGTATTTTTAACAATTAGTTTTTCATTGTGTTTTATTATTTTACTAGATGAATTTTATAATCTAATATTTGCTAGGATGTTGGGTTTACCAAGAGCTTCTACTATTTATAAAAGTTTAGGAATTCGTTATGTAAGTTTTAAATAAAAAATCATTAAAAAAAGCCATTTAACTAGGAATGACTTTTTTCTTTATCTTTTTTTATCTTTATTTAAATAAATTTTTAATTCTATCAATAATACTTACTTTTTTAGTTTCTTTTACTACTTGCTTTTGTTCTTCTTTTGCTTTGACACCATCTACTACTAAGACGAATTTCGTACTTGATTCAACATTTTCACCCTTAGTATCAAATGTTTGATATTCTTCTCCTAATTTCATTAAAGTACTTGCTTTACTTGAAATAGAATTTGCTTTTGTAGCTAAATTACTTAAAGTATTAATACCTTGTTGATTAAATGTAGTAATACCAGTATTTAGAGTATTCATACCATTTTGTAACTTAGAAGTGCCATCTGATAATTCTTTCATTTTTGTATTTAATACACTAACACCACTATATAACATACTAGTACCATCTTTTAAAGTATTTGTACCAGTTTTCATTTGTTTTAAATAGCCATCTAAAGTAGTAATTTGACTTTGAATAGAATTTAATGTTTCAAGACTTGAAGTTAAAGCTTCATTATTTTTTGTTAATAAATAGATTAAATTATTATTCGTATCATAATTATTTTCAAAGTTATATTTAGCACTAACTAAGTCACTACTCATAGCTTCTACTTGAGCATAAGTTAACATATCTAAGTGATTGTTTTCATAAGCCAACTTACTATTTGCATTTCCTTCTGTTAATTTCGTAATAGTGTTGGTATTAGTTGCAATTAAAGTTTTGATACTTTCAATCTTAGCTTGATTTTCACTACTATTAAATGATGCAATTACATTATCTAATGTCGTAATAATCTGTTCTAGATTAGTGTCTAAGCTAGCACTTCCCTCTTTAATTTGTTCTAACTTTTCTACTACTGTATTTAAGTTTTCAGAAATTAAGCTACTACCATCATCAATTGTTTTTAAATTTTCTAAAATTGTTTTAGAACCACTTTCAATTTGATTCATAGAATCTTGAAGTTTATTAACACTACTATATACAGTATTTAACTTACTAAAAATATCTAAGTCGCTATTATCAATTAATTTTGCTGTAGCGACAGAATAGATACTAGATAATTCAAATTTAGTAGTATTATAACTAATTTTAACAGTATCTAAACCTTTTAATTCTTGTAATCCTAAACTTTCATATAAACCAGGTGCTGATAATCCTACTACGATAAAACTACTACCATTATTAACTATTTTACCATTAGTAACCGTAATATCTGAATTATTAGCTCCACTTATCATTGTAGCTGTTGTTACTACAAATGGTGTATATAAAGTTTGTTTATTTATAATATGTTTATCAGTATTATTATATTTAATCGTTATTTCTACTTTACCACTTTTACCAATTAAATCATTTAAAGAAATATCTTCTCCATTTAATTTATAAGTAATATTTTCAGTAACTGGTGTTTCTTTTTTACTAATTCCTTGGTAAAAGATATCACTACCTTTACTATCCCAAGTTAATAAGTTATCTTTTTTGGTATAAGTATGATTACTATTAATATTTAAAATATCTTCAAGTTCTGAATAATCTTCAATAGAATCTAATTTTTCATTATTAATTAAGTGTTCATTTACTAAAATACTTTTTACACTACCATTACTATTTAATTTAGCATATACCGTTTCTTCTTTTGATAATGCTAAAGTAGAGATAGGTGTTAGTGCTAAAGTTAAGACAAGACTACTTGCTAATATTTTTTTCATATTTTTCTTATTTTTCATATTACTCTTTCCTTTCATATTTAAAGTTGTTTTTAAAATAAGTTTATCGAAAACTAATAGAATAGATGGTAATACCATAATAACAACAAGCATACTAATAATAGCTCCTCTTGATATTAAAGTACATAATGAACCAACCATTTCAAGTTCTGAATAAATACCAACACCAAAGGTTGCTGCAAAGAAACACATACCACTAACAAATATAGAAGTACTACAATAATTAGTAGTTTTAAGCATTGCTTCTTTAGAGTTAACGCCTTCTTTTCTTAGTTTTAGATAATTAGTAGTCATTAAAATAGCATAATCAATTGTTGCTCCTAATTGAATAGTTCCAAGTACAATTGGTGCTACGAATGGTAATACTACTCCACCAAAGTAAGAAGCTGACATATTCATGAAAATAGCAAATTCAATTGCTAGAATTAATAAGATTGGTAAAGATACAGATTTTAAAACGATAACCATAATTAGTAAAATACAAATAATTGATGAATAGTTAACATTATTAAAATCTTCATCACTTATAGTTACTAGGTCTTTCATTAATGGACCTTCCCCTGCTAAAATACCATCTTTATCATATTCTTTAATGATTTTATTGACTTCTACTACTTGATTATTTAATTCTGTTGTCGCAATATCATAAGTAGAATTTAAGAATAACATTTGATAATTATTACTTTCAAAAACACTAACGATTTCATTAGGTAACATATTTTCTGTTAATCCTAATTGTTTTAATTTAGAGAATGATAAAACAAAATCAATACCATTTATGTTTTCAATTTTATTTACCATTTCTTCTACTTGATCTGATTTCATATTCTTATCAATTAAGATAATCTCAGGTGATACAATGTTAAATTCTTCTTTCAAATTAGTATTTGCTACAATACTATCTAAAGTATCTGGTAAGCTTTCATCTATTTTATAGTAAACATCTACTTTAGAATTAGCTAAGTAAGTAGGTACTAATAAAAGTAAGAAAACTACGAATATTGTTTTATAGTGTTTAATTACAAATTTATTTAATTTTTCAAAATGAATAGTAATTGGTTTATGTTTTGTTTTATCGATTAGTTTATCAAATACTAACAATAAACTTGGGAATAACGTTAAGACACAAACAACACCTAATAAAACACCTTTTGCCATAACAAGACCTAAGTCTTTACCAAGTGTTAAGTTCATAGTACAAAGCACTAAAAATCCAGCTATAGTAGTTAAACTGCTACCTGTAACAGATGTAAATGTTTCAACTATTGCATCTCTCATTGCTTCTTCTTTATTACTTGATACCTGTTTCTTATTTTCATAAGCATGATACAAGAAAATTGAGAAGTCTGTTGTAACACCTAATTGAAGTACAGCTACTAATGCTTTCGTAATATAAGAAATTTCACCAAAAATAATGTTACTTCCTAGGTTAAATAAAATAGCTACTCCAATATTACCTAATAATAAAATTGGTACAACATAAGAATCAAGTGATAACTCTAGAACAGTTAAACATAAGATAACTGCAATTACTACATAAATAACAATTTCTTTATCTGATAAGTTCATAGTATCTAGTACCATAGCACTCATACCACTGATTTCTACTTTATCACTAGCAATTTCTTTCATATTTCTAATTGCATCTATTGTTGATTCAGAAGATGTTGATTCTTTGAAAGTAACAAACATTAAATCCGTATTTTCTTGATGAAATTTTTGAACGATTTCATTTGGTAACATATCAATAGGAATACTAGTACCAATGACATCATAAGCACTGATTACTTGATTTACACCATCTATACTTTTAAATTTTTCTTCTAGCTCTAATATTTGTTTATTACTCATGTTTTCAGTAATTACTACAGAATAAGCACCCATACCAAAATCATTAGTTAAGATATTTTGTCCTTCTACTGTTTCAATATCTTCTGGTAAATAAACTAAAATATCATAATTGATATTAGTTAGCTTCATACCAATAAAAGATAAAACAAATAATACAGCTGATAGTATTAAAATTAAATTTTTAGATTTACAAATTTTTTCAGCTATTTTTTTCATATTTTTTTCCTCCATCGCTATAACATTCTATTCTTTTTCTTTTAAAAATGCACCAACAAAATCATATTTTAGTTTGGTTATCCAACATTTATTCCAAAATGTATGTATAAATAAGCAACGTAATGTATTTTATCTTTACAAAGTTCTAAAAAGAAATATAATAGTAATAGGTGATGTTTATGAATAAAAAGGATTTAAGAGTTGTAAAAACACAAAATACGCTATATACAACACTTCTAGAATTAATGAAAGAAAAGTCATTTGAAGAAATTAAAGTATCTGATATCTGTAGTCATGCTCTTATTAATCGTTCTACTTTTTATGCTCATTATAATGATAAATATGAGTTATTAGCTGATGCGATTGATGATTTAAAGAATTCACTTATTATGGAGTTAAACAAAAATAAGAGTATTTCTAACACAAAAGAATATTATCTAGAAATGATTAGATTATTTTTAAATAATATTGAAGAAAAGAAAGATATTTATTTAGCTGTTATGATTAATAATCGTAATAGTATTATGGTAGATATTATTTATGATGTATTAGACCATGATGTTACTACTAGATTAAAGGAAAGCAAAGATAAAAATGATAATACTGTTCCTATTAATATTGCTGCTAAATTCTATTTGGGTGCTGTTTTTAATGTAGGAATAGAATGGCTTAGAAATGATAGTCGTTATACAAAAGATGATATTATTAACTATTTAGATTTATTGATACCTGATAATTTAAACTAAAAATAAGCAACGGTTTTAGAAACTGTTACTTATTTTTTTATTTTTATTACTACTTAGACTTTATAATATTTTCAATTAGTTCAACACACTTCTCTACTCCTAATAAATCAACATTTAACATTAAATCATAATTATTAGGATTTTTCCAAGCTCTATCCGTATAGTATTTATAATGTTTTTCACGCTTTTTATTGATAGATTCTATTTGCTTTTCGGCTTTTTCTTTAGAAATTCCATAATATTTTACCGCTCTTTTTACTTTAGAATCCATATCACTATATAGGAATACTTTTAAAGTGTTTTTGGTATCTTTTAAAATGTAATCACTACATCTTCCAACAATAACACAAGAATGTTTTGCTAAATTTTTAATGACTTTAACTTCTGCTACAAATAATCTATCATCATTATTATCTTTATATTTAGAAGATGCCATTATTTCATCATTTTTAACAATATATGCTGAAGATAGACCTGATTCTTTAGCCGCTAAACTAATTAATTCTTTATCATAAAATGGTAAATGCATTCTATCAGCTAATAGTTTACCTACATATCTTCCACCTGAACCATACTCTCTAGAAATAGTAACTACTATTTTTGGTCCTTGATAATCTGCTTTTTGATTTTTATTTATTACTACAATATCTTGATTATCATCTTTTAATTTTTTGTATTCAGATAAAAGAATAAAAATACTAATTACAAAAGTAATACTATCAGATATACAACCAGCATATAAAGCACCGTAAATTCCTTTTTTACACAGAATGCATAAAATTAAGGCAATTGGAATAAATAAAATTATCTGTCTAATAAAAGATACAGCTGTAGCTTTTTTTACATTTCCTAATGATTGAACCACAATACTAGTAGTCATCTCTAAGAAGTTAAGACAACATACTAATAGGAAACTTCTACACATTAACACAGCAAATTCCATGAATAAATCATAGCTAGGATCTGTTTTAGAAATAAAGATACCTGCTAATTCCGTTGGGAATAAAAAGAAAATCGTATTAAAAATAATTCCAACTATCATATTGATTACTAATACTTTTTTTAAGGTTTCTCTAACGCGACTATAGTTACCTGCTCCATAGTTAAAACCTATAATAGGTTGACTACCAATAGATATTCCTAAAATAGTAGATATGTATAATGAGTTTATTTTAGAAATAACGCCATATACAGAAAGCGGTATATCACTACCAAATTTACTAGTTGCTCCATATTTAGTCATGATATTATTCATAAATACAAATAAAGCAAGTACAGTTGCCTGAGTAATAAAACTTGATAAACCTAATCCTAGTGTTCTAGTAATTGATTTATCTAATTTAAAATCACTTTTTTCTAACTTTACACTTTTAATTTTCGGTGTATAAACAAGTGCCATAATACAAGATACAACTTGCCCTACTACTGTAGCAATAGCCCCACCTTTTACTCCCATATTAAAAGTAAAAATAAAGATAGGGTCTAAAATAATGTTAATGATAGCTCCTACTACTAATAAAATCATAGAATATTTTGGAGAACCATCAGCTCTTATAATAGAAGCAATTGCTGAATAGGTAATCATAAATGGTACACCTATTAAAATGATTCTTCCATAGTCTAGTGCATAATGATATACATTTTTAGTACAGCCTAATAAATATACTAAATTAGGAAGTAGTAAGTAAATAATAATACTAAAAACAATAGATACAATAATCGTTAAAGTAATAGCACTACCTATACATTTTTTAGCCTCGTCTTCTTTCTTTTCTCCTAATCTTAGTGAAAGATTAGCACTAGCTCCATTTCCAATTAATCCACTAATAGCATTAGCAATAATAACAAGTGGAAAGATAACATTGGTTGCTGCATTTCCAAGTGTTCCAACTCCTTTACCAATAAAGATTTGATCTACTATGTTATACACTGAATTAATTAACATAGAAATTACACATGGAATCGCAAAACTTAATAATAAAGTATTAATTTTTTCCTTTCCTAAATCTAATTTTTTCATAAATATATACTCCTCTCTTTCGTAAAAAAAACGTAAATCCTAGGTCTGGACTTACGCTATTTCTGCACGACTTATCAAGTATAGCATAAATTAAATTTTTGTGTAAGATTTTTTTACTTTTTTCATTGAACAATTCTTCAAATTTTTCTAATAATTTATTGAAAAAATTATTATTAGACTCTGGAAATCAATATTTATTTCTTACGACTATATACCTTTTTCTTTTCTACTAAACTTTCTATTTCTTCTATAGATAAACCAGTTACATTAGAAATGAGATTTACATCCATATTTTGGTTAAGCATATTTTTAGCTATTTCCATATTTCTTT
>ERZ827512.480-NODE-480-length-52659-cov-21.298666_pt1 | contig 52659 bp, 49 predicted proteins | sample MGYA00519916_ERZ827512 | MGnify/ENA primary metagenome ERZ827512 (study PRJEB31778, sample SAMEA3449335) | human gut metagenome | biome: human gut; feature: human-associated habitat; material: faeces | place: United Kingdom | collected 2010/2012 ... | reverse complement strand
TTCGTTGGCTGTTTTTTCGCTTACGCTTAAACAATCCATTTATTGTCCAAGGTGTTTTATAGTCGTTTGCGTTATTCAATTTACAAGATACAGCTGTTCGTCTTGCGTTCACATTCGTCCCGCAGCGAACTTTTATATGCTAGCACAACTTTTTCCCTTTGTCAAGAACTTTTTCCAAATTCTTACAAAGTTTTTTGTGCGCCGCCCTCATGGACAGCTCGCTTATAATACCATCCAAAGTTCGCTTTGTCAAGGGTTTTTTACATTTTTGGCCGTCTTTTTTATTGTTTTCTACTCAGAGACGACCGTCTCTGGAGGAAAGATTGTTGCTGATCTCCGTCAGGGCGTCCCCTGCGTCAATGCTGGTTTCGTCCTGCATTGCCAGATCTCCCAGACTGACCATGCCGCAAAGCCTGCCGTTCTCCATGACGGGCAGCCTTCTGATCTGTTCCCTGCCCATCAGCCCCGCCGCAAGGGCGACCTCCATGTCCGGCCGGGCGGTGATCACCTTCGCCGTCATCACATCCCGGACGGGCGTGGACGAGGCCGACCGTCCGGCGGCCAGACACCGGGTGACGATGTCCCGGTCGGTGATCAGGCCGCGCAGTCTTCCGTCGGTGCCGCACACGGGCAGCGCCCCAATATTGTAGCGGTCAAGCGTCCGCGCCGCCACCGCCACGGATTCCTCCGGATTGATCCGGATGACCGGATTTGTCATAACATCCCGCAATTTCATTGTCATTCCTCCTTTTGGACGGAGTATTGACATGTTTCCGGCGGTCTATTCCCTACATATAGAAAATACGGGAGAGCCAACAGCTCTCCCGTACACAATTTTATGGAATTATTCCTTTACCAGCAGCTCCGCGATCTGGATGGCGTTGGTGGCAGCGCCCTTGCGGACCTGATCGCCGCAGCACCACAGGCACAGGCCGTTGTCGTCCGTCAGGTCGGGACGGATACGGCCGACGAACACAATATCCTGATCGGAGGTGTCCAGCGGCATGGGGTACTGCTTGTTTTTCAGGTCGTCCACCAGCTTGCAGCCGGGAGCCTTGGCAATGACCTCCCGTGCCTGCTCCACGGTGACCGGCACGTCAAAGTGGCAGCTGACGGAAATGGAGTGGCTGCGCACCACGGGAACCCGGACGCAGGTGCAGCTGACCTTCAGCTCGGGCAGGTGCATGATCTTGCGGCCTTCGTTCTGCATCTTCATTTCTTCGCTGGTGTAGCCCTCGAACTGCTCGCCGCCAATCTGGGGGATCAGGTTGAAGGCGATCTGGTGGGAAAACACCTTCGGCTCATAGGTCTTCCCCTCCCGCAGTGCCTCCACCTCATTCATCAGTTCAATGGGGCCGCCCGCGCCAGCGCCGGAAACCGCCTGATACGTGGAAGCGGTCATGGTGCGGATGGGGGCGATGGTGTTCAGCGCGTTCACCGCCGTGACGGTGATGATGGTGGAGCAGTTGGGGTTGGAAATGATGCCCTTGTGGTTCTTCACGTCCTCGGGGTTTACCTCCGGCACGATCAGCGGCACCTCAGGATTCAGGCGGAATGCGGAGGAATTGTCCACGAACACCGCGCCGGAGGCCACGATCGCAGGGGCAAACTTCTTGGCGATGTCATTTTCCGCCGCGCCCAGAACGATGTCCACGCCCTTGAATGCTGTGTCGGCGGCTTCCTGAATGGTCACGTCCTCACCGCGGAACTTCACGGTTTTGCCCGCGCTCCGGGCGGAGGCCAGCGGAACCAGCTTCCCGACGGGGAAATTGCGTTCCTGCAGAACCTTGATCATTTCCTGTCCCACAGCGCCGGTCGCGCCAAGGACGGCTACAGTATAGGTTTTCATATATTCATTCCTCCCACACATTATTTTACAAAGCTGTTGTACAGAACCCGGATGGCTTCCTTGAAGTCCTTGTTGTCCACGCCGAAGATGATGTTCAATTCGTCAGGGCCCTGGTTGATCATACGGATGTTGATGCCGCTTTCGCCCAGCGCCTTGAAAATCCGGCCGGAAATGCCGGGACGGAAGGCCATCTTCCGGCCGACGGCGGCGACCACGGCAATGTGGTGGTGGACGTCCAGGGTATCCGGCTGGGCTTCTTTTTTGATCTCCGCCATGATGGTGTACAGCTCCTTCTCCACCGCGGCGGTGGGAAGCACGACAGACACGTTGTCAATGCCGTTGGGAACGTAGTCCACGGAAATGTTATGCCGTTCCAGCACCGACAGAACTCTGCGCAGGACGCCGACCTGATTGCTCATGCCCCGCTTGGTCAGAGAGATGATGGAAAAGTCCTTTTTGCCCGTAATGCCGGTGATGAACCGGTCGGGGTCAACGTCCCCGGAGAAGGACTCCTGAATCATGGTGCCGGGGGCCTCCGGGTCGTTGGTGTTGCGGATGTTGACGGGGATGTTCTTCTCCCGCACCGGGAAAATGGAATCCTCGTGAAGCACCTGCGCGCCGGAATAGCTCAGCTCCCGAAGCTCGTCGTAGGTGACCTCGGGGATGGCCTGAGGATCGTCCACGATCCGGGGGTCGGCCATGAGAATGCCGGACACGTCCGTCCAGTTCTCGTACACGTCCGCGTCCAGCGCCGCCGCCGCCAGTGCGCCGGTGATGTCGCTGCCGCCCCGGGAGAAGGTGTGGATGGTGCCGTCGGGCATGGCGCCGTAGAAGCCGGGGATCACCGCGCCGTAGCCAAGCAGCACCTGATTGCGCAGTGCCTTGTAGGACACCTCCCGGTTCACGGTGCCGTCCATGTTGAACATCACCCAGTCCGCCGCGTCCACGAACTGGAAGCCAAGGTAGGCCGCCATCAGCTTGGCGGAAAAATACTCGCCCCGGCTGACCAGCTCCTCCTGGGTCACTTCTTTCGCGTCGATGCGCTTTTTCAGAGCCTCCAGCTCCGGCTCCAATGCCAGGTCAAGCCCCAGCTCATCCCGGATGTCTAAGTAGCGGGAGGCAATCATGTCAAAAATGCTGCTGCAATCCACGCCGTACTGGACGTGGGCATAGCACAGATAGAGAAGGTCGGTCAGCTTATGGTCATTGCCGAACCGCTTGCCCGCGGCGGAGACCACCACGACCCGGCGCTCCGGGTCGGCCAGAAGAATATCCCGTACCTTGCGGTACTGGCCGGCATCCGCCATGGAGCTGCCGCCGAATTTGACTACTTTCATTTTCTGTTCCTCTCTGTCACTCTCAGTCATCCGCGAATTGCCGCGGCGAATGCGTTGGGATTCTCTTTCAGCCATGCGTGCATTGCGGCAACGGATACCGGCGCGGTCACCGCCGCGCTGCCCCAATACTCCTTTGTCTCGCCGTTCCAGTTGCCGCGAACGTACCATGTCAGCTTCTCGTCGTTCACAGCCGCCGCATGGCCGCCGTAGGGGGCGTAGAAGCCCTTCCCGGCAAGAACGTCCACAAGATCCTGCACCACATTGTATGCGGTGGGGTACCGGCCTGCGCCCTGACCGAAGAAGCTCATGCGCTGGGAAGTCTCGCCGACGAAGGTGATTAAATTGTAGTTCATTGGAACGGCGGCTTCCGGCTCGCCATCTTTGACCAGCGTGGGCTGAACGTAGGCGCTGATCACGCCGTTTTCCCGCTTGCCCGTGGCGATCAGCTTGCACACAAGGCCGTGGGCTTTGAAGTTCTCCACGTCTTCGGCCTTGATATTGCGAATACCCGCCACGGGGACGGTTCCCTTATCCAGACTCACGCCGAAGGCAATGTTGGCGGACAGGATGGCCTTGTGCCATGTGTCGATGCCGTCCACGTCGGTGGAGGGGTCGGCTTCGGCGTAGCCCAGCGCCTGCGCCTGTTTCAGCACATCGTCGTAATTGAGGCCCTGACGGGTCATGTTGTCGAGAATATAGTTGCAGGTGCCGTTCATGATGCCGCCGACCTCCCGGATGCTCTGCACCCGGCGGGCGCGTTCCAGCTCGGAAAGCCAGCCGATGCCGCCGCCCACGGCTGCTGTGCAGCGGAATAAAACGCCCTTTTCCTTCACCAGGGGCAGCAGCTCGTCATAGAAGGTGCATACCAGCGCCTTGTTGGCAGTTACCACATTTTTCCCCGCCTCAATGGCGGCGCGGACATAGTCGTAAGCAGGGTGCAGCCCGCCCATGACCTCCACCACGGTGTCGATGCTGTCGTCCTCCACAATGTCCCGGATGTCCCGGACGGTCTTCGCGTCGGGAAGCTGCATATCCTCCCGGCGCAGAACCTTGACGACCTGCATATCGTCTCTGCCCCGGGTAAGCTCATACACGCCCCGGCCGACGACACCGAAGCCCAGCAATCCGATCTTCATCAAATCATCCCCCGTTTTGTCTGTATGTGCGGTGATTTTTGGTCAGTGTGTAAAAACGGATGTGTCCATCCCGAAAACACTTGCTTTTTGTCGGAAAACAGTATATCATATACCTGCTCAAATTTCAACCACGCCAAAAAGCCAAGGTTTTCCCGGTATTCCCAAACTTTTTGTGCAATTAGCAGATAAGAGGGAAGCTCTGATTAAATCGGCAAGAGCTGGCGGCGAAAGATTTTGGCTCAGCCGAAAGTTCTGAAAGCGGCGGAATACTTTGTGTATTTCCCGCTTTCAGAACTGCACGGATGGGGCAAAAGATTCGCCGCCCGGCCGAAGACGATTTATTCAGAGTTTCCCAAGAAAATCAGGAGGATACTATGCTCTATCATTCCACCCGGAGCGAAGCCCACTTTGTGGACAGCGCCGAGGCCGTGCTGGAGGGTCTTGCCCCCGACGGCGGCCTGTATATGCCCGAGAGCATTCCCACGTTTGACTGGCAGGCTTGCCTGCGGGGCAGCTCTACGGAAATGTCCGCGAAAATTCTTGCCGCCCTGCTGCCGGATATTCCCGATATGGATACGCTGGTTCGCCGCGCCTATCAGGGGAAATTTGAAACCGAAGATCTGACCCCCACCGTTTCCGTAGGCGGTTATTCCGTGCTGGAGCTGTTCCGGGGGCCTACATCCGCTTTTAAGGACGTGGCGCTTTCCATGCTGCCCCAGCTGCTCACCGCCGCGAAGGCCGTCAAGGGGATGGAAAAGGATATCCTGATCCTCACCGCCACCTCCGGCGACACAGGTAAGGCCGCTCTGGAGGGCTTCCGGGACGTGCCCGGGGTACGCATCTGCGTATTTTACCCCGACGGCGGCGTCTCTCAGGTGCAGCGTGCCCAGATGGTGACCCAGGAGGGCGGCAACGTGGCCGTCTCGGCCGTCCGGGGCAACTTTGACGACGCCCAGACCGGCGTGAAGAATATCTTCGCTGCCTGTCAGGGCCGGGAGCTGCCCTACGCCCTGTCCAGCGCCAATTCCATCAATATCGGCCGTCTCGCGCCCCAGATCATGTACTACTTCCGCTCCTACCGCGACCTGCTGGACGCCGGGAAGATCAAGCTGGGCGACGAGGTCAACTACTCCGTCCCCACCGGCAACTTCGGCGACATTCTGGCGGGGTACCTTGCCAAGCGGCTGGGTCTGCCCGTTGGGAAGCTGATCTGTGCCTCCAACGCCAACAACGTCCTCACCGACTTTATCCGCACCGGCGTTTACGACAAACGCCGTCCCCTGCTGAAGACCACCTCCCCCTCCATGGACATTCTGGTGTCCTCCAACTTGGAGCGGCTGCTGTACCTGCTGTCCGGAGACACCGCGCTGGTGTCCGGACTGATGAACAGCCTGAACCGGGAGGGCGTTTACACCGTCCCCGGCGCACTGCTGGCCACGATCCAGAAGGAATTCTGGGCGGCCTGCTGCGACGACGCCAAAGCGCAGGAGATCATGGGCCGGGTCTACCGGGATTGGGGCTATCTGTGCGATCCCCACACCGCTTCCGGCTGGGCAGCGGCGGAGGAATACGTCTCCCAGACCGGCGACAATCGTCCCATGGTGGTGCTGTCCACCGCGTCTCCCTACAAGTTCCCCGCGGCGGTTCTCGCCGCCGTGGGCGGCGATACCTCCGGCAGCGAGTTCGACCAGATGGCGCGGCTGTCCGCCATGACGGGTGTGCCCATCCCCAAGAATCTGGCGGGCCTGCAGGGCAAGCCCGAGCGCCACACCGGCGTCATCAACAAGGAAGACATGCTGGACTACGTCCTGCATCTGTAAGCCGACAGGAGAAGCTGCATGAAACGAGTTACCATCCGCGTTCCCGCCACCACCGCGAACCTCGGCCCCGGGTTTGACGCCTTCGGCTGCGCCCTGAGCCTGTACACTGACGTTACCTTTGAAGAAACCGACTCCGGTCTGGAGATCACCGGCTGCGACGAAGCCTATACAGGCCCTGACAATCTGGCCTACACCGCCTACTGCGCCGTGCTGGGCACCTTAAGCGAGGAAGTCCGGGGCGTGAAGATCCACATCGACGCCCACATTCCCATCTGCCGGGGACTCGGTTCCTCCGCCGCACTGCTGGTGGCCGGCGCCATGGGCGCAAACGTCCTGCGGGGCAATAAGCTCTCCACACAGGGCCTGCTCAACATCACAAACGCCATGGAAGGGCATCCGGACAATCTGGCGCCCGCTTTCCTCGGCGGCCTCACCGCGTCCATGGTGGACGGCGGTCTGCCGGTGAGCGTCAGCTTTCCCCTCCACGCCGGGTGGGAATTTCTGGTTCTCATTCCGGATTTCACCCTGTCCACCCCCCTCGCCCGTTCCGTTCTGCCGGAGCAGGTCAACCGCCGGGACGCCATTTACAACATCTCCCACGGCGCGCTGGTGCTCAAGGCGCTGGAGCTTGGGGACGAGAAGCTGCTGCGCACCGCCATGCAGGACAGGCTCCACCAGAACTACCGGAAAAAGCTGATTCCGGACTACGAAAAAATCGAGGCGCTGGTGCGCACCGTCGGCGCGGCCTTCTGTCTTTCCGGCGCAGGCCCCACCCTGCTGTGCATCACCCGCAACCCCGGGCTGGAAGAGAAGCTTGCCAAAAAGCTGGACAGCATCACAGAGCATCACTGGCAGATGCTGCCCCTGCACGTGGAATTCGAGGGCGCCCACGTCCTGAAAGCAGAATAAAACAAAAACTTCGTATGACTTACACATCATACGAAGTTTTTCTTTTTAAACACCCAGCAGGAGCTTCGCAAACAGGAAATACACCAGCAAGCTCAGGGCGTCCACGATGGTCGTGATAAAGGGGCTTGCCATCACCGCCGGGTCAAAGCCCAGACGCTTGGCAAACAGAGGCAGCGTGCAGCCGACGAACTTGGCAAGGATGACCGTCACACAAAGCGTCAGGCACACCACGCCGTTGACCAGCAGGCTGATGCTTTCGTTGCCCATCAGCAGCCGATCGACCAGCAGAATTTTCAGGAAGCAGGCAGCTGCCAGCGCCGCGCCGCAGAGCACTGCCGTGCGGGCTTCCTTCCACATCACCCGGAACAGGTCGGTAAAATGCAGCTCGTCCAGACTCAGGGCACGGATGACGGTCACGGAGGACTGAGAACCACAGTTACCGCCGGTATCCATCAGCATGGGGATAAAGGCGGTCAGCACCGGGAGCAAGCTCAGGGCATCCTCAAAAGAGGTAATGATCATCCCCGTAAAGGTAGCGGAGACCATCAGAAGCATCAGCCACGGGATCCGGTGCTTGAACAGGTCGAAGGGCGTACTCTTGAGGTAGGTCTTTTCCGAAGGGGTCATAGCGGCCATGATTTCCATGTCCTCGGTAGCCGCGTCCTGCATGACGTCCATGGCGTCGTCGAAGGTGACGATACCCACCATCCGGTTCTCCCCGTCCACCACGGGCAGGGCGATGAAGTTATATTTGGAAAGGGTCGCCGCCACTTCCTCCTGGTCGGTCTGGGTAGTGACCGAGATCAGGTTCGTTTCCATGATGTCTTCGATCTTGGTCTCGTCGTCCGCGGCCAGCAGAAGATCCTTTACCGTCACAAGACCGATGAGCGTCCTGTCCTTTTCCGTAACGTAGCAGGTGTAAATGGTCTCCTTATCCACGCCCTGACGTCGGATGCGGAGAATGGCCTCCTCCACGGTCATGTGGGGGCGCAGGGAAACGTATTCCGTGGTCATGATGGAACCGGCGGAATCTTCGGGGTAACGCAAAATCTGATTGATAGAGCTGCGCATTTCCGGGTCGGCGTGCTTTAAGATACGCTGCACCACGTTCGCGGGCATTTCCTCGACGATATCCGCCGCGTCGTCCACGTACAGCTCGTCCAGAACCTCCTTCAGCTCGTTGTCGGAGAAGCCCCGGATGAGAAGCTCCTTGGCCTCCGGCTCCATTTCCACAAACGTCTCCGCCGCCTGTTCCTTGGGAAGCAAACGGAACATGAGGGGGATCTGTTTTTCGTCCAGCCCGTCAAAAAGTCCGGCGACATCCATCGGATTCATGGTCGTGAGGATATCCCGGAGAGTTGCATATTTTTTCTCCTCCAGCAGCTTCAGGAGGGCTTTTTCCACAATTTCAAAGCGCTCTGCCATATCGTAATTCCTCCTATTCATTTTTATTTGTCATGATGAATAGGCAATTTACGCAGACAAAATAACTACAGACTCACCCGGACGGCAAGCCGCACTCTACTTCGTCCAGGTATATTGCCGTTGCCGCCAGCGTCCAAGAGAATCCCTCCTTTGAAGTCACAGTTTCTCTTATTTTACCCATCTTTGACGGAAATGTCAACCTTGACGGAAAGAAGTTGGGATAGTAAAATGAAAATATATCGCTTTTACTATCCGCCGGCCGCACCGGCGGAAAAAAGGAGGAATTCCCATGCTCCGGATTGCCGCTGAGGAAGACGTAAGCGCCATGCTTGCCATTTACCGGCCTTACGTTCTGACCTCTACCGCCACCTTTGAATATGACCCACCCAGCGAAGAAGAATTCTTACGCCGCTACCACACCATCACCGCCCAGTTCCCATGGCTTCTCTGGGAGGAGGACGGGCAGATCCTCGGCTACGCCTACGCAAGTCTGCCCTTTTCCCGTGCGGCATACGCATGGTGCGCCGAACCGACCATTTATCTCAAATCTCAGGCACGGGGCAAAGGCATCGGAAAAGCGCTGTACGACGCGCTGGAAGCGATCCTCGACGCCCAGGGGTATTACCTTCTTTACTCCCTCGTCTGCGGGGAAAACGAAAACTCCATGCGCTTCCACGAGAAACGCGGCTACCGCACCGTCGCTCATTTCCCGGCCTGCGGCTTCAAGTTTGGCAGGTGGCTTGACCTCAACTGGATGGAAAAGCGGCTGAAGGGCGTCGATCCCCCGGGCGGCGCCCCCGTCCCATGGCAGGCCGTTATGCAAAACGCAGAATTCATTCACCAATATTTAGATAATTTTTCCCTTTCCTAATCAGGGAAAATATGATATTTTATCAGAGTGGATAGATGTCCCCAAACATCTGCACAAAACCGAGAGAGGCACTAACGAATCTCCGGGTCAACGGGAGATTCTCAAAAAATCTACATAAGGAGCTGTGACCATGTATTTTCAGAAAAAGCGCGTAATCGCGATGCTGCTTGCCGGCGGACAGGGCAGCCGGCTCAAGGTCCTGACGGAGAAAACCGCCAAGCCTGCCGTTCCCTTCGGCGGCAAATACCGTATCATCGATTTTCCTTTGAGCAACTGTGTCAACTCCGGCATCGACACTGTGGGTATTCTGACCCAGTATCAGCCTCTGGAGCTGAATGAGTATATCGGCAACGGTCAGCCCTGGAATCTGAACAAGACCCATTCCTGCGCCCAGGTTCTGCCCCCCTACGAGCGTCACGACAAGAAATCCGGCTGGTACAAGGGTACCGCCAACGCCATTTATCAGAACATCGACTTCGTGGACCGCTTCAACCCCGACTACGTGGTCATTCTCTCCGGTGACCACATCTACAAGATGGACTACGCCGATATGGTTGCCTACCACGAAAAGCATAAGGCTTCCTGCACCATCGCCGTGCGCAGCGTCCCTCTGGCGGAGGCTTCCCGCTTCGGTATCCTGAACACCAACCCCGACAACACCATTTACGAATTCGAGGAAAAGCCCGCCAAGCCCAAGTCCACCAACGCTTCCATGGGCATTTACTGCTTCAACTGGCAGGTACTGCGGGACGCCCTGATCGCTGACGAGGAAAACCCCAGCTCCGCCAACGATTTCGGCAAGAACATCATTCCAAGCCTGCTGGCCGACGGTCACAAGATGATGGCCTACCCCTTCGACGGCTACTGGAAAGACGTGGGAACCATCGATTCTCTGTGGGAAGCCAACATGGATCTGCTGGGCAAGGAACCTGCCTTCCAGCTCCGGGGCGACAAGCGCTCCACCATCTACGCCCGCAACTCCGCCATGCCGTCCTCCTACATTGACGAGCAGGCCGAGATCGTCAACGCCTTCGTGGCCGAAGGCTCCGAGGTCTACGGCACCGTCCACCACAGCATCATCTCCATCGGCTGCACCGTCGGCGAGGGTGCGCTGGTAGAGGACAGCGTCGTCATGCCCGGCGTGGTCATCGAGTCCGGCGCCATCGTCCGCCACGCCATTCTGGGCGAGGACTCCAAGGTCTGCAAGAACGCCATCGTGGGCGGCGCTTACGCCGACGGGGAAAAGAAGAAGATCAGCGTCACGTCCAAGGGCGCCGTCGTCGAAGCCAACACCGTGCTGAAGCCCGGTGACATGCTGTAACAGGAGGAAAAATGCAATGAACGTAACCGGTATTGTATTTACCAACGACGCAAGCCTTGGTGAGCTGACCACCAAGCGCACCATGGCCTCCCTGCCCTTCGGCGGCCGCTACCGTCAGGTAGACTGGGCGCTGTCCAATCTGGCCTGCGCCGGTGTCCGCCACATCGGCATCATCTCCCGCCACAACTTCCAGTCCCTGATGAACCACATCGGCGACGGTGAGGAGTGGGGCTTGGAGCTGGAGGAGGGCGGTCTGGAATTTCTGACTCCCTACGCCCAGTCCGAAGTCCACCGCTACCGGGGCAAGCTGGAGTCTCTCGCCAGCGCCATGGACTTCCTCGCCTACGGCTCTGATGACGAGCTGGTCATCATGACCGACTCCGCCATTCTCTCCAACATCGACCTGACCAAGGTCATCGCCGCCCATGTCAAGAGCGGCCGGAACATCACCGTAGTCACCAAGGCCGGTATCTGCAACGGGGAAAAGATGATTGATCTGGCCATGAAGCTGGACGGGAAAGGCAACGTGACCGACATGCTGGTGGACTTTGCCGCCCCCGCCGATTATGTCGCTTCCATGGACATCTTCGTGGTGGACAAGAAGTGGCTCATGCAGCAGACCAGAGAAATGATCGCCCGGGACAAGTTCCACATGGATCGCGACCTGGTTCTGGGCGGCTGGCAGCGGGGCAAGGTCTCCGTCAACGTCTACCCCTTCGACGGCGCCGCCCTGTACAACGAGTCCGTGGAGGAATATTTCAAAAACTCCATGGCGCTTATCGACCGGGACATCCGCCACGACATGTTCGGCGGCAATCATCCCATCTACACCAAGGTTCGTGACCGTGTCCCCACCTACTACGGCGAGGAATGCCAGATCGCCAACTGTCTGGCGGCCGACGGCTGTATGCTGGAGGGCAACGTCAAGGAAAGCATTCTGTTCCGGCAGGTCACCATCGCCCCGGGCGCGGACGTGGAAAACTGCGTCATCATGAACGACTCCGTGGTGGGCGAGGGCGCGGAACTGAAATACGTCATTCTGGACAAGGACGTCACCGTCACCCCGGGGGCAAAGCTCATTGGGACAAAGAAGAGTCCTGTCATCGTCAAGAGGGGGGAAACCGTATGAAAATTGCCATCTGTGCCTCTGAGGGCGCACCCTATGCCAAGTCCGGCGGACTGGGCGACGTAATGGAGGCTCTGCCCTCCGCGCTGGCCCGCATTGCGGGGAACGAGGTCGTTCTGTTTCTGCCCTACTACCACAAAATCAAAACCAACGCCGCCTATATGGTGGAGCGGGTGGCCGAGATCCGGGTGCAGCTGGGCTGGCGGCAGCAGTACTGCGGCATCATGAAGCTGACCAACCGCAATGACGGCGTGCAGGTCTATTTCCTGGACAATGATTATTACTTCGGTGCCCGCACCGGCGCGATTTACGGGGACATGGACGACGGCGAGCGCTTCGCCTTCTTCTCCCGGGGCTGTCTGGACGCCATGATCGCCCTGAACTTCATCCCCGAAATCATCCAGTGCAACGACTGGCAGACCGCCTGCATTCCCATTTATCTCAAGGCCATGTACCACGGCGCCTTCTATAAGACCCGCTGCATGTACACCATCCACAACATCGAATATCAGGGCTGGGCAAACGCCGGGTTCTTTGACGATGTGCTGGGGCTTCCCTGGGAGTACCGTTCCACCCTGGACATGAGCAACTCCGTCAACGTGATGAAGGGCGCCATTGAGACCGCCGACCTTGTGACCACCGTGTCCGAGACCTATGCCCGGGAGCTGATGTATCCCTACTATGCCCACGGTCTGGACAGCGTCCTTGCGGGCAACGCCTGGAAGCTCACCGGCATCACCAACGGCATCGACGTGAACACCTTCAACCCGGAGACCGATCCCGCGCTCCCCGCCCACTACAATTCCGAGACCTTTGTAGAGGGCAAGGCCGCCGTGAAGGCCGCCCTGCAAAAAGAAGTGGGTTTGCCCGTCAAGCCTGACGTGCCGCTGATGGTCATGGTCACCCGGCTGGCCGGTCACAAGGGTCTTGACCTGCTGTGCTACATTGCCCGGCGGCTCATATGGGAGGAAGACGCCCAGCTGCTGATCCTTGGCACCGGCGAAGCTCAATACGAGAGCTTCTTCAGAGACCTGTCGAACCAGTTCCCCGATCAGGTTTCCGCCCAGATCACCTTCAATCTGGGGCTTGCCGCCCGGATCTACGCCGGCGGCGATGTCTACCTGATGCCCTCCAAGTCCGAGCCATGCGGCCTGAGTCAGATGAACGCCATGCGCTACGGCACCGTACCCGTGGTTCACGCCACCGGCGGCCTGAAGGACACCGTTCCTCCCGCCGACGAAAACGGCGAGGGTGGTCTTGGCTTCACTTTCCAGAGCTACAACGCCGACGACTTCTTCGCTTCGCTGAAGCGCTGCCTCGGCCTGTACAATCACAACCGGGAAGCCTTCCGCGCCCTGCAGAAGCGGGACATGGAAAAAGATTTCAGCTGGGACGTCCCCGCCGGACGGTACATGGAGCAGTTCCGGAATATGCTGAGCTGGTAAGCGTATCGCCGCAGTTCGGGCAATTGTCGGATTGCGTGCGGAAATGCGGCTGAAAGCATGGTGATGATAAATGGAAGTTCCTCTCAGAAAGCGGAACGTGTATAGGATTGCTTCCAGTGCGGAATACATTGCGGCACTTGGCTACGGTATCACCATCTGGAAGAGAAGTACTTTCGAGCTTGTTCATCAGTTCACCGGAATACGCCATATCCACGGAGGATTTTTCCTGAATGGCGACGTGCTGGTGGTATTCACCGGAGAACAGCGGCTGTATTTTTTCCAGATTTCCGAAAAACGACTCCTATGGGAATGTCCCCGCCCCCGGCAGCTTGCGCCGATGGGAGATATGCAATGCTGTCAAATACCCGGTACAGACCAGATTGCCTGTATCGCAGCAGGCAAGCAGAGCCTCGAAGAACATTTTCTCCTATTAGTCAGTTATAAAAAGCAGACATCCTCTCTCCATGTGATCCCCGATTGCCGCCGGGTCACATTATCTCTCGTTTGGGAAAAATCCCTTGGTTTGGCGCTTCTGTCCTATGAGGCGAACGTAAGCGGGGGGCTGGCGTGCAATATCATTCAGGCAGAAGATTCCGAAACGTTTTCTACCCTGTATGAATGGGAATGCGGTCAGTCAATGAACGCCTTTTCCGGTAAGCATCTGTTCCTGAATGATTACCGTGGCCAGACGGCGCAGGTATGGATGCGCGAACTGGTGCTTTCGGAGGAGCATCAACATTTGGAATGGGGCAATGCCGTGCCTTTGCCGATTCCCTTTTTCAAAACGCCGGGGCCAGTCGGGCCCGGGGTTCACCTGCCTTACATTTCCTATGTGGATGAAAGTTCCGGCCTACTGACTGCGTGTACGTTAAGCTGGATCGGTGTCTGCGACTTTCGCAGCCGCAGAACAGTAGCAGAATTCGGCGGCGATGGCATCTACTGTGGTATCATCCTTGACGGTAACCTCCTTATCGGAACTTCAAAAGGCATTGCCGTAGAACGTTTACATTGAAAATGCACCGTATGGCCGCAGCCATACGGTGCATTTTTCGTGTTTTCCCCAAACGGCGTTTTATTCCTGCCGCCATGTCATTTCATAATCCTTTTCGCCGGTTGCTTCATCCATTCCTTCCCGCAGAATTTTGAAGCCCTCCCTTTGGTAAAAACGAATCGCCCGCATGTTCTTCTGGTACACATTCAGGCGCAATTCCGTCTTTTTCGTCTTTACAAAGTCCAGCAGGCGCTTCCCTATGCCCCGCGACTGCATTTCACCGGAAACAAAAATGCCTTCGATATATTCCCCGTTCAGCCCTATAAAGCCCCATATTTCCCGGCCATTTTCGTAAACATAGACTTCCGCCCGGGGCAGCATTTCTTTTACCGGGTCAAAATTGCTTTTCCAATACTGTGGGGGAATAAAGCAGTGCGCCCTCAGATTGGCGTCCAGCCATATACCGGCTACCCTGTCCATATCTGCATTTTGCAATTTTCTTATCATCATTCATTCTCCCATCTTCCCGTCCAGTACAGTATACCAGAAAAACCGGGAAAGTCCATCCTTCATCCAAAAAGGCATGGGTTTCTCAAGCGCTTTCCCAAAATATCTTTCTTCCACGCTTCCCTTTTCCGGAAAAATGGTTTATAATGGACAGAACGAGTTTATCATGAGGAGACCGCCATGAGAATCCTTTACGACAGCAAGCAGCCCCAGTTCAAGACCCCCTTCGGCACCCTGACGCCGGGACAGGTCTGCACCCTGCATATCCATATTCCCACCTCCGTCCTGACGACGAAGGTCACCTGCGTCTTTAATCATGAGGACGGCTCATGGGCGCAGAACGCCGTTCTGGCATTCCAGATGAAAAAGGGCGCGTATGACGTTTTTGAGGGGCAGTTTTCCATCCCCTGCCCCGGCCTGTTTTTCTACTATTTCGTCATCGATACACAGGGCGGCAGCTTCCGCCTGTTCAAGCAGGGGGACGACACCAACATGGAAGCCGGGGATCTCTGGCAGCTGAGCTGCATCCCCGCCGACTTCACCACCCCGGACTGGGCGAAGGGCGCAACCATCTATCAGGTTTTCCCCGACCGTTTTTACGCCAGCGGAAGGGCCGATGTGACCGGGAAGCTGAAGCCCTACACCATCCACAAAAACTGGTACGACGAAGTGGGCTGGAAGCCCACCCCCGATGGGCAGGTGCTGAACAACGACTTTTTCGGCGGCAATTTCCGGGGCATCACTGAGAAAATGGACTATATTGCCGATCTTGGCGTTACCATTCTCTACCTGAACCCCATTTCCAAGAGCTTTTCCAGCCACCGCTACGACACCGGCGACTACAAGACCCCCGACCCCCTTCTTGGCACCGAGGCGGATTTTGCCGCCCTCTGCGACGCGGCCCACGCCCGGGGCATCCGGATCATTCTGGACGGCGTGTATTCCCACACCGGCTCCAACAGCCTGTACTTCAACCGGGAGGGCGCGTTCCCATCCGTGGGCGCGTACAATTCCAAGGAATCCCCCTATTACAGCTGGTACACCTTCTACAACTGGCCGAACGTCTATCATTCCTGGTGGGACTTTGACACTCTGCCCACGGTGAACAAAATGGACCCCGCTTTCGTCCGCTACATCATCACGGACGAAGATAGCGTCCTCGCCCATTGGCTGCGGCTGGGGGCGGATGGCTACCGGCTGGATGTGGCGGACGAGCTGCCTGACGAATTCATCAAGCTTCTCCGCAACCGCATCAAGGAACTGAATCCCGACGCCCTGCTTCTGGGCGAGGTGTGGGAGGACGCGTCCAACAAATGCGCCTACGGCAAGCGCCGCACCTACTTTACCGGCGGCGAGCTGGACAGCGTGATGAATTACCCCTTCCGCACGGCCATTGTGAACTTCGTCAGGAATCTGGACGGCGGCCGGGGCTTTAAGGAAACCGTGATGTCCATTATGGAAAACTACCCGCCCCAAGTGGCGGCCTGCAACATGAATCTGCTGGGCACCCACGACACCCCCCGCATTCTCACCGCGCTGGTGGACGATTTTGACGGTTCCCGGGAAGAAAAGGCCAGGCGCCATCTGTCCCGGAACCTGCTGCCGGTGGCCGTGGAGCGGCTGCAGATGGCCTCCTTTCTGCAATACACCCTGCCGGGCAGCCCCAGCCTGTACTACGCCGACGAAGCCGGGATGGAGGGCTACCGCGACCCCTTCAACCGCCGCACCTACCCATGGGGGCGGGAGGACCCGGAGCTTCTGGCCCATTTCCGCCGTCTGGGGCAGCTGCGGAAAGCCTATGACGCGCTGCGTCTGGGGGACATTCAGTTCTTTCAGGCGGAAGATCGCCGGCTCGGCTTCACCCGGCGCTATGGCGGCAGCGTGCTGAAAATCTACTGCAACCGCTGCGGCGACCCCTGGGACATCCCCGCGGGGAAAATTCTCATGGGTCACAACCTGCAAACCGTAGCCCCGGACTGGCTGACGCTGGCGCCCAAGGGCTTCTGCATCGTGGAGGGATAACGTGGAGACAGAGAAATTCGTATCCGGCTACTGCCGTCAGCTGGACGGAAGCCGCATGGTGGAAGTCGTTCTGGAGGACGGCGCAGTCACCGAGACGGACTGCTGCTACGGCAGCTGCGTCTACCAGAGCAGCTGCACCATCGCTAAGGAAATCGACCAGCTTCAAGAGCAGTAAACACATAAAATGGCAGGTCTCTTACCGGAGACCTGCCATCATTTTTTGATATTTTATTCTGTCGCTGCACTGGCCTTCGTCGGTTTGAAGGAATATCCCTGCTTCTTCATGCAGTGGAAATAAGCGGGGAACAGAAACAGATCAGCCATCACCCATGCCGCGGGGCTGGCGAAGCACGCCGCCGTATAACCCAGCACCGGCACCAGACAAAGCCCGAAGGCGCCTCTGGCGACCATCTCGAACACTCCCGCGAACACCGCAAACTCCGAGTAGCCCAACCCCTGAATGGTGAAGCGGAGCAGATTGACGAACAGCAGCGGAATGGCAAACGCCGCATTGATCAGCAGGAACTGCTGTCCCATCGGCACCACCATGTCGACGCTCGCCCCGTCCGCCGTATCCAGGAACAGTGTGGTCATGGCACTGCCGCCAAACCAGGTGATCACAAAAATCGCAGCGGAGATGATAATGCCCAGTACCGTGCAGTCCTTGACCCCCTGGTGAATCCGATCCAGCTTCCCCGCGCCCAGATTCTGTCCGGCGAAGGTAGCGGCGGTGGTTCCCATGGCGTCAAAGGGGCAGACAAGGAGCATGCTCACCCGGCTGCCCGCCGCGATGGCCGCCATGGCGGTCGCGCCCAGACCGTTGACCGCCGTTTGCAGCAGAATGCTGCCGACGGCGGTGATGGAATACTGCAAGCCCATGGGCAAGCCCATATTCAGCAGCTTCCGGACATAGATTTTCCGCAGCCGCAGATCGTCCTGCTTCAAATGGAGAATCGGGAATTTCTTCACGATGAAATACAGGCACAGCACGCCGGAGATCAGCTGACTCAGCAGCGTCGCCCAGCCTGCGCCCGCGACGCCCATATTCAGCGTCAGAATAAACACGATGTCCAGCGCCACGTTCAGCAGGCTGCACATAATCAGGAACACCAGCGGCGTTTTGGAATCTCCCAGCGACCGGAGAATGCCCGACAGGAGATTGTACAGCATGGTCGCGGGGATGCCCAGAAAAATCACGAAAATATAGTCGTAAGCATAGGAAAACGTATCCGCCGGGGTGTCCATCCAAAGGAGGATCTGGCGGCACAGCAGCGTCGTGACCAGCGTCACCGCTGCGGCGATGACGCAGCCGAGCCAGATCATATTGCCGACGAACCGGCGCAGCCCGTCAAAATCCCGCTGTCCGAATTTCTGCGCCACGGGAATGGCAAACCCGGCGCACACGCCGTTGCACAGTCCCAGCACCAGAAACGTAATAGAACCGGTAGAGCCGACCCCCGCCAGCGCGTCCACACCCAGAAATTTACCCACTACGATGGTATCCACCATACTGTAAACCTGCTGAAACAACAGTCCGAAAACCAGCGGCAGCATAAAGGAAAGTATCAGCTTCATCGGCGACCCGGTGGTCAGGTCCTTCGTATGCATATCTGCCAAGTATGTCACCTCATTTTTTGCTTTTTGCACAGTATTCTATATTGATTTTTGTGCAAAGTCAATATGAATTTTCCACGGGAATTTTCTGAAAAATCGACGTTTTCTCCGGCAGGATTTTGTTGGAAATTATGATTTTATAAATCACGAAACTCGCCCCGGCTACACGATGGGAAGCCGGGGCGGATGCAGTATGAAATGATTTTCCGTTACCGGTGATCGCCCAGGAAAAATACTGCCATGGTGCCGGGGCCGGAGTGGGAGCCGATGACAGCGCCGGTGTAGTTGATCAGCACTTCCTTGACGCCGTACTTCGTCTTCAGAATGTTCTCCACATATTTTGCATCCTCGATGCAGTCGCCGTGGCAGATGAATACCGTGCTGTTGTCGTAATTGCCGCCCAGCTCGCCCAGCTTATTTGCAATGGCCTCCAGAGATGCCTTGCGGCCGCGCACCTTGAACATGTTGATCAGATGTCCCTCATTGTCCACGTGAAGCACAGGCTTTACCTTCAGCATGGTGCCCACAAGGGCGGTGGCAGCGCTGATACGACCGCCGCGTTTCAGATACATCAGGTCGTCCACGGTGAACCAGTGACACAGATGGAGCTTCGTGTCCTCCACCCATTTGTGCAGCTCGTCCAGCGTCATGCCCTCATCCCGCTTTTTGCAAGCGTACCACACCAGCAGTCCCTCACCACGGGACGCGCAGAGAGTGTCAACTACATATATCGTCCGCTCCGGATACTTTTCCCGCAGCTCCTCCGCCGCGATGACGGCAGACTGGTAGGTAGTGGACAGGCCGGAAGAAAAGGCCATCACCAATACATCCCTTCCCTCTGCCAGATGGGGCTCCATGGCGTTCAGCCAGCGGTCCGGGTTGACTGCGGCGGTCTGAGCACTCTCACCGGCGCGCAGAGCCGCGTAAACTTCCTTAATGCTGTCGTCGCTTTTATCCTCGCGCACCTGCCCCCGGAATTCCATGCTCAGAGGAACGACGGTCAGATTCAGCTGCTCATACGTTTCCGGCCGCAGGTCGCAGCAGGAATCGGTCACAATATTGTAGTTAGGCATGAGGTTCACACTCCTGAAAATAATAGGGGAAACGGTATCATCCGAATCTTGCTCTGATTGTATCATATTTTTCCGGTCAAAAGCCACGCCCCCCGGGAAGAAAACGGCCGTATCTTTCCTCCCCGCAGTAGAATGTCCCACTCTACCGGCAGTAGAAACGGACCGGAGGACACTTTTGAGTGGGAAATGGGGGCTGTATTCCGCAAAACCGGTCTGTTTTATTATATTCGCAAACGTGCCCGTCCATTTGGAAAAGTGGACTCCATCCCGCCGCGGGTGCCGCTGTCCGCACAACCCAGCCGTGCCTCAGGCAGTGGCTCATACTGAACTCTAATTAAAATCTTTAAAAAAGATTTTAATTGCCTGAAGGGCATGGAGTTCATATGAGACTTGTTTTGTGATTTCTTTCCTTATAAATCACAAAACTGGCAGCGCCATTAGGCGATGCCTTCCTGATTAAAATCAAAGATTTTAATCAGGAAATAGTATCAGACCGCATCTATAGAGCTTGCGGCAGACCTCCGCAGAGGTCTGCCGCGCAATTGTTGGGGGTTACGCCTGAACAACAGGCTTCGGCTCGCCGAGGTTCTCCACGTTGGAGTCCCTGATCAGCTTCTTGGGGCAGACCGTGGCGCACAGGCCGCAGTTGTCGCACTTGGAGTAATCGATGCGGGCCAGATTCTTTTCCACGGTAATGGCGTCCTTGGGGCAGACCTTCTTGCACAGGCCGCAGCCGATGCAGCCCACGGTACAGCCGCGGGTGGTGACAGCGCCCTTGGCAAGAGACGCGCAGGCGATGACCACGTTCCGGTCAGGCTCCACGGGGACGATCAGATGACGGGGGCATACGTTGGCACAGGCCATGCAGCCGACGCACAGGTCTTCGTCCACATGGGCAACGCCGTTGACGACCTTCATCGCGCCGTATTTACACGCCTTGACGCAGGTGCCGTAGCCCAGGCAGCCGAACTTGCAGGACACAGGGCCGTTGCCGCCGATCTTGGAGGCGGCCAGACAGTCCTTCAGGCCCTCGTAGTTACCCTTGATCTTCGCGCCCTTGGTCAGATTGCCGTCCGCATCATAGATCTTCTCGCCGGAGCAGCGCACCAGCGCGACCTTACGGGTGACGGCTTCCGCCTTGACGCCCATGATGGCCGCCATGGCCTGCGCCGCTTCGTTGCCGCCGGAGGCGCACTTTCCGATGGGCGCTTCGCCCTTGAGGACGGCTTCGGCGTAAGCACCGCAGCCGGCATAGCCGCAGCCGCCGCAGTTGGCACCGGGGAGGCATTCGTTCAGCTGATCCAGCCGGGGGTCGGATTCCACATAGAAAATCTTGGACGCGGCAGCCAGCACCAGACCGAACACCAGTCCCAGACCGCCGAGAATCGCAATCGCAATCACAATTTCCATATCTTCGCCCTCCTTAGAAAACCTTCAGGCCGGAGAAGCCCATGAAGGCAAGCGCCAGCAGTCCGGCGGAAATCAGCGCGATGGGGAAGCCCTTGAAGCACGCGGGACAGTCGGCACGGTTCACCCGCTCCCGGACGGAAGCGAACAGCACGATGGCCACGGTAAAGCCCAGTCCGCCGGCAGCGCCGTTGACCACGCTCAGCAAGAAGTTGTAGCCCTTCTGCACGTTGACCAGCACCACGCCCAGAACGGCGCAGTTGGTGGTGATCAGGGGCAGGTACACGCCCAGCGCCTTGTACAGCGCGGGGACGCTCTTCTTCAGGAACATCTCCACCACCTGCACGATGGCGGCAATGACCAGAATGAAGGCGACGGTCTGCATGTAGTCCAGTCCCAGCTTCACCAGCAGCACGTTGACCGCGTAGCAGGCAGCAGAGGCGATCGCCATAACGAAGGTAACGGCCATGCCCATGCCCAGAGCGGTATCAATTTTCTTGGAGACGCCCATGAAGGGGCAGATGCCGTAGAACTTGACCAGAATGAAGTTCTCACTGAGAATGGCGCTGAGAATAATACCGAGAATCGCTTGCATTATTTCGCCGCCTCCTTCTTCTTATTCTTCATTTCCAGATGCTTTACAAGCCACTGGGACGCGGCAATGACACAGCCCAGTACGAGGAAGCCGCCCACAGGCATGACCATCTGCATGGCGGGATACGGAGCGGGAATGATGCGGATGCCCTCGCCGCCGTTGAGGATGCCGCCGCCGAAGGTGCCGCTGCCCAGCAGTTCCCGGATGACGCAGACGGTGATCAGCGCCAGCGTGTAGCCGATGCCCTGACACAGGCCGTCCACAGCGGACGCCAGAACGCCGTTCTTGGAGGCAAATGCCTCCGCCCGGCCAAGGACGATACAGTTCACGACGATCAGCGGGATGAACACGCCCAGATTCTGGGACAGTGCAGGCAGAAACGCCTGAATGGACAGATCGACCACGGTGACGAAGCCCGCGATGATGGTGATGTAGGCCGCAATGCGGATCTGGTTGGGAATGACCTTCCGCAGAGCGGAGATCAGAATGTTGGAGCAGATGAGAATGACGGTGACGGCCAGACCCATGCCGATGCCGTTGAACAGGCTGGTGGTGATGGCCAGCGTGGAGCACATACCCAGCAGCTGCACCAGAACCGGGTTCTTGGTCAGCAGGCCTTCCTTAAATTGCTTTTTGAAATCCATGACGCAGCCTCCTTAACCCAGATTGGCGGCGCAGGCCAGCGCGGCGGAGACGCCGGTGCAGACTGCGCGGGACGTGATGGTGGCGCCGGTGAGGGCATCCACTCCACCGCCGTCCTTGGTGACGGACACGGTGCCGCTCATGCCGATAAACTGGTCGCGGAAGGCTGTGCCCGCGTCCGTGTCGGCGGCGGCGGTAGCGCCGAGGCCGGCGGTCTCCGTGTGGGAAATGATGGAAATGCCGGTCACCTTGCCGTCATTGTCCACGCCGACCATCATGGTGACGGCGCCGTTAAAGCCGGCGGGGGTCACCTGAACGGCGCAGCCATTATCGCCCTTGTAGGCGGCGGTGACCAGGCCGGTGTCGTCGGTGAAGGTCACTTCCTGACCGCCGCCGGGAAGCACAGCTTCAATGGCGTTCTGGGTCTTCTGCTCGTTCTGCGCCGCGATACGGGGCGCGGTAACGGAGTTGACCGCGGCGAGGATCACGGCCACCACGGCGGTGATGGCCAGCAGGGTCAGGGCAATGCGAAGAACATATTTCACGGTGGATTCGGTTTTCATTTCTTTGCCGCCTCCTTCTTGGGTGCGCCGAACTTCACGGGACGGCCGATCTTATCCAGCAGCACCGCGCAGGCGTTCATGCACAGGATGGCATAGGTCACGCCCTCGCTGTAGCCGCCGAAGTAGCGGATCAGAATGGTGATGACGCCGCAGCCGATGCCGTAGACGATCTGCCCCAGCTTGGTCAGCGGGGAAGTCACGTAGTCGGTGGCCATGAAGATAGCACCCAGCATCAGGCCGCCGCCGAACACCTGCGCGGCCATCCATGCGATGCGGTCATTGCCCTGGGGGAACAGGAACGCCAGAATCGCCACGGTGCCGATATAGGCCAGAGGGATCCGGGCGGTGATGACCTTGCGGTACAGCAGGTAAATAAAGCCGATGATCAGCAGCAGCGCGGAGGTTTCGCCGATGCAGCCGCCGATGTTGCCCAGGAACATGTCCAGGATGGATTCCTCCGGCAGCGCGCCCTGGTGCATGGCGGACATGGGCGTCGCGGCGGTGACGGCGTCGGCGGTGGACAGCAGACCGGCGGCGTTGTCAAAGCCGACCTTGACCCAGTTGCTCATAAGCACCGGCCAGCTGAACAGGAAGGCACGTCCGGCAAGGGCGGGGTTGACAATATTCTTGCCCAGGCCGCCAAAGAGCATCTTCACCAGTACGATGGCGAAGAAGTCGCCCAGAATGATCGTCCAGTAGGGAATGGTCACGGGGCAGACGAAGGCCAGCAGCACGCCGGTAACGACGGCGGACAGGTCATAGGTCTTGCAGTGTAGCTTCCTTACCTTGCAGAAGCCCCACTCAAAGAACACGCAGGCAGCGGCGCTGACCAGCGTCACCAGCAGCGCGCGGAAACCGAAGAAGTAGATGGAACCCAGCAACGCGGGAACCAGCGCGATCAGCACATCCCGCATGATGGTCTGGGTCGTGACGGGGGAATGGGCGTGGGGCGAGCTGGAAATCGTCAGCTCATAAAAGTATTTCATCTGTGCCATTTGATCTCCACCTCCTTAAGCCTTGGCCTTTTCCCGGGCGGCAGCGTTGCGGATCATCTGCTTGCCGGCACGGAAGCCCAGCACCAGAGGCACGCTGGCGGGGCAGGTGTAGGCGCAGCAGCCGCATTCGATGCAGTCCAGCAGGTTCACGGACTTCATGCCGTCCACATCGCCGTCCTGGGTAGCCTGATACATGAGAACGGGCATCAGGTGCATGGGGCAGACCTCGATGCACTTGCCGCAGCGCAGGCAGTGAGGCTCCTCCACAAAGAAGTTGTTCTTCTTGCCCAGCACTGTTACGGCGTTGACGCCCTTGATGGTGGGGACGTTCAGGTCGTACTGCGCAACGCCCATCATGGGGCCGCCGGAGAGAACCTTATAGGGATTCTCGGAATGGCCGCAGGCGTCGATCAAGTCGTTGAAGCTGGTGCCGATGGGAACCAGCAGGTTCTTCGGCTCCATAAGGATGTCGCCGGACACGGTGACGATTCTCTTGATGAGTGGCATTCCGTCGTACACCACATCGTGGATGGCGCGGGTGGTCGCAGCGTTGAATACCGCGCAGCCCACCGCGGCGGGCAGACCGCCGGAGGGAACTTCACGGCCGGTGACGGCGTAGATCAGCTGCTTTTCAGCGCCCTGCGGGTACTTGGCAGGCAGCACATCCAGTACGATACCGTCCAGCTGGTGCTCCTTCAGCGACTGAATGGCTTCCGGCTTGTTGTCCTCGATGGCAATGTGTCCCTCTGCCAGGCCGAAGATCTTCATGATGATCTTCAGGCCCTTCATCAGCTCCGCCGGATGCTCCCGGCACAGCCGGTCGTCAGCCGTTATGTAAGGCTCGCACTCGCCCGCGTTGATGATGACGGTATCCACCTTGCCGATGCCGCCGGAGAGCTTGACGTGGGTGGGGAAAGTCGCACCGCCCATGCCGACGATGCCGCCCTCCCGGATAATGCCGATCAGCTCTTCCGGGCTGAGTGCGTCCACCTCTTCCTGCGTGCGGGGCTTGATGTCCTCACACAGGGTATCCAGATGGTCATTCTCGATCACCACACTCATCACGGTGGTACCGCTGGTGTGGGCGCGCATTTCCACAGCCTTGACCGTACCGGAGACGGAAGCGTGGACAGGCACGCACAGTCCCTGATTATCGCCGATCTTCTGACCCACGGTCACCGGGTCACCCTTCTTCACGAGGGGGTTGCAGGGGGCGCCGATATGCTGAGACATGGGGATCACAACGATATCCGGCTCGGGGAAAACCTGAGTCTCCTTGTCGCAGGCATACCACTTATTTTCTTTGGGATGGACCCCGCCGAAAAAAGAAAACGCCATATTACTTCACCTCTTTCAAATTTCGCGGCACACACCGCACTGTACGCCCCTTATTTTACTTCATCCGGAGCCATTTGTCCACAGTGAATTTGTCATTTTAAACAAAAAATTTGTATAAAGCTCCAATTGTATCGATATAAATAGACGAAATGTATACTTTTTCCCACTATTGGGGAAATGTCTCCGCCCGAGCGGAGGGCTTCAGAAAACAACAGAAACGGCCGTTTCCGCCACATTCCCGAGCCGCAGAATGTTTGTAAAAGAAGCGCAGAAAGCCCCATGAATCGAGGCTTTCTGCGCTCAGTTTATTCTTTCAGCAGATAATCCGCGTACTTTTCCGCCATGGCGCGCCAGTTTTCTAGCGACTGACCCATGTCCGCACCGCAGGATTCCCGGTACAGCGCCCAGACGAACCAGTAATAGGCAATGATGGCAGTATAGGCCATGTAGTGGAAGAAGCCGGACACGTCGTATCCGCTTCCCAGATACTCTTTGATGAACCGTTCCGCGTCCGGGAAGTCGTACATGGCGTCTACAATGTAATAGCCAACGTCAATTCCGGGGTCGGAAAAGCCTGCGTACTCCCAGTCGATGAGAATCACGTCCCCGTCCGGCAGGAGCATCCAGTTGGGGCGGTAGGTATCGCCGTGGCAGAAGCATTTTTCCACCCCGTCGCCCAGCGTCATCTGATAGAGTCTGCCGATTTTTGCTTTCAGCGCTTCGTGGGGAGCGAAGCAGTTGGGGTCTTTTCCGGTAAGCAGCTTCTGCATACTCAGCGCGTCCTCCCATGGGCGCATTCCGTAGTCCACTTTCACGTCCGAAGCATGGAGCTTCCGCAGGACAGACAGCACCTTTTGGGAATCCGCAAAGCTTCCGTAGTCCGGCTCCCGGAATTGGGGGACAAACCGGGAGATCTTCCACCCCTCGTTGACATCGGCGTAGATGTATGTCGGGTCGATGCCCAGTTGCTTCGCCTTTATGAGGGAAGTCTTCTCGTTGCGGCGGTTGATGATGCTGTCGGTGCCGTCCCCCGGGTGGCGGTAGATGTAGTCCACACCGTCGATCTTAAAAATAAAGGATGTGTTGGTCATGCCCTCGCTGACGTTCCGGAAGTCCACGATATCTTCCTCGTCGCAGCGGAAAACCAGCTTGATGTTCCGGATGATGCCGCTGTGGGTGTGGCTCAGGTACTGGGTGTCAAACTGGCGAAGCTCCTCGAAATAGTCAAACTCGAAGATCGTGCCGGGGGTGTATTCCTTATAATACATGGGCGGCAGCTGGGCAAGGTAGTCCTTCACCAGCCACTCCCAGAAGCAGGCGTGATAGCGGCCGACCTCCCGGTCGGCTTCGGCAAGGGCGATAAAAGCGCCGGAGAATTCTTTTCGCCAGAAGGAATGCCCCAGCAGCACGCGCCCCGCGTCCCGGTTTTCTGACATCCGGATGATTTTTCCGTCGCCGTCCGTGTCCACGTACAGTTCGTTCACCGCTTCGCTGACGGAAAGACCGGCGTAAAAGGTCTGGTACTCAAAGCGGTTAAAGGGATTCTCCACAAAATAGCTGTCACTGACGCAGACGTAGGTGTTTTTCAGCTCGCTTCGGGCGAGGTACAGGCTTTCAATGTTGTTTTTGATGTTGAATGCGTCGTTAATGACGAATTTGATGCCGTACTTCTCCTTCAGGTAGAAGAACATTTCCTTTTTATAGCCCAGAACCACCGTGATGTCGTCAATTCCGGCGGCCTTCAGCTGCTGAATCTGGCGCTCGATCAGCTTTTCACCCTTCACCTCGAACAATCCCTTTGGCTGCTCTAAGGAGAGGGGAATGAATCGGGTGGAGGCGCCCGCCGCCAGAATGACCGCGTTGTCCACCCGGTAGGGTTCCAGCGCCGCAAAACCCGCCCCGGTCAGAGCGCCGGTGTCCCGGGCAATCAGCCCCGCGTCCGTCAGGGCGTTGATGGCGGCCTGATCGTCCAGCGCGCGGGTGCGGTCAATGTCCGACGTGCAGCCGCCCCGGCCCTGTCTGCCGTTATACAGGTCGTTGAGAATGTAAAATTCGTGTTTTGTCATAGAAATCCGCCTTTACGCCTTGTTCCGGGAGGTCAGCCCCCGGAGCATCATGGGAAGAATATTTTCCCGGCAGCTTTCGTAGGACTTTCCGCTGAGGTACAGCCGCTCCACCCGAAGACCACTGAGTTTGTCCTTGGGGACGGTGTACGGGTTTTCCGACAGCACTGCCATATCCGCGATTTTCCCAGCTTCCAGACTGCCCCGTTCCTGTTCGTCAAAGGCCGCCCACGCGCCGTTGTAGGTACACATCCGCAGGGCGTCCTGAACGGAAACCGCCTGACCGGCATTGCCGTTGTTCACTGCCCTGTCCATCCAGACGATGGGGTTGGGGGTGGTACAGGGAGCGTCGGAACCGAAGGAAACCACAATATTGTTATCCCGGAACGTGCGGATGGGGTTCAGCTTTTCCAGACGGTCGTGACCCAGAATGTGTTCCAGATAATCGTCCGGTTCCTGCTTCCAGCCGATGAACGCACTCTGCATGGGCATCTGGATATGATAGTCCCGGCAAATTTGAATGCCCTCCGGGGTGGGCAGGCAGTCGTGGATGATGCCGTGGCGGTGGTCGTCTCTGGGATAGTCGTCCAGCGCCGCTTTCAGCGCCCGGCAGGCCTGATCGAACGCTTTGTCGCCGATGGCGTGCAGCTCGATCTGCAATCCCGCCCGGTTGGCTTCTTTGCAGAAATCGATGACCTTCTGATCGTCGTAGTACAGCACGCCCTCGCCGCCGGTTTCGTCGGCGTAGGGGGCATGCAACGCTGCGTCGTGGGAACCGAAGCAGCCGTCCAGCGCGCAGGCGAAGCAGCCGCCGATGCGGGGAAGATTCCGGCTGGTGGCCGTTTTCACGTTCATGCTCTGGGGGAATACCCGGATTTGGAACCCGTTTTTCAGCCCCTTGGCAAAGAGCTTTTCCAGTGTGATGTCCAAATCCCCCGCGAAGCCCACGCCGCTGACGGTGTGGACGCAGCCGATTCCCCGGCTTGCCTGAAAATCCACCGCCGATTGCATATTGTGAATCAACTCGGGGATGGACAGAGAATTGGTCAGCGCGTTGGAGAAGGCAAAAAACGCCTCCTGATTCATTTCCCCTGTGTCCGGGTGGTAGCCGCGAAGGTGCTTTACCTTGCTTTCCATGGCGTTCAGGAGTCTGGAATTGACGATACAGGCGTGGCCGTCGTATTTTACCACCATAATTTCCTTGTCGGGACACACGGCGTCCAGCTCCTGACGGCTGATGAGCCGCCCCTCCTTTACGCAGTAGGGGGACGCGCCGAAGGCGATCAGCGTTTTCTTAGGAGACTGCGCCGCGAACTGCTTCACCATCTCCATGATCTCGGCGTTGGACGCCGCGTCCATGACGTTCAGACCCGCGTGGAAAGTGGAAAAGGACGCAAAGTGCTGGTGTGCGTCCACAAAGGCGGGAATAAGGGCTTTTTCACCCAGTTGAATGACCTCGGCGGAGCGGTACTGTTCTGGCAGGTCGTTTCCCACGTATACGATTTTTCCCCCGTCTTCCACGAGATAACGGGCAACGTCGTTATTCTGATTGACCGTCAGGATATGGCCTTCGTAGCATTTCATAGCGTCTTCTCCGTTCGGTAGGTGGAATCCAGCTGCGCAAGCTCGTAGTAATTGTCGATCTCCATGATGTCCGACTTCCGGCACTGGCGGATCTCCACGGCATAGCGCTCCTTCCGGAGCACCAGAGGGATGAATTCCCAGAAATAGTCTTTCCCGCCGGCTTCCCCGTAGACCTGCCGGAAGTCCTCCCGCAGACGGGCGCTGTCCGCTTGCGTCCAGTAGGAAATGCCATAGTAGTTGTAGCAGAAGGTGTTTCCCTTCTGGTAGTTGATGATGTGACCGGCTGCATCCATCTGGAAGCTCCAGTCGTCGGTTTCGAGGCAGTAAGCGCCGAGGATGTTGCTGGCGTACTGGTACTTGGTGATGATGCCGGGATTGGTGATATATAAGTCCGCTTCGCACAGGTAGCAGCCGTCCAGCTTATTAAGCCCCGCCATGACGGAGGAAATGTTGTTGGTCTTACTGTAAATGTCGTTGTCTACCAGCGTCAGGAAGGGGTACTTTTCCAGCAGCGCGTCAAAGCATTCCTTCCGGTAGCCCCGCACAACGGTGATGTCCCGAATCCCAACCGCCACCAGTGCGTCCAGCAGCGTTTCCAGAATGCGCACGCCGTTCACCGTCACCAGAGGCTTGGGGCGGTCGGCAGTGGCGGGCATCATCCGGGAGCCGAACCCGGCGGCGAGAATGATGGCGCGTTTCACCCGGTAAGGCTCCAGCGCAGCCAGACCGGCATCCATGACGGCGAGGGCGTCCCCGTCGCGGGTGATCCAATGTTTCGCCGCCAGCTGCTCCAGACACCGGGAAATCTCCCCGCCGGAGATTGTCAGTGCGTCCGACAGCGTCCGCAGGGGATATTGCCCCGCTCCGTTCCGCTCCAGATGGGAAAGCACCTCAAATTCATATCGCGTCATGTTACCGGATCCTTTCTGCCGAAGCGGGCGTTGTTATCTCCTTCTAACTATACTACATGCCCGGAAGAAAATCAACGGCGGCGTCAGAGAGAAGCTTCTCTCCGACGCCGCCGGTGCGTTATTTTCTTTTACAGCCCGAACTGAATCGCGCAGAAGGCCGCATAAATGCACAGCAGCAGGATGCCCTGCCAGCGGTGGAGCTTCTTGGTGGTCAGCGCCGGAACGGTCAGCAGCGCCATGACGACGAGCATCAGCGGCATGTCCAGAATCAGGGAGGAATTGATGCCGAAGATGGTCTTACCCACGGGAACCTCAAACGGCGCGAGGGTGACGGACACACCGGAAACCAGCACCAGATTAAATAGGTTCGCGCCGATGATATTGCCGACGGACAGCGAGCCGTGGCCTTTCACCAGGGAGGTGATGGCCGTGACCAGCTCAGGCAGACTGGTGCCGAGAGCGACGAAGGTCAGGGCAATGACCGTCTCCGGCACGCCCAGCTCCTTGGCGATGATGGTGCCGTTATCCACCAGCAGGTTCGCGCCCACGGCAATGACCGCCGCGCCAACCACCAGGAGCAGCAGCTCCTTCCACAGAGGGACGGACGTACCGTCCTCGTGGGGTTCCTCGTCCTGGGGAGCGGGGGTTTTGATGCCCTGACGGACGGTGACAACCATGTAGAAGACAAACATCGCCAGCAGCACGATGCCCAGCGGCCGGGTAAATTCCCCCATCCCGTAGGCAGCGAAGCAATAGACGGCGGCGGCGACGAAGAAGAAAATCACCGGCTTCTTCATGGACTGCACATCCACGGGGGCGGGACGGACGGCCAGGGTGATGGCGGCTATGAGAGACGTATTGCAGATAATGGAGCCGATGGCGTTGCCGTAGGACATGGCGCCCTGACCGTTCAGTGCGCCGGTAGCGGACACCATCACCTCCGGCAATGTGGTTCCGATGGACACCACGGTGGCACCCACGATGATCTCGGGAATATGAAAGCGCCGGGCAAGGCCGGTGGCGCCGTCCACGAACCAATCGCCGCCCTTGATGAGCAGCACGAGGCCGACTGCGAACAATAAAACGGGTACAAGCATAATGACTCTCCTTTTCGTTTTTGGGGATTTTTCCCGAATCATAATGGTATATCCGTAGGACAGCGGGGAAGCTCTGAATCAAAGATTCCCAAAATAAAAAACCTGCCCACATCCGAACGGATATGTCAGGTCTGAAAAAGAGACAGATCATGCATAACCGAAAGGACGGATATACATGAGTCTGGCAAATTAAAGCAAGCCAGGCTTTCGCCGTACTGTTGACTTGCTGCGCGGCGGAAACCGTGCTTGCTACTCCCCCACATGTTTATTACATTCATTACATACGGGGATTATACCACGTTTGTCCGGGAAGTCAAGACGCTCCGGCAAAATCTTTGAAAAAGCTTTCCTGTGAGCGCATCCGGATAAAAGCCGGAGTGGCGCCGCCAGCGCTGCGCCACTCCATTTGAAACGAAACATTCCCGCTCATGGCCCCGTTTTTGTACCATCCGCACGAACCGGTGCGGTTCATTTGGGGTGTGCCCTCACATTATTTCTGCCCTTCCCAGAAGGGTTCCGGCTTGGTGCATGAGGCGCAGTTTCCTTCGCAGTTCCGGGGCTTGAACTGCAGCTCCTGACTCTTGACGCTCACTGTGGTGCAGGGGGGGATGGAATGGGTGATGAAGACGTTGGAGCCGATGACGCTGTCCCGGCCGATCACCGTGCCGCCGCCAAGGATAGACGCGCCGGCGTAAATGGTCACATTATCCTCGATGGTGGGGTGGCGCTTCTTTCCCCGCAGGCTCTGTCCGCCCCGGGTGGTCAGCGCGCCAAGCGTCACGCCCTGATAGACCTTCACGTGGTCGCCGATGACCGTGGTCTCGCCCACCACAATGCCGGTGCCGTGGTCAATAAAGAAATACCGGCCGATGGTGGCGCCGGGGTTGATGTCGATGCCCGTGACGCTGTGGGCGTGCTCCGTCATGATCCGGGGGAGCATGGGGACTTTCAGCATATACAGCACGTGCGCCAGCCGGTACACCGTGATGGCAAACAGTCCGGGGTAGCAGAAGATGATCTCGTCCGTGCTGAACGCAGCGGGGTCGCCGTCGTAAAAGGCCTCCACGTCTGTCTGGGCCACCGCCCGGATGCCGGGAATTGCCCGGAAGAACTGCAAACTCAGCTCCTGCGCCGTTTCCTGCGCTTCCCGCTCCGTCCTGTCGACCCGCAGGGCGATAGCGATCTGCTTGTTCAGATTGTACATCACGTCCTCAATGAGCATGGAGAGGTTGTGCTTGGTGTTGTAGATGCGGTAGGCTTTGTCCCGGGAGGAGCCGGGGTAGACAATGCGCAGAAGCTTGCCGATCATGTCAATGACCACAGCTTTGTCCGGGTGCTGGAAGGGGTCGAGCTTGTCGATGTCCCGGCCGTGGCGGTAATCCTCCAGAATGCCGTCCACAATGCCTTCGATTTCCTTTTCGATGGGGGTCATAAGTATCCCTCCTTGTGTTCTTGATCTCAGTTTAACATATGCAAAGGGCAAAGTCAATGAAACACTCCGGCACATTCCTCTTGCATTTCCCGGCCATATCAGGTATAATCATCCCAAAATCAATCCCAATATCAGGAGGGACTTTTTATGGAAAACGAAAACATGGAACAGGAAGAAAGCATTCTGACCCTGACCGACGAAAACGGACAGGATATGGACTTTGAATATCTGGATTGTCTGCCCTATGAGGGCAAGGAATATCTGGTACTGATGCCCGCGGACGAGCCGTCCACCGAGATCGTGATCCTCGAGGTGGAGCCGGTGGACGAGGAAAATGAAAATTACCTCGCCGTGGAGGACGAGGCAATTCTGGATGCGGTCTACGGCCTGTTCAAGGAAAAGTATAAGGATATCCTGACCTTCGAGGAAGATTAAAAACCATCAGGCCGGGGGCGGCGCTGCCCGCCCGGAAAAAAGCAGCCGTTTTTGGGCTGCTTTTTCAAGCCTCCGGTGCAGCCATCGCGATGTCCCGTACCACTTCCCCTGCCAGAATCAGTCCCGCCGTTCCCGGCACGAAGGCCGAGCTGCCGGGGATCTGGCGCTTGCCAAGGGCGGCGGCTTCCGTCTCCCAGCCGGTGGGGGTAAGGGCCTCCTCTTTGGAATAGACGACCTTTAAGTGGCGGATGCCCCGCTTGCTCAGTTCCCGGCGCATGACCCGCGCCAGAGGACACATGGAAGTCTTGGTGATATCCGCCACCTCAAACATGGACGCGTCCAGCTTGTTGCCGGTGCCCATGCAGCTGATGATGGGCGTCCCTGCGTCGTGGGCGTTCTGAACCAGCGCCAGCTTGCCGGTGACGGTGTCGATGGCGTCCACGATGTAGTCGTATTGGGTAAAATCGAACTGCCCCGCGGTCTCGGGGGTATAGAAAACGGCATAAGTCCGCACGACGCACGCGGGGTTGATGGAAAGCACCCGCTGCTTTGCCGCGTCCACCTTCCGCATCCCCACGGTATCGTAGGTCGCGAGGATCTGCCGGTTCAGATTGGACAGGCTCACGGTGTCGTTGTCAATGAGATCAAGCTGCCCCACGCCGCTGCGGGTCAGGGCTTCCAGTGTGTAGCCGCCCACGCCGCCCAGCCCGAACAGGGCGACCCGGGCATTCTGCAGCCGCTCCAGCGCTTCGGCGCCCAGCAGCATTTCGGTACGGATAAATTGTTCGCGCATGTTCGCTTCCTCCCCCAAAGTCTGATTGTTTTATATCATGCCTCCGAAACAAAGTCAATGGGGGCACCGGCCGGGAGGAGCATGGAATCAGAAAGGAATCTGGGTATGACAGTGAATACAAAGAGATATCTGGCAGCAGCCCTGTGTGCCGTTATGCTTCTGGAGGGCCTGACGGGCTGCGGGAAAAAGCCCCCCGTGAAGGCGGAGACTACCGCCCCGTCCGCGACGGAGACTACCCAGCCCACCGTCCCGGCGACGATGCCGCAGGACGGCAATCCCGGCGACGTGACCTGCAAGGGTAGCTATACGGCGGATTCCGTCAACGCTTCTGCCGTGGTGGCGACCGTTGGAAACGAGCAGCTGACAAACGGGCAGCTGCAGGTCTATTACTGGATGGAAGTCGCCTCTTACCGTCAGGCAGCGCACGAGACTGCCCCGGACTTTGATAAGCCTCTGGACACCCAGCCCTGTGAAATTGACGATAGCGTCGCCAGCTGGCAGCAGTATTTCCTGAAACGGGCGCTGAACAGCTGGCACAGCGCTCTGGCGCTGTCGCTGCAAAGCGTGGACGAGGGCATCCCCACGGAGGAAGCCTACCAGCCCAACATGAAAAACCACGAGACCTACATGTCCGGCAAGCCTGCCACGGCCTATCTCTACGGCTACAATAAGAATTACCGACTCAACACCCTCCACGAGCAGTATCTGGAGGACATTCCCCAGGCGCTGGCCGCACTGGCGGAAAAGTACGGCTTTGCCGACGTTTCCGCATTGGCGAAGGATATCGCCGGTGCGTCGGCGGAAGACCTGACCGCCTGCATGGAGCTGTACAACCGGGGCTATATGTACGATACCGCCCTGAGCTACTATATCGCGCCTACTGAGGAAGAGGTGGAAGCCTACTTCACGGAACATGCGTCGGATTATGCCGAAGCGGGCATTACCCGCAGCAGCGGCAAGCTGGTGGACATCCGCCACATTCTGCTGATCCCGCAGGTGCCGGAGGACGGGACGGGAACCGTCACCGTGGCGCCGGACGGCACTGTGACCTGTTCCGAAGATTTGTGGGACGCGTGCCTTGCCTCCGCCCAGACGCTGGTGGAGGACTACGAGAAAGCTTTGGCAGCGGACAGCAGGCGCGGCGACAACAGATCCACCAATGACGCTATCTTCGCGGATTTGGCCAATAAAAATTCCGCGGACGCCGGTTCCGCGCTGGACGGCGGACTGTACCAGAAGCTGCACAAGGGGCAGCTGACCCCCGTGCTGGACGCCTGGTGCTTTGACGATGCCCGCCAGAGCGGGGACGTGGACATCCTCCGTTCAGGTTTGGGCTATCATATCGTCTTTTTCAAGGGCAGCACCGACATCTGGTACGACGCCGCTCGGAAAGACCTGACCGCCGCCCTTGGCGGGGAGAAGATCGCGCAGGCGCGGGAAAAATCCCCCGCCGAGATCGACTACAGCGCCATTACGCTGGGCACCGCGGCGCAGACCGCCCCGGTGACTGCCTCTGACCTGCTCTATCCCGACGTTGGGCACCAGCGCTACCCGGAAGCCCAGCTCTATCTCCAGCAGGATTACCCCACCACCATGTACGGCGCGTACCGGATCGTCACCCACGGCTGCGGCATCACCACCATGGCCATGCTGGCGACCTACATGGCCGACACCGAGCTGACGCCGCCGGAGATGTGCCGTCGCTACGGCGGCTACTGCTACGATCATGGCACCGACGGCAGCCTGTTCGTCGTCGCCCCGGCGCAGATGGGCTTTTACCTGAAGAAAAAGACCTTCGAGTGGCGGGAAGCCAGAGACGCCATGCGGGAGGGCTATGTGGTGGTCTGCGTCCAGACCAAGGGCTACTGGACGCGAGGCGGACACTATCTGCTGCTGGAAAAGATGTTCGACGACGATGTGATTCAGGTACGGGACTCCAACATTTACAACTACGGAAAGCTGGAAGGCCACAAGACCGACCGCTTCGACTTTTCCACGGTGGTTCCCTCGGGGACGGCCTACTGGATCTTTGAAAAGAAGATCGTAACGATCCCAGCCTGCGCCCGCTGCGGCGGAACAGAGGAAGGCGCGCCGGAAGCGCTGCTCACGGAAGACTACCTCTGCGAAAAATGCGCCGCCGCCCTGGCTCGTCGGGGTACGTATCTGGAATATAGCGGTGTTTGAATGATGAAAAAATGCTCCCAACCGAGGGAAATCGGTTGGGAGTATTTTTTGGCAGTGCTTATGGAAGGACAATCGTAAAAATGTCATCGCACATCTTAAACTGAGGCAAATCGTTTACATCGATTACTTTATAGTCAAAGTTCTCCGTAAAGCCCACCTTTATTTCACAAGTTTTATAAGAATCAATCAGCTCCTGCGGTACAGCAGCGTAAATGTAATAGTTCACTTCGGCAAGCGGAGAAACATCAGTTATGAAGTTGCCGATTGCATCACTTACGCCGGAAATCTCTCCTCTGTAATTATATGTCCCGTCAAAGCACATTTGCACGTAGATATTCCGAATATCCACAGGCTTTCCGCTTAAATTCTTAAACGAACCAAAGATATAGAAATATGGGTCTCCGTTTTCCGATGTATAGTATCGATAGGATCCACTTTGACCTGTCCCGGAGGTTATTTCCATGCCACTGTCATACTTGTCAAGCGTCATCCGGCAATAATCCGTTTCAACGGTATCTCCTATTTTCAGAACGGACTCAGGCTGACTCTCGGAATTGTCTGCTTCTCCAAGGACAGAAGAATCAATGCTTTCATTTCCGGGTACGATGTCAAACTTCATGCCTTGACTGTTGACAGATGCGGTTGCCACTTTTACAGTTCCGGCATACACATCATAGTCTGCGCCGTTTTCCTTCACGGCAAACCCAAGTTTCTGAATATGCTGAACGTAATCCTGAAATACTTCCTCCATATTATCGTTTCTGCCAAGTATACCCATATAGGAGTAGTAGATAGACGATGCCTTTCCATTCAACGACGAAGAGCCGGAGGAGGCTATGCTGACCGGCTCAAAACTTTCCGGTGTGGGCAGAATGGGGCATTCGTCAAAGAAAATACTTGCCGTACCGGTTGCATCCAATGCGGCCGCGCAGTCATTTTCACTAAGCTTTATTTCGTATATAAAATCGCCATCGTCAACTGTCTTCGGATACGTGGCGCAGTCTTTATTAAAGGAGAAACGTATCACGCAGCTTTCCAGTTGGTCAACCAGATTCTCCGGGATTTCGGCATATACCCAAAAACCGTTTTGCTCAAGCGGAGCAAGGGACGCGGGTATCCTGTCGCTGTCGATCATTTTGCCATACGCGGTATACGTATACTGGTCATTAAATACCATTTCCGCGCACATGGTCTCAATCGGCAGCGGCGCATTTCCTGTGTTCTCCGCAATGCCCACCAGACTGAAGCATCTTTTCCCATCCCCGGCGGTTGTGGAAAAGCCATGCCCGCCGACCGAATACGTCAGTGCCGCCGAAGAAAATTCCAACGACACAAACCCTGCGTCCGCTTTCTCTCCAAGCTGAAGCAGATGGACACTGTTTCCTGCTTCTGTGGAAACCGTTGCCTGCTGTGATTGTTCCGGCGCTTTAGATGTCGGTTCGTTTACTGTTTCGGTTTTGGTGCAAGCACATAATGAAATGCACAACATCACTGCCATGGCCAAAGTGACTATTTTTCTCATATTATTTCCCCTGAATTCTTTCCAACGCTTGATTGTAGTCGTCAAAGTCGTTTTTTACCTCGTCATACTGCTTTGCGGCATCCTCTGCCACTTTCCGGAATTCCTCCGCGGCCTTTTCCAAGTTTTCCAAGTCTCGTTCTGCTTTGCTTTTACAGCCTGCAAGACTTAGGCAAAGCGCGGCGGCAAGAATTGCTGATAGAATTCGTTTCATGTATTTTCACCCTCTCATAATAATAAGTGTATCTGAACACAACAGTATCATACAGCAAAATATCAAGTAATGCAATATGTAATTTATACAATATTAGTTGATGTTAATTTGTGAAACTATCACCGATACTATATGCTGAGGTGACAGTAAATGTATATGCGAATCCGCAAAGCGCGTGAGGAACTGGGCTACACAAGAGAGAAATTCGCGGAAAAACTGGATGTCAGTGTCTCTTATCTGGCAGAGTTGGAACGCGGCAGAACCGGGATTTCTGTAAAAATGTTAATCAAGGTCTGTAAAGTTCTCGGCCTGTCGGCGGATTATGTCCTGTTCGGCGATGACAGACCGGAAGATTCCAAACGGCTCGATGCCATTCGCCGGATTGATGAGAAATATTTGCCCCTTCTGGATAAAGTAATTGCAGAGCTGCTTACGTTAAGCGGCGAATAGATCACTATCAAATAGAACGCTCCTGCCTTATTGGGTGTAAAGTACCCAGTAAGGCAGGAGCATTTTTCAGAACAATAAAATTTACTTGCGATGTTCAAGAGGGAGCACAGAAATTCTTTGGTGTATCCCTCAATATTGCGCCGCCTCGGCGCTCTTGAGTTGAAGCTGCAGCCGGTCAGCGATAAGCGCAATAAACTCACTATTGGTAGGTTTCCCCTTGGTATTGCTCACCGTATACCCAAAGAACCGTTGCAGGGTATCCAGATCGCCCCGATCCCAGGCTACCTCGATGGCGTGGCGGATGGCACGCTCCACCCGGCTGGGGGTCGTCCCGAAGGTTTTCGCTACCTGGGGATACAGCACCTTCGTGATGGCGTTGATCACGTCCATATCGTTTACCGCGATGATGATGGCCTCCCGCAGATACTGGTAGCCCTTGATGTGGGCGGGAACGCCGATCTCGTGGATGATGCCCGTGACCATGGACTCGATGCTGGTCTTGTCCGGGCGGCGCTTTTCCGCGGCCTTCTGACTGTCTCCGCCCCGAATCTCCTCAAGCCGCTCCACCAGCGCGGTCATATCGCAGGGCTTCAGCATCAGATACCGCACCCCCAGATTGGCCGCCGCCGCGGACACGTACTGCGTCACAAAGACGGAGGTCGCCAGGGTGATGGGGCGGCGCTCCATGCCGGATACGGCTTTCAGAACGCTGATGCCGTCCTTTTTGCTCAGCATCAGATCCAGCACCAGAACGTCGGGCTTCCGCTCCTCGACCATGCGAATGGCCTGTTCCCCGTCGCTGGCCGTTCCAACGACCTGGAAACCGTCGGCGTGCTGCAATGCGGCGGTCAGGGCGGTGCAGAAGTCGTCTGCGCTGTCCGCGATCAATACGGTTGTTACATGTTCCATATACAGTCCTCTCCTGTCATGTAAAAGATTAGATTTTGCTCCCCAATGCCACGAATCACGAAAACCCGTGTGCGACAAATAAAGAATACCATGAAGCACGCAGTTTTGCAAGGAAAAACAAAAATAATCGCTCGTCAAAAACAGCGTATTTTCGACAATTTCGACGGATATCGAGAACTTTTCTACATTTTTCGACAAAATGTGGCAGTCCGTGCGGACAGTTGACGGAAGGGGAAGACTGGTGTAAAATGACCGTGAATACTGTCAGGAGGGACAAATCATGAACGAAGTATGGAATCTGGACGTTATTTACCGCGGCTTTGACGACCCCGCCTTTGCCGCGGACATGGAAAAGCTGGAGAAGCTTGTACAGGATTATGTGGCCTTTGCCGGGGAACTGGATAAGCAGACGCCCTTGGACGGCCTGAAAAAAGGCGTCGCCCTGGAAGAATCCCTGTCGGAGCTTTCCGGGAAGCTGGTGGAATACGCTTTCCTGCGCCAGTCGGGCAACACCCGGGACGCGGAAGCCGGCTCCCGACTGGGACAGGTGATGCAGATCCTCACCGGCGCCGCAGGCGCGCAGGCGCAGTGGCGGGAGTGGGTGTCGGAAATCCCCGATTTGATGACGCTTGTGGGCAGCGATGAGACGCTGAAGGACTACACCTTCCTGTTTGAAAGCCTGCTGCGAAACAGCTCCCATCTGCTGGGAAGTCTGGGTGAGCAGATCAGCGCCAAGCTGTCCATGTCCGGCTCCAGCGCGTGGAGCGACCTGCAGGAATATCTGACCAGCACCGTGCCGGTGAGCTACAACGGCGGGACGACCAATCTGTCCGCCATCCGCAATCTGGCCTATGACCCCGACCCAGCCGTGCGGAAAGCGGCCTATGAGGCGGAGCTGAGCTGTTACGACCGGATCAAGGACGCCGTGGCCTTCGCCCTGAACTCCATCAAGCTGGAGACCATTTCGGACTGCCAGCTCCGTGGCTATGCGTCGCCCCTTGACCGGACGCTGGAAAAGTCCGACATGAAGCGGGAGACCTTAGACGCCATGCTGGGGGCGATGGAAGAATACATGCCTAAATTCCGGCAGTACCTCCGCGCCAAGGGAAAGGCGCTGGGCCACGAAAACGGCCTGCCATGGTACGATTTGTTCGCGCCCATGGGCAAATCTACTGCGCGGTACACCACGGAAGACGCCAAGCGGATTCTGGTGGAGCTGTTCTCCACTTTTGATTCCGAGCTGGCGGACATGGTGGCGCGCGCCTTTGACGAGGAATGGATCGACTTCTATCCCCGGGACGGAAAGTCCGGCGGCGCGTTCTGCGCCGGGGTGGAGTGCATCGGCCAGAGCCGCATTCTGACCAATTTCGACGGCACTTTCGGCGATATCGTGACCCTTGCCCACGAGCTGGGACACGCTTTCCACAACCAGTGCATCCGTACCCACCGGCCGCTGAACCGGGGCTACTCCATGCCCGTGGCGGAGACTGCCTCCACCTTCAACGAGTGCGTGGTCATGGCGGCGGCCATCCGGCAGGCAAAATCCCACGACGAGGAGCTGGCGCTCATCGAGTCCCAGCTTCAGGATGTCACCCAGATCATCTGCGACATCTATTCCCGGTACCTGTTTGAGAGCATGGTGCTGGAAAACCGGGAGAAGCAGTTCATGAACGCGGAGACTCTGTGCGGCATGATGCTGAAGGCGCAGGAGCAGTCCTACGGCGACGGTCTGGACGCAAGCTTCCGCCATCCCTATATGTGGGTCTGCAAGAGCCACTACTACGGCTCGACCTTCTATAACTATCCCTACGCCTTCGGCGGTCTGTTCGCCCGGGGACTGTACGCCCAGTACGAGCGGGAGGGCGCGGCTTTCGTGCCGAAGTACAAGAAGCTGCTGCGCACCACCACCGTCGCCACGGCGGAGGATGTCGCCAAGGTGGCGGGCATTGACCTGACAGACAAGGAATTCTGGCGCGGCGCGTTGCAGACCGTCGCCCAGCAGATCGATCTGGTCTGCGGACTTCTTGAGGAGGGAAAACAGTAATGGACAGCCGGACAAAAGCACTGTGTGATTTTCTGAATGCAGCCCACAGCGTGTATCACGCCCAGGCGTATCTGGCCGAGACGCTGAAAAATGCCGGTTATACCCGGCTGTACGAGCAGGACGAATGGGCGCTTGCCCCCGGCGGAAAGTATTTCCTGACCCGGGGCGGCTCTGCCCTCGTGGCGTTCCGGGTGCCGCAGGGAAGCCCCAAGGGCTTTCTCATGAGCGCCAGCCATTCCGACCGTCCCACTTTCAAGGTCAAGGAGAATTTTGAGCTTGCCGCCGCCTACACCCGCATGGCTGTGGAGCGCTACGGCGGAATGCTGATCTCCCCATGGCTGGACCGTCCCCTGTCCGTCGCGGGACGGGTGACGGTGGAGACGGAAGCCGGTGTGGAGACGAAGCTGCTGGACATCGACAGAGACCTGCTGCTCATCCCCAACGTCGCCATCCACATGAACCGTCAGGCCAACGAAGGCTACAAATGGAACCCGGCGGTGGATACCCTGCCCCTCATCGGCAGCGCGGGCACGGCAGGCAAGCTCCCGGCGCTGCTGGAGACGGAAGCGGGCGGAAAGATTCTGGGCCACGACCTGTATCTTTACATCCGGCAGAAGGCGTCGGTCTGGGGCGTTGACGAAGAATACATTTCCTCCGCCGCGCTGGACGATCTGGAATGCGCATGGGGCTGCACGCAGGGCTTCCTCAAGGGCGGGGACAGCGCGTCCATCCCGGTTCTGTGCGTTTTTGACAGCGAGGAGGTCGGCTCCGTTTCCCCGCAGGGTGCGGGCTCGTCTCTGCTGGAGGATACGCTGGGCAGAATTTGCGATGGCCTGAAGCTGAACCGGGGGCGGATGCTGGCGCAGTCTTTTCTGGTGTCCGCGGACAATGCCCACGCCATCCACCCCAACCACCCGGAGTATGCCGACCCCGGCAACGCCCCGGTCATGGGCGGCGGACTGGTGATCAAGTACAACGCCAATCTCAGCTACTGCACCGACAGCGTCAGTGCAGCGGTGTTCCGGAAAATCTGCGGCAGGGCGGGCGTCAAGGTGCAGACCTACCACAACCGGGCGGATCTTCCCGGCGGCTCTACGCTTGGCAGGATCTCCCTTGCCCACGTGAGCGTCCCCACGGTGGACATCGGCCTTGCCCAGCTGGCCATGCACTCGTGCTACGAGACGGCCGCAGTGTCCGACGCCATCGACTTAGAAACCGCCATGGCCGCCTACTACGGCTCGACACTGGAAGCAACGGAGAGCGGCTTTTCCATCCTGTAAAAAGCCCAGATTGGCAAACTGCCCAAAAACTATTATCCAAAATTGTAGAAACCAACCATTGCGTGTTCTTGCAGAATATGGTAACATTTATTTATCCAGGTGGATTCTGTCTACTCCACATAATAGACAGAATACCGCTAAAATAAAGGAGGATAAACCCGTCTGACGCACGGTGCGGCAGTGTGGAGACCTGTCGTAATGCTCCCGGAATATTGCTTTCCGGTCAGTGAGAACGCATGCGAAAATGGTAGGTGCGTTCGGCGTCGAAACAGTATGGCAAGTGTAACCCTGAAGAACGTAAAGAAGATCTACCCCTTCAACGGCGACGACGCAAAGAAGAAGAAAAAGAAGAAGGGCGAGGAGACCACCGAGAAGAAGGTGAACCTGCAAATCACCGACAAGGGTGTCGTGGCAGTGCAGGAGTTCAGCCTGGACATCAAGGACAAGGAATTCATCGTTCTGGTCGGCCCCTCCGGCTGTGGTAAGTCCACTACCCTGCGTATGATCGCCGGTCTGGAAGAGATCTCCGAAGGCGAACTGTACATCGGCGACCGTCTGGTCAACGACGTTGCCCCCAAGGACCGCGATATCGCCATGGTTTTCCAGAACTACGCTCTGTACCCCCACATGACCGTTTACGAGAACATGGCCTTCGCTCTGAAGCTGCGTCATGCTCCCAAGGACGAGATCGACAAGAAGGTCAAGGAAGCTGCTGAGATCCTGGACATCACCCAGTATCTGGGCCGTAAGCCCAAGGCTCTGTCCGGCGGTCAGCGTCAGCGTGTTGCCATCGGCCGCGCCATCGTTCGTGACCCTCAGGTCATGCTGATGGATGAGCCTCTGTCCAATCTGGACGCCAAGCTGCGTAACCAGATGCGTGCTGAGATCATCAAGCTGCGCGAGCGCATCAACACCACCTTTATCTATGTTACCCACGACCAGACCGAGGCTATGACTCTGGGCGACCGGATCGTCATCATGAAGGACGGCTTCATCCAGCAGATCGGCACGCCTCAGGAGGTCTTCAACCATCCTTACAACCTGTTCGTCGCTACCTTCATCGGTACGCCTCAGATGAACATGTTCGAGAACGCCAAGCTGGTCAAGGCTGACGGCAAGTACGCCGTGCAGCTGGACAACCAGACCGTGGTTCTGTCCGACGAGAAGCAGGCCAAGCTCGCCGCCAACAACGTTGCGGAGCAGGATGTCGTTCTGGGCGTCCGTCCCGAGCACATTGAGCTGACCGCCGGCGGCATCGAGGGCAAGGTTGACGTGTCCGAAATGATGGGCTCCACTGTCCACCTGCATGTCACCTCCATGGGCCGCGACGTGGTTCTGGTGGTCTCCACCATGAACATGACCGGTGCGGAAGTCGCTGCTCTGTCCAGCGGTTCCACCGTTCACTTCTCCTTCCCCGGCCAAGTATGCCACATCTTCTCCAAGGAGACCGGCATCAATCTGGAAGCCTGATTCTGAACCAAAGTACAAACGGGTCTGCCTTAACCGGCAGACCCGTTTTTTGCGCCGCCATCGGGCGATGCTTTGCTATTTATGCTTCAAATGGAGCAAGAGAACAGCATTCCCAGCAGCTTGTCGTCGGTGAAGGCCGGATGGGCGTAGGCGGCGTCCAGAATGGCTTCTACATTGTCTGTGTCGTTTTCGACCTCCTTGGAATAAAGCTGCGCTGTGGAGAAAATGTCGCCGCCCACTAGCCTGACCAGCAGGCAGGAGATCAGGATGAACTTCACGCGGCAGTAGAGGTCGTAGTCAGAGACTGCCTGAAGCCAGTACCGCTGGGTCAGGTATCTTGCCAGCGCCCGGTGATGCTGCGTCCAGTTTCCGGGATCGGGATGGCGGAGCATGGTCTCCCACTGGGGCGTCAGCAGCTCAAGGCCCAGAAAGAAATCCAGAACATCTGCTGGATTTCCCGGCTTTGCCAGAGCCGCGGCGGTTTCCAGCGCCGCCCCGGCGTCGAAGGGGCTTTCCTCCCCGCCGTCCAGCTCTGACTGCGCCTGACAGCCGTAGAGCAGCCCCAGCGCCAGAGATTCCCCGACGCTATGGGATTCGTCCGACAGAATGGACAGCATGACCTCCCGGGAGGCTTTCAGCGAAGCCATGGCTTCGACGTCATACCCCGGTGTACCGCCATCAGGGCGGGTGTCCACCATCAACGGGGCAAGCGGCGCATTCAGAATCAGCTTCGCGGCTTCCGGGCAGCTCAGCTCCAGCCCCAGCTCGGCAAAATCCCCGTAATCATGGGTCAGGCGGGGGAACATCCGGCAGGTTTCGCACAGGGCGCTTTCTCCCAATTCCGCCTGAATCCGGCAAAGCCCATCACTGCGCCACATGGGGCAGCGTCCGTCGATGATGGACATGGACGTTTTGCCGTCGGCAGTGCGCATCACCTCCCGGAGACGGTCGCCCAGCGTTCCGGGCAGGGTGCGGTAGAACCGGGCGGAAGCGTCGTCTATCTCCACCTCCCACTCCTTGCAGCAGCTGTCCGGGCATTCCCCGGCGGCGCAGCGGAAGCAGTCATAGTAGTCCGGTTTGAAAAGCAGCATGGGAAACTCCTCCTTGCACAAAAAGAAGCGCACACCCCGCGGTATGCGCTTCCGGAAAATCAATAATTCGGACGGATAGTGTTCATCAGGGAAGCGGCATCCTGTAACGCCTGCTTGCTGGTGCTGACCGCCATTTGCAGCTGGGTCAGCTGGGACATGGCCTCGTCGGTTTTGGCGGTGATCTCAGCAGTGGCGGTGTCCACCTTGGCAATGGCTTCGTTCAGCACGCCGTTTGCCTGATGGTAAACCAGCTCTGCCCGCTCACGGGCGCTGCGCTCCACCTGCTGGGCGCGGCGGTAGGAATCCAGTTCCTCCCCGGCGACCTGACTGCCGCCGTCCGTCTCCGGCTGGGGTTCCTGCACGGCCTCAGCGGCCTGCATCTGCTCGATCTGGGCGCGCAGAGCGTCCCGTTCCCCGGTCATGGCGGCAAGCCGGGCTTCCAGTTCCGCGATTTGCGCAGCCTGCGCCTGAAGCTCTTCCAGCTGCCGGTGCAGGTCCTCCGTCTCGGCGGTCAGCGAATTGATCTGATCCTGATGCTTTGTGTTGATGTATTCCAGATAATGAACCACGTCCTGCCGGTTGAAGCCATTGAACGCGGAACGGAAATTCTGAGGTGCAGCCATAATAAAATCCTCCCTTTTCTGCCGCGGGGGTCAACATTTTTCAGAATTATACCACATATATTCCGAAAAAACAACCGTTTTCGCCGAACAAGGTTGGAAAACCAAAAAATATTTTTCCGTGCACCCCTTTACAAAAATGAAAAAGGTTGGTATAATACACAGGCTATCGATGAAATGCGCCAGTGGCTCAATGGATAGAGCATCGGATTCCGGTTCCGAGGGTTGGGGGTTCGAGTCCCTTCTGGCGTACCATGGCGAGTGTTCTTATAGCATTTGAAACGCTGTAAGAACACTCGTCTTTTTTTGTTGTTTTCATCCGGCGATGGTGGATGAGGCGTAGTTGACGACTACGCCCTTTCTTGTGTTTACGGACACCTCCGGGGCGGGCAGCGGGATGAGGTCGGGGATCTCGATGGCACCCACGCAGTTGTAGTGGATACGGAGCCGCTGCTCCCACACTCCGTCTACCTTCTCGGCGTTGAATACCTCGATTTTCTCGATAAGTTCGTTCAGCATCCGGGGCGTTAGCTTGCGGGCGCGAGTGTACTTGCGGACCAGGGAGATGAACATATCCGTGGTCATGGACTGGCTGTTCTGCTTGTCGATCTCGGCGCGGAGCGCCTTGATCTTCTCCGCTAATTCCTTCTGCTCCTCCTCGTACCGCCTCGACATTCTGGCGAAGCGGTCATCAGAGAGTTTGCCGGAAACATTGTCCTCATAGATCCTCTCGAACAGGCCATCCAGTTCCTCATCGCGGGCTTGCAGGGCTTTCAGCTCCTTCTCCTTCAGCTTTCGGTCGGTGGCCTCCGCCTGCTGGGAATGGCCGATCACAGCCTTCACAAACTCATCCTCAAACTGGCTGGCAAACTTAGTCAGCCGCCGGATCTCGCCTAACACCACCTGCTCCAGGAAGTCCACACGGACATAATGGGTGGAAGTACAGGTCCCACGGTTGCCCTTGTAGTTGGAGCAGTTAAAATACTTGATGTCGGGGTTGCCCTGATTGAAATGGAAGTGCAGGTTGTGTCCGCAATCAGCGCAGACCAGAAGGCCGGAGAACATATTGCGCTCCCCTTCGTGGGTGCGGCGCTTGCGGATCTTGCCCCGCTTCTGCTGGACCTGTTCAAAGACCGCCCGCTCAATGATGGGTTCGTGGACATCCTGGAAGATGACCCAGTTTTCCCGGTCGTTGGCAAGCCGTTTTTTGTTCTTGTACGACTTGGAGTAGGTCTTGAAGTTAAGAATATCACCGCAATATTCCTGTAAAGAGAGAATATGAGTGATAGTGGAGCTGTTCCACATATACGGTCCGCGGAGTTTGCTTTTCCCAGGACGATTGACGCCCTTTTCACGCCAATAGGCGATGGGGGTAAGGATTTTCTCCTCGGAGAATATAGTGGCGATCTGCTCCGTTCCATAGCCATCCAAAGTCATTCGGAATACGCGGCGGACCACCTGGGCGGCCTCCTCATCCACGATCCACCGTTTGGGATCGTCGGGGTCTTTCTTGTAGCCATAGGGCGGCGGCCCCATCGGTTCGCCGGCGTTGCCCTTGATCTTGTTGCTGATCCGGCGCTTCTTGCTGATGTCGCGGGCGTACCACTCATTGAACAGGTTGCGGATAGGCGCCAGCTCGTTCTCGCCCTCGGCGGTGTCGATGTTGTCCGAAACCGCCACCAGGCGGATGTCGTGCTCCGGGAAAAACTCCTCGGTCAGCCGCCCCACCTCAATGTAGTTGCGGCCCAGCCGGGACAGATCCTTCACAAACACGGCGGCTGCCTTGCCGGCGGCAAGCTGCTCCATCATGTCGTTGAAACCGGGGCGGTCCATCGTAACGCCGGAGATACCGTCGTCCAGGAAGTGGATCAGGTTGGTATATCCTTTTTCCTTCGCCACCTTGGTCAGCAATTTCTTTTGGTTGCCGATGCTGTAACTCTCGCCCTCCAGGTTGTCATCGCGGGAAAGCCGCTCATAGAGGAACGCGGTCACATCACGGGATTTACGGTTGTTCGACTGTCTCATTCAGTCCTCCTTCCTCCGGGACAGCCGAATAGCAAATACAACTTGTCTATGTTCATTATACCGCCATCCGCCGTCCCTGTCAGCTGGGTCCGGGAATTTACTTTGCTTCGCTCTCGGACTTCATCAGCCGCAGAAGGATGCTGCCCAGGGTGTCCGGGCCATCTTGCCGAAAAACAGGTTCAACGACAAACGACCTATTGCCGAAGCGATAGGTCGTCTTTTCATCTAATGATTTATTGGATGTGCCGGTCTTGCCGGCAGCAGTTTTTTCTTGCATAGAATGACCCCCTTTCGCAAGAAAGAGCAATACGAAAGAGGCAGAAAACGGACGGCTGCTGGCACAGCTCCACGGGAATTTCACCCCGGCCCATGCTGATGGGTGCGGCGCACGATGCTTTGCGGGCGTCCAATGCGCGAGTCTCATTATCCTGCCTGCATATCATCGCCCACAAGCTGCCACACCTGTTTTACGGCCCGGTTTTGTCGCTCACCTGTTTGGTAGGGGTCCCGTCCTGCGGACTTGCAACAGGGTCATGGCGCACCGGCCGACCGGCTCCATACAGACAGATCGTATCCGTCTGCCTTATGCTGCGCCGGAGGCCTCCCGCCGGGCTTTCTTTGTCAAGGAACTTTCGTCTTGCCTGTCGGAGCGCCGGGGCAAGGAAAGGGAGTCGTGAAACTTGCCCCGGACGATTTTAGACCGGCAGTACCTTGAAACCTGTTACGATGCTATGGATCAGCTTCGTTTCCAGCCTGAGCCGCATATCTTCATCCACATACAGGTACTCGTTCCCATACTCGTCCTTCACAGGCCTGGTGGCAAGAGCCCGGATGTACTTCTGATAGTGAGCGACCACGGCGGCAAGGGCGTTCTCGTCGCCGTTCGCGGCTGCCAGGATCACCGGCACCGGGATCGGCTTCACTTGTCCGGCCATTCAAATCCCTCCTTCATCAGATACTCGCGCAATTCTTTCAGTGTAACGAGCCGCCGCTTGGATACGGTCTGATGGACGATGTTCAGCTTCTCGCTGATTTCACGGTCCGTCATGCCCAGGAAGTAGGACAGCAGGATCACATCCCGCTTGCCCTCCGGCAGCTGCGCCAAGGCGTCAGCCAGAAGATCGCCGGCCACGACTACCGGAAGTCCCAGCACTTCAAAGACATGCTCGCCCATAAAGTGCTTGTCCCACACGGCGGTCTGTTCCAGTTCAGAGGCGGTCAGCTCTCCAAAGGATTTTTCCTGGGATTGGAGACTGGCAAGCTCGCGCTGGATGTACCGGGCCTCATTCTTCAAAACCCTGACACAGAAAGCGCCAAACTGATTTTGAATACGCTGCTCATAGGAGTCTTTCATTTTCTCACCTCCCTTCGCGCCGCACGGGTGCGGGGTGGTGATCTCCTCCCTTTCGCCTCAGTAATGCAAGGTTTGCGATTTTGGCAACCGCGAAAGGAAGAAAATTTTTATGAAAGGCTCCGCCGTATGGTGGAGGCTCGCATAAACAGAAAAAAGCGCCCATCCGCAGGATGCGGATGGGCGCAATGGAAGTAGCAGAAGCAATTATGTAATCATACAGTTCATATTCATAGGCGGGATGGTTCTGGGTATTAGATGGGCTTTTTTTGACAGATAAATCTCTGCTGAATTATATCGAGATGGACTTTGCTTCACGGCGGCTCCCTCCCTGGGCCGCCGGTCTTGGTATCACTCTCCTTCAGGCATGAAGAAAGCGGCGGCCTTGATCGTTCAAAGCCGCCGCCGGTCGTATGGGCGTGTCAAAGAGCTGCTGCGCGACGGCTTTTTTCTTTTGCCGTCGCCCGGCAGATTGATGAAATATTATTTTGAGATGAATCTATATTGAGCCATTACAGCTCGTTGATGGTTTCGGTGATTGCCATACTCTGCATACGTTTGGCGGGACCATGGACTGCAACAATACATGAAAACATAACCAGCAAGATTATAATTCCAATAGTGCTAAACGGGATGTTCCAGCCACCTCCAAAATGAGTGATGATGATTTTGACATAAATCAAATAGTGGAATAACAGACCAAATGCAATTCCAGTAACTGTTCCACAAGCAGCGTATGTGGTCGCTTCCGCTGTTATCATCTTTGTAACCTGTTGATTACCCATTCCAACAGCACGCATTACCCCGTATTGCTTGATTCTTGCAGATACGCTCATAGAAATGCTGTTCATAATATTCAACACGGTTATTAAGGAAATAATAGCCAGAAAACCGTATGCGGCAATTCGGAATACCCAATAAGAGCCGCTGGTTTCGCTGTTTGATTCCCGATTATCTGACACAAGATTTCCCTCTGCCAGATCATAGATTTCCCTTACAGCTGCTTCGGGCGCATCTTTTTGCAACACAACCCCTAATGTGACAAATCCGTTGTCTCCTGTCAGGCGGGCAAATGTTTCTTCAGAACATACCACGGTTGGCGCATCGCTGACACTTCCGATCCCTTCAGATGTGACGCAAGCGATCTCAACCTCTTGATCTCCGATTTTGATTTTATCTCCCACACTCAGGCGATTGCTTTGATTATATACCGCCATCGCATAGTTTTCGTCTCCATACACCTTATCTATATCGCCACTTACTACCGAGTTTTTGAACTTATCGAGCAGCTGCTCGTCATGGGAGAACAAATCAATGGTAGTATCGTTGCCGTTTACTTCCACGGGATATGCTGCATATAAACCAAAGCCAAAAGCCCAGTCCACACCTTCCACCTGTTCAATGGCATTCAAAAGGTCCCTGTCTATGGAATTTGTGTCATTCTCACTTGCAATCGTAATATCTGGTGTAAATTCGCTCACTGCTGATGGAAGCAGCTTATTTACCACATCAAGGCAGGCGGAAAATGTCAAGAACAATATGATTGTAAGGGCAAAGGAGCCTGTCATGTATTTCTCGTCACAATCCCAGAGTTTACTTAAAATTTGTTCTGGTGAAAGAACGATGTTCGGGTTTTCCATAAACAGGCACAGCAGTTTATATTCGCTGGCCGTCAAGTCAAGAGGAACCCCGTTTTTGGTAACTTCCTGTTTGAGAAGTTGAACCCGGATACCATTGGATTGCAGTTCTGGCTCGGCCTGCTCCTGGTTGAAGTTTTCGCTGCGGCGCAACAGAGCATTGATTCTGGAAAGGAACACGGCCAGCTTGAATGGTTTGGTCATATAATCATCGCCGCCAATGTCAAGGCCCATGATAATATCCGTTTCCTCATCGGCAGCCGTCAAAAACATAATCGGTACTTTGGAGGATGCCCGGATTTTCCGGCACAGGTCGAAACCTGATCCGTCCGGCAATGTCACATCCAAAATTACAAGATCATAATTGCCATTTTCCCATAGTTGTTCGGCCTCCACACTGGTGCGGGCAATCGTCAGTTCATAGCCTTGTTTCTTGATTGCAAAAGATAGACCGTTGATTAGACTCAAATCATCCTCCACAAAGAAAATGTGCTTCATTCGTTTTCACCATCCTTACTGCGTGTGCTTTTGAATCTTCTGTCGGCGGGCTTTTGAGAATCCTTCGGTATCAGCCACATATTGCCGAGCTTGGACACACCAGGTATCCGATTATCTTCGCAGAGCCTCTGTACGCGTCTTTCAGATATGCCCCATTTCATTGCTGCTTCGGGGCAAGACATATACTCCATCCCCATCCGTCCTTTCCGCAAACTGACTACTCTAATTATATACGGAAAGCCGTATAATAGCAATGGCTGAAATATGAATTATATTGGCTATATAGGGGAACTGTATAGACATATTCAGAAAGAAAGGTGAACAGTAGAATGTAATTGGGTGAATGAATATGGCAAAGAGGCCGGTAGAAAAGATTGACCTGCGCCCTTATGGGGCTGCGGTTAAAAAGCGAGAACCGAGCGTAAGGAGTCCCGCAACAAGGTGGGGAATGAAATGTTCCTCTCTCCTCGGTATCTGGCGAATATTGAAAACAAAGGGCAGCATCCGAGCGTCCAAATCTTTTTGGAACTCATGTCCCGCTATCATGTTTCGGTGGATCAGATCCTTTTTGGGGATGCCGAAGGCGGAAAGTCCACCGCGTCCCGCCAGCTTGATGCTCTGGTGGGTGAAATGAGCGACAGGGAGATACAAGTCCTCATCGCCACGGCGCAGGCCATTCTGGATGCGCGTGAGGATGGGGAAAAGTAGTATTTTCCGTACAACTGCATAGGAACTGTCAGACGCTATAAACGATAGGTTTATAGCGTTTTTTCTTGCTCTGTCGGTTGCCAAAGTTGCCGTTTCCGTATTACTAAGGTACGGGAAGGGTTACGGTAGCAAGCACAGCAAGTGTAGCCACACTTGCGAATTTTCTGTTCAAGGGGGACCCCTGCCCCTAAACAGAAAAATTGCTTGCTGGGATAGTCCCAGACCCTTATGAGGAAACGGAGGCACACACTATGGCAAACCGCAAACGGCCCATCGTCCTGCGCTGCCCGGTAACAGCGGAGGAGAGGGCCTTAATTGAACAGAAGATGGCCCAGCTCCAGACAAAGCGGATCGGCGCCTATCTCCGCAAGATGGCGATTGACGGGTATATCATCCAGGTGGATACCACCGACATCAGGGAGATGACAAAGGTCCTGGGCTCCATCGGCCGGAACATCAATCAGATCGCCAAAAGGGTGAACGCCGGCGGCCCTGCTTATCAGGCCGATATGGAGGAAATCCGGGAGAGATTGGAGCAGATATGGCAGTTACAAAGACGCATCCTATTAAGTCAACGCTGAAAGCGGCCATCGACTATATCTGCAATCCAGACAAGACGGATGGGAAGCTGCTGGTGTCCTCCTTCGGCTGCACCGCGGAAACCGCCGACATCGAATTTGCATGGACCCGCCGCCATGCCATCGACAAGGGTACGAACCTGGGCCGGCATCTCATCCAGGCGTTTGAACCTGGGGAGGTTACGCCGGAGGAGGCCCACCGGATCGGCATGGAGCTGGCGCGGGAGGTCCTGGGCGGCAAGTATGAATTCGTCCTCACCACCCACATAGACAGGGATCATGTCCATAATCACTTGATTTTCAACGCGGTCAGCTTCACCGACCACAAGCACTATCACTCCAACAAGCGAAGCTACCACGAGATCCGCCGCACCAGCGACCGTATCTGCAAGGAGCATGGCCTGTCCGTCATCGTCCCCAGCCGGGACAAGGGCAAGAGCTACATCGAGCACCAGGCGGAACAGAACGGCACCAGCTACAAGGCGAAGCTGCGCGCCGCCATCGACCGACTCCTGCCCGGCTGCGCCGACCTGGAGGACCTGCTCCGCCGCCTCCAGCGGGAGGGGTACGAACTGAAACGGGGCAAGTACATCTCCGCCAGGGCTCCGGGACAGGAGCGGTTCACACGACTGAAAACCCTGGGCGCTAATTATGCCGAGGAGGCCCTGACTGCCCGGATTGCCGGAAGGCCCAGCCCCTCCCGCCAGCCGAAACAGCGCACCGGAAAGCCCAGCCTGCTCATCGACATCCAGAACAATCTCAAAGCCCAGCAGAGCGCCG
>ERZ827512.474-NODE-474-length-53292-cov-48.134963_pt1 | contig 53292 bp, 42 predicted proteins | sample MGYA00519916_ERZ827512 | MGnify/ENA primary metagenome ERZ827512 (study PRJEB31778, sample SAMEA3449335) | human gut metagenome | biome: human gut; feature: human-associated habitat; material: faeces | place: United Kingdom | collected 2010/2012 ... | reverse complement strand
TGTCCCATGCCTATGGCTGGCTGCCATAAATCAAGGGGCAAATATATAGTAACAGGAGACGATGCCGGTTGCGCGCAAGCGGGTTTTTGTTCCTCTTGGAGCAGGGATTGTGCGGCATTTGCCTGATGTCGGCGCTGTCCGCCGCGCTCGGTCTGCCGCGCGTGAACCGCGGGCGTAAGCTGCTATTCGCCATTCTCTACGCCGGATTCACCCTGCTGTCGCTCTCCGTTCCGCCGCTGCTGCAGGTGGTGATGGTTCTGCCGCTGACGGGGCTGCTCGCGCTCATCGGGCGATTTCCCGCGCGGCGGACGCTGCCCTTCTGCCTGACAATGCTGATGATGCAATGGGGCTGCGCTGGCCTATCGGCGCTGCTGCCGCTGCCGGGTGCTGTCCAAACGGCGCTGACGTGCACGCTGCTGCTCCTGCTGCGCCGCCTGACACGCTTAGAGCACGGCAAACGCCGCTTCGTGCGCGTCCGTATCCGCTGCGGCAACTGCGAATCCGCCGTGACTGCGCTCGTTGATTCCGGCAACCTGCTCTGCGACCCGCTCTCCGGCGACCCGGTGCTCATCCTGCCGCGAAATACCTTCCGCCGCCTGACGCACTTGCCGGAGGGCAGCACGCTGCTGCCCGGAATGCGCCTGCTCCGTGCCCGAACCGCATCGGGCATCACGCTGATGATAGTTCTCCGTCCAGATGGCATTTTCCTGCTTTCAGGTTGGAAAGAGACGGCGCTTCGCGGGCTGATTGGCTGCGCGCTGTCGGACGGCGGAGTGCATCAGCCGGTGATGCCGGAAAGCATGGTGTCCGCAATTCTATGCAAATAGGAGGAATTCAATATGTCCACCTTGTGTTCTGTCGTTTCCGCCGCGTCCGCGCAGCTTTCCGTCCTGCTGAGCAGCCTTGCGCCGCGCGAGATTTACTACATCGGCGGCCCTGAACCCCTGCCTGCCCCGCTGACACCGGCAGAGGAACAGGCGCTCCTTGCCCGGCTCGACACCGACGGCGCTGCCGTCCGCACGACGCTGATTGAACACAATCTCCGCCTCGTCGTCTTTATCGCCCGGAAGTTCGACAACACCGGCATCATGCTGGAGGATCTCATTTCCATCGGCACGATCGGGCTGATTAAAGCCGTCAACACCTTCGACCCGTCGAAGAAAATCAAGCTCGCCACCTACGCCAGCCGCTGCATCGAGAACGAAGTGCTGATGTTCCTGCGCCGCCACAGCCGCACGCGCATGGAAGTTTCGCTGGATGAGCCGTTGAAAACCGACTGGGACGGCAACGAGCTGCTGCTTTCTGACGTTCTCGGCACTGACCCGGACATGGTTTCGCGCGGCATCGAGGAAAGCGCCGAGCGGCAGATGCTTTTCGCTGCCCTTTCGCACCTTTCCCCGCGCGAACAGCAAATTATGGATTTGCGTTTCGGTCTGCACGGTCATCCCGAAATGACGCAGAAGGAAGTGGCGGACATTCTCGGCATTTCGCAGAGCTACATCAGCCGCCTCGAAAAGCGGATTCTGCATCGGCTGCATGGGGAGCTGGTGAGAGAAGAAGGATATGCCTGATTTTAGCGCGCATCGCCGAAAAAGCACTACTTTCGCCTAAGTGATTAGCCACCGCCGCAAATTGCCATACTGTGGATACTTCACATGCAAGGAGGACGCAGAACATGGCATGGGGCAAGGTCGATTTATGCGGGCTGGACACCAGCAAGCTGCCCGTTCTCACGCCGCAGCGGATGCAGGAACTCTACCCGCTGGTACATAGCGGCGACAAGGCGGCGCGCGACGAGTTCATACAGGGGAATCTGCGGCTGGTGCTGTCCGTCATCCAGCGCTTTTCCGGGCGCGGCGAAAACGTTGATGATCTCTTTCAAGTCGGGTGCATCGGGCTGATGAAGGCGCTGGACAACTTCGATGTGTCGCAGAACGTCCGCTTTTCGACCTACGCCGTGCCGATGGTCATTGGCGAAATCCGCCGCTATCTGCGCGACAACAACGCCATCCGCGTCAGCCGCTCCATGCGCGACACGGCGTACAAAGCTCTTCGTGCGCGCGACCGCCTGCAAACGGAGCTTTCCCGCGAGCCCACCGTCGAGGAAATTGCCGCCGACATGCACATCGACCGCATGGACGTCGTGCTGGCGCTGGAGGCGATTCAAGACCCGGTAAGCCTGTTCGAGCCGGTTTGCAGCGACGGCAGCGACGCGCTGTGCATCGTTGATCAGGTGAAGGACGAACGCGTGCGGGACGAGGATTGGGTGCAGGACATTGCGATTTCGGACGCAATGGGACATCTGAACGAGCGGGAGAAGAAGATCCTGCGGATGCGCTTCTTTGAGGGGCGGACGCAGATGGAAGTTGCTGGGGAGATTGGGATTAGTCAGGCGCAGGTGTCGCGGTTGGAGAAGCACGCGCTGATGAATATGAGGAAGCATCTGGGGGAATGAGTGCAGTGGAAAAATTTGCCACTCGCTTGCACATTGCCGCGTCAAAGGGGCGCGACCAGACTGCCTGTCTTTTTCCCCCACGTTAAAACCGGGGCGGAACATTCATCGTGTTCCGTCCCGGTTTTCGATTGTCCAGTTGTTACTGCTTTACATTATCAATAACTTCCAGCGTCACTTCGAGATCGATGTACTCGCCGTCGGGGATGTCGTCGCTGCCGCTCAGATCAGTGATGCCCGGCACGCGGTAGACCTTAATCTTCAGCACGTCGCCCGCCTTGCAGTCCGCAACCTGCGCCGCCAGCTCGGTGGTCGAGGTAATCACGTTGTCGTTCACATCCACAATGATGTCGCCAACCTGCATTCCCGCCTTTTCCGCCGGGCTGTTCTCTTCCACGTTCACAACGTAAACGCCCTTCGGAATCTGACCGTTCTGCAGTGCGCGGCTGTTGGCGAGGTTGCTCATGGTGATGCCCATGCGCGGCTTGCCGACAAGCGTGCTGTCGGTGTTGCTATCCGCCTTGTTGTCATCGCTGTTATCCAGCGCTTCGGGCGCGGTGAAGGTGATTTCGCCGGAGAGCACCTTGTTAATCAGGGGCTTGGCGGAGTTAATCGGGATGCACATGCCGATGCCCTCGACGGTGCTGCCGGAGTAGTACGAGCCGGTGTACTTCAGCGTCGGGATGCCCATCAGTTCGCCATTCACATTGAACATGCCGCCGCCGGAGTTGCCGGAGTTAATCGCGGCGTCCACCTGAATCATGGCGTTGGTGATGGTGGACTTGCGGCCGTACTTGTCGTAGGATTCGGACTCAATCGCGCGGTTCAGGGCGCTGACGACGCCGACTGTCGTGGTCTTGGTGAAGCCCAGCGGGTTGCCGATGTTGATTGCCCAGTCGCCGACCTGCAGGGTGTCGCTGTCGCCCAGCGTGACCGCCGGCAGGTCAAGGCCCGTCGCGTACACAATGGCGATATCCAGCGATTCGTCATACGCAACAAGCGTTGCGGCGTACTCGTCGGTGTTGCCGCTGTCGTCCGTCACGGTCACGCGCAGGCTGCTCGCGTCCTCCACAACGTGGTAATTCGTCAGCACAAAGCCCTGACCGATAACCACGCCAGAGCCGGTAGCCGCCAGCTCCTCGCGCTCCTCAATCTGCTGATCATTGTTGCGGCCGTTGCCATAGCCGAAGCCATAGCCAAAATAGAAGTTGTTGCCATAGCTGCCATAGCGCACGGTCTGATAGTTGCTCACGCCGACCACGCTGTTACGCACCTGCTGCACCGCCGCGGTGAACGGGCTGGTAACAACCGTCGTTGTCGAGTTCGCCGCCGTGACGGCTTCTGCCGCCGCCGACGTGTTCTGCGCCGCCATCGTCGCGCCCGCGCCAATCATCGCGCAGGTCAAGCCCAATGCAATACAGCCCATCATTTTCCGGAATTTCATAACTGCTGTACCTCCTTCAGGTTCAAAAATCGAATTTCATGCCGCCGTTCGCATTTCCGGCGTCCAGTCAGTCTTTCCAACTGGCTATGCTTTTATTATATCCGCCTTTTTTGTCTTTGTCATGAACGATTTTTGAACATTCAGTGGAATTTCGTGAACTTTGCGTGATTGCAGGAGGCAGATGAAAAGGGATGAAGTCTCCCCTGCTCCTTCCGCGCATTTATCCACAGGTTACTCACACAATACATAATCCATCAAAAACTCCCCCGCCCACATCACGTCACCATCCAGCGTATTCTTCGCTTCTCCATCAAAGAAGAACCGCACCCGCCGTACCGGATACCGCTGCACCAGCGCGCCCGTCAGCTGATACGCCATCATGCGCTGATTCAGCTTGCTTACACGAATCGCATCCGCCATATGCGCCGAGAAATTCACCAGTACCGTATCGTCCGCAATCGCGACGCCTAACACATCATCTTCCGTCAGCCCTTCCGGGAAGCCCTCCGTCGCCAGCACAGCCGTCAGCAGTGTGCGCGGCGAGCAGGCCTCTGATGCCGGGAGATTCAGCCTTCCTTGGCGCAGCTTTTCGCCGTTCGAGAGATAGCAGACTGCTTCGTCAGTCAGTAGGCCGCCGAAATTCGCGCGCGTCATCATGCCGCCGGGCAGGACAATCGTACCGTGGATGGTGGAATACAGGCTGGTCAGCGCGGAATCACCGACGCGGTAGACAACCTGCTCCAGCGAGGGAATGTAGGACGTGAGCGTCATCGTCAGGGCAGCGAAGAAGCACACCGGGTCGATACCCGCGCTGGAAATTCTCTGAAGCGCATCGGGGACAAGGTTAATGGCGGCGGACTGGCGGCCGCTGGAGAGCGTCGTGACTTCCGGCGCCATCAGGAGCATCGTGCGCAGGTCGGGCATATCCGGGATGTTCGCGGCATCATTCGCCCCGGCGGAGAGCGCATCCAGCAGACCATAAACCAGCTGCTGGGCGTTCTGACCATCGAAAGAAAGCTGCCTGACTTCACAGGTGATGCCGCTGCCGCTTTTCAGGGGAAAATACAGCACGGCTGCGCTGCTCAGCGGGGTCTGCGCCGCAATGCCGCCCGCGCCCGTGCGCTGCGCGACGAGCTGCTCCCAGCGGGTGACGAGGTTCTCCCCTTCCGCGGAGGACAGCGCCCCCAGAGGAAGCAGGTTCTGCACATCCATCGCGACCGGATTGCCCGCAACGAGGATATTGACGAACCGCACATCCGGCAGCGCGCAGAGCGTGGTGGCAATGGACAAACACACCATATACAGCTCGTGGATGCCCATTTGCAGCGCAGCGGAGGACAAATTGACCGTGCAGACGCGTCCGGCAGTTGTGACGGCGCTCCCCTGGGCGAGCGACACGCTGCCGTAGTCCTTCAGCGGCACGGCGCTCCCGTCGCCCTCCTCCTGCAAGAGCAGCTGCAGCACCGCTTCCGCGGGCGGCTGGTCGTAGCGCAGCGCCGCCGTGCGCCAGAAGCAGAGCATCGTCTGCCCGTTTTTCGCGGGGAGGTAGAGGGCGACATCGCGCTCATAATCCAAGCCGGTATCATCCGTCGGCGCGGCGTAGGGGGCAGATGGCGGCGGCAGCGTCTCGGCGGGCGCCAAGCTGCTTTCGCGGCTGCAAGAAGTAAGTGTCAGCAGCAGCGCCATCATCAGCGCCATCAAGCGAAACCTGCTTTTTTTCATGGCGTTCCCTCCACAATTGCGGTCAGCTGGCTCATGCTGATACACCACAGCCCGCCCGTTTTCATCAGGTGGACGCTTCGCCCCGTAAACTTCTGCGATACGCCGTCCGCTAATCTCGTTCCGCTGACGGTGAAAACCGCCCGCGTGCCGGAGGCGCTGCCGCCGGAGAAGTCAAACGCAGTCAGCGCGGGATATTCCGTCCATTTGGATGCGAACGCTTCATATTCCATGCGCGCTTCGCCGGTGTCCGGGTCGCTTAGCGCAAGATAGCGGTAGAGGCGGCGGATATCGCGCTGCTGGATGCAGGTCAGGATCGTCCGCATCGTGCCGGAAGCGGTCAGCAGCAGCGATTCATCCCGCCGAAGCGGATCAGCGAGCGCGTCGTCCGCCGCGTTCAGCGTATAGTATTTTTGCCGCAGCCGCATGGAATCCGTCGTTTCGCCGCGCTGCTCCAAGAGAATGACGACCTGCTGGGCAGTCGTGTTTTCCGTCACCGTCGCGGCAATCGCCTGCATCGCCAGCCTCCGGCGGAGCGGCACTTCCTGCGCCCACGCCGTGTCCGACCGCCAGTTGCTCGGCTCGTCCGAATAGCCGTTCATCAGCTGATACGACAGGGTGACGAAGAGCATTTCGCCCTGCCGGGAGGTCGAAATCACGCGTGTACCCGCCGGAAACAATCCGCGCAGCGCGGGCGCATTCAGGCTTGGCCCTTCCAGCAGCAGCCGCAGCAGCGCCGTCTCATACGGCTCATTCGGCAATCGCGAAACCGTCCGCCGCTCCGCCGCCAGCATTGGTTCGTCGCCATAGCGGTACCAGATGAGGGCGGATGTGTCTGTCGCTGCCGCATCGTCGCCATCCGCGCGGGGGATTTCGTCCTCCTGCGGCGCGGCGGTCACGGAGAGCGCTTCCATCGAATTGCCGGACGGTGCGCAGGCCGTCAGCATCATCAGCAGCAGCACCAGCAGCAGCGTCAGCCGAAGCCGCTTCATGCCTTTTCACCTCGCTTTGCATCCATCGGCAGGGTGACAGTGAACGTCGCGCCCTGCCCCGGCTGGGATGACACGCTGACCGTGCCGCCGTGCATCGCCGCTAACTGCCGGACGATGGAAAGCCCCAGTCCCGTTCCGCCCGTCGCGCGGGAACGTGCCTTATCGACGCGGTAGAAGCGCTCGAAAATGTGCTTCTGGTCTTCCTCCGGGATGCCGATGCCGTCGTCTGTGACGGCGAACAGCACGTTTGCGCCGCTTTGCACAAGCCGCACGGCGATATGCCCGTTTTCCGGCGTGTACTTGATGGCATTGTCCGTCAAGTTGTAGAAGATCTGCATCAGCTTGCCTGAATCGCCGTCGAGGGTGATGCCGGGCGCAATGTCTGCGGTAAGCGTCTGTCCCTTCTTCTCGGCGGCGATTTGCAGTGTATGCACGGTTTCCTCCGTCAGTGCGGACAAATCTACTTTTGTCACGCGCAGGGGGGACGAGTGGCTGTCCATCTGCGTCAGCGTCAGCAGGTCCGTGATGATGCCGCTCAAGCGGTCGATTTCGTGGTTGATGTCCTGCATGAACTCCGTGCGCAGCTCCTGCGGCATGTCCGGCTGATAGAGCATGTTTTCCAGCAGCAGCTTCATTGTCGCCAAGGGGGTTTTCAGTTCATGCGAGGCGTTGGCGACGAACTGACTGCGGCTTTTGTCGAGGTGCTCAATCTGCTCCGCCATCGCGTTGTAGCTTTCCGCCAGCTCCTTGAGCTCGCCGGATGTGCGGACGTTCACACGCGCGGACAGGTCGCCCTTGCCCATGCGGCGAATTGTCTGCGTCAGCGCCTTGACCGGGCGGGTCAGCATCCCCGACAGCATCAGCGCCGCCGCCATGGCCGCGCCCGCGACAATCAGGAACACCGTCATCAGCTGCCTTTTGACCGTTTCCAGCGCGGTTTGCAATTCATCCACCGGCAGAGACAGCACGAGTGCGCCCAGCGTCTTGCCGCTTTGCTCCATCGCGGCGGACGCGACCGCCACATACGCCGCACCCGATTCCGAATCGACACGGTGAATGCCGAACGCGGATTTCTCCCCGTGCAGGAGGACGGCGACCGTCTCCGGGATACTGAGCCGCTGCCCGCTCCTTGCGCCGAAGGTATCCGCCTGCACCTTGCCGTCCATATCCACCGCCAGCAGCCGCCCGCCGAGTTCACCTGCCTGCGCGGTCAGGAGTTCGGACAGGCTATCCATCTGCGCCGACGCCAAAAAAGGCGCAGCCGACGAAGCCAGCTGCTCCAGAGAGCGGGTGGCCTGACGGGTGCGCTGCTGATATAAGGTGCTGCTGACCATACCGGTCAGGATAGATGCCATGATGGCGAAGGAAGCGCCGATGACCACCAGAAACGTGAGCATCAGCTTCCAGCGCAGCGACATTGCGCCGCGCACGAGCGCCGCAAGCGGCTTAGTCCTTGTCGGTGAAATAGTAGCCCACCTTCCATTTCGTGAAGATAAACTCCGGTTCATCGGGGTTGCGCTCAATCTTCTCGCGCAGGCGGCGGATGTGCACGTCCACCGTGCGCGCGTCGCCGGTATAATCGTCGTATTTCCACACGGCTTCCAGCATCTCCTTGCGGGAGAACGGGCGGCCGCGGTTGGTGATGAACATTTGCAGGAGATCAAATTCCTTCGCGGTCAGGCGCACTTCCTCTCCGCCGAGGGTGACGGTGCGCTTGACGAGGTTGACCTCCATGTCATGCACGCGGATGATTTTCTGCTCCTGCACGACGTGTCCCCCCGCGCGGCGCAGCACGGTGCGAATCCGCGCGCGCACCTCCAGAATGTTGAACGGCTTGGTCATGTAGTCGTCCGCGCCGTATTCCAGACCGAGGATTTTGTCCATATTCTCGCCCTTGGCGGTCAGCATGATAATCGGCACACTGGATGTTTCGCGGATGCGCTGGCAGACGCTGAGTCCGTCCACCTTCGGCAGCATCACGTCCAGCAGCACAAGATCATACACCCCGGAAAAGAATTTGTCCAGCGCTTCCTGCCCATCCACGGCGGTATCGGTTTCGTAGCCGTCCTGTTCAAGCGTATATTTCAAGCCTTTCAAAATAAGCGGCTCATCATCCACCAGCAGAATGCGTTTTCCCATGATGGTTCACCTCAGTATAATTTGCCGCGAACGGCTGCTTGTTTATTGTACCCTGAATTGTGAAAAAAATCAAGTCAAATTGCAATCAAATCGTCATAGTTTTTGGAAAAAGGACACGAAAAAAACGCGGCAGACAGGAGAAAACGACTGTCTGCTGCGTATCACCTCATTCCGCCAGTAATTCCGTTAATTGTTCCTCATACACCTGGAAGTCTGCCGCGTCCCAGTCCTCCGCAAGGGCGAACACCACGTCCATCACGCAGTCCGCCATCTTGCCGCGATGCCCGCAGACCTGCAGCAATGCAATCAAACGCGTTTTCGCCTGCCGCACATCCTCCGGCGCGTCGTCCAAGCGGCGCAGGTCGTAATCTGCGTTCTTCCCGCAGGGGCTTGCGCACGTCGCGCAGTTCGGGCTGACCTCAAACTTGTTTTGCTGGATGCGCTCGTTGAGGGCAATCAGCTGCTCCGGCGTCGCGGAAACAGCATCGTCCGAGAGGTGCAATCCAGCGAGAATCAGACCGGGCGTCGTCTCCGTCGGCGGACGAGTCGTGCAGGTGCGCGCCAAGCCGATGACACTGCCCAGCAGCGTCCGGCGAAGTGTCTGCAAATCCGCCATTACTTCTTGAATCCTTCCGGGAAAACGACTGTCAGCACCCATTTGAACGCTTCGGGCGCAGACACGGCGTGCGGCACGTTCGCGGGCATCACCAGCACTTCACCCGGATGCACAAGGTATTCCTTGCCATCCACGGTGAAGCAGCCTGTGCCTTCCAGCACCTGCACCATGGCGTCACCGGTGGATTCGTGGGTGCTGATTTCGGTGCCCTTGTCGAACGCGAACAGGGTGATGCTGACCGCCTTGTTCTGCGCAAGCGTACGGGAGACAATCTGCCCCGGCATAACGTTCACAAGCGCCGTCAGTGTCTGCACCTTCTGATGGTCGATATTGTTGATATACATGTTTTCCCTCCAATAATGTTCGTTGGGAGCTAAGGCACCACCGCACAATTCGGCGGCGCGTCTGGCGATGTCTTTTCCGCCATCTGCGGCATGCAAATTCCTCGATTTACCTCCAGTAAACCTTCGAAATTTGCATTTGCATCTGACGAAAAATCCATTCGCCAGCCGACCACCTCATTTGTGCGGTGTTACCTTAATTGCAGTATGCCACGAATGATTCGAAATTACAACAGCAGGTTACGCCTGTTTCGCCTTCCACGCCGTAAACGCATCCGCCAGCCGCGCAAATTCCGCCAGCGTCAGCTTTTCGCCGCGGATTCGCTCATCCAGCCCGGCGGTCTGCATCAGCGACACGGCGTCGGTGCGCTCCATGTGGAACGCGGCGCACAGACCGTTCGTCATCGTCTTGCGGCGAAGCGCGAACGCCGCCTGCGCCACGCGGAAGAAGTCAGCTTCCTCCCGCACCTGTACCGCCGGCGTTTCCCGCCACGGCAGGACGATGAACGCGCTGTCCACCTTCGGCACGGGCGTAAAGCACTTTGCCGGTACATCCATGGCCAGATACGGGTCGCAGTAGAACTGGCTGCGAACGCTGAGCATCCCCCAGCCATCGTCGCCGGGCTGCGCCAGCACCTTGTCCGCCACTTCCTTCTGCACCATCAGCGCCATCCGCTGAATCGGAATCGGGCTGGCAAGCAGCATGGTCAGCAGCGGGGTGGTGATATAATACGGGATATTCGCGACGACAGAGAGCGGCTTGCGCAGGTCTTTCGTCACGTCGGCGAGGTTGAGCGTCATCACGTCGCCCTGCACGAGGGTGAAATTATCGCGTTCAGCGAGGAACGCCGTCAGCAGCGGAATCAGGCGTTCATCCAGCTCGATGGAGAGGACATGGTGTGCCGCATCACAGAGGTATTTGGTCATGCTGCCCGCGCCGGGGCCGATTTCCAGCACATCATCGTCCTTGGTGATTTCGCTGGATGCCACCAGCGCGGCGAGAAGATCCTCGTCATAAATAAAGTTCTGCCCCAAGCCCTGCTTGTAGCGGAGATTGCTGTCGTGAATGCGTTCCTTGGTCTTGCTCATGCGATGCTCCTTCCGGATGGATAAATCCGCTGACATTATACCATAGGGCGTTTACGGAAAGCAAGGGGAATCCATCTTCTCCTTTTTTCTTTTCGGACTTTTTGCGGCAGGCGATTTTTCAAAAGAATTTTCAAAACCCCTTGACACAGCGAATCGTGGATGCTATCATTCAAAGTGAACAATGTTCAGCAAGGAGGCGACGTGTGAATACCATCGTGACATCCCGGGAGGAAATTCTGAAAGCCAGCCGGGAATTGATTCGGCAGGAGGGCTGGTCGGCCATCAGCATCCGCTCCGTCGCCGCGGCGTGCGGCGTATCGGTAGGCTCCATCTACAACTATTTTGATTCCAAGACCGAATTGGTCGGTGCGACTGTGGAAAGCGTCTGGGAAGAGATTTTCCACCGCCCGGAAAATGCGGATATGTTTCAAAATATCGTGAGCTGCATCACATGGATGTTTGAACGCATGGCCTATGGCAGCCGGCAGTATCCCGGTTTCTTCACGCTTCATTCGCTCAGCTTCATGCAGAAGGAAAAGTCCGAAGGCAAGCTGCGAATGCAGCATGCGTGGCGGCACATTCTGGACGTTTTGTGCTTTGTTCTGAAGCAGGATGCAGGAATACGGCAGGACGCCTTTACGGATGATTTTACGGCGGAAAAGCTGGCGAACGTTCTGTTTTCCCTGATGCTGTCCGCTTTGCTGCGGGAGGACTACGATCCCTCCGCCATTCTGGAAATCGTCCGCAGGCTTCTGTATTGACCCGCCCCCGCAGAAACGCGGCGCATCTTCCACACGCAGCGCTTCCTAAAAGTCCTACTGATAAGGTAGGCATTTTTTCAAGCGCAAACTGAACATTGTTCAGCAAAAAGGGGGAATAAGCAGGAACAAAGCGAGCAAACTGGAAATAGTATCAAAATCCCGTGCGGGGCGCGGCGCGCCGCCTTGGGTTCGGGGAACCATTCTTCGCCGCAGCATCCAACAAGAAAGAGAACAAAAAAGGAGAGTAACTTACTATGCAGGCGATTATTGAAACGCTCTTTGACGCTGTTTATCTGGTGTCCGTCATTACCATCGGTATTCTGATGATTCGTGGAAGCAAGGGCAACAAGCAGTTCCGTCTGTTCGGTCTGATGGCAATTGTGCTGGGCGCAGGCGACTCGTTCCACCTGATTCCGCGTGCGATTGCACTGTGCACCACAGGGCTTGAAAACTTCACCGTACCGCTGGGACTGGGCAAATGGATTACCTCTGTCACCATGACCGTGTTCTATGTGCTGCTCTACTACGTCTGGCGTCAGCGCTATCAGGTCAAGGGACAGAAAGGTCTGACCGCCGCGGTGTACGGTCTGGCTGCTGTGCGCGTTGCGCTGTGCATGATGCCGCAGAACCAGTGGCTGAGCGTTGAATCTCCGCTTGCCTGGGGCATTTACCGCAACATTCCCTTTGCGCTGATGGGTCTGCTGATTATCGTGCTGTTCTATCGCAGCGCCAAGGAACACGGCGACAAGTCCTTCCGCTGGATGTGGCTGACCATCGTGCTGAGCTTTGGTTTCTATATTCCGGTGGTGCTGTGGGCTGATACCCTTCCGATGATCGGTATGCTAATGATCCCCAAAACCTGCGCCTATGTGTGGACGGTGCTGATTGGCTATTCCGCCATGAAAAAGGAATGCTAATCCTGTTTCCAAATGAAATGCGCGGTTGAATCTGGAAATAGTATTACCACCGAAACTGCCCTTGGCGTTGTTCATACGCATTCCATTTCCCTGAATCGCAAGAGACTGTGAGCGGAAATTTGCTCACAGCCTCTTGCTTTTTTTCATGCGACCTTCGGATGAACACCGCATTGGAAACTGAAAACGGTTATTTCACGGCGTTCACCAGCGCGACGCAGGCTTCGTGAACCTTCTGCGCGGCAGCGGCGCTGATCGCGGTGGCGTTGTCGGGGTCAGCCTTCAGCTGATTGTAGACTTCGTAGCATTCAGCCTGCAAATCCGCCAGCGTCGTTTCAACCTGCGCCTTTTCCTCGTCCGTCAACGCGCCGTACTCGTAAAGGTTGGACAGCGCGTCCATCGTCCAGTAGACGGAATCCGCCCAGTTCTCCGGCAGGACGCAGAAGCCTTCCACCTTCACACGCTCGCCGTTCTCGTTCCGCTTATTCTTCGTCGTTGCGTAGTACACGCCGCTTTCCGGCTGCGCTTCCACAAAATCTGCCGCCGCAGTGCTGAGCTGATAGCCAGCATAGGTATCCGTGGTCAGCATCGGGTAATACGGCACGAAGACGCTCAGCGCCGCGTCGTCCATCGCGACCCATTCCACGGTGTCGGTGATGCTGTCTTCCTTGGCGACCTGGAAGATGTGCGTTTCAAGGTTGCGCGTCGAGCCGATGCCCGCAATGTGATAGTAGCCGACAACATCCGCGACGCTCCATGCATGGTCAAGCGTGATATTGGTATACATCGGCACGATGCTGCCATCCGCCGCGACGTTGGAAATGGCGAAATCCGCATAATCAGGTTCTTCCTTGGCGGTTGCGGCGTTGAAGTACTTCAGCGCGTTCACCATACGGGAGCCGACGCCCTGATCTGCATTGTAGGAAGCGGCATAGTCGATGGTGTTGGCTTCCTTGTCGCCGACATAAGAGCCAGCCTGTTCCGCCACAGCAATCAGGTTCGCGGAGGCCATCACGTTCTCGGTATCATCGAGGTCAATCAGACCAATCACCGACATGTTCGGCTGCGAAAACACCATCGTCGAGGTCAGCTTGACGGCAACATACTGCGTGCCGGAAGCGTTTTCAACGTACCACACTTCCTTGTCGTCCGCAATGAAGATGCCGGAGCCGCCCGCCGCGCCGACAGAATCGTAAATGCTCAGCAGCAGTTCGACTGCTTCCTTCGCCGTCGCGGATTCGCTCAGCAATACGGTCGTGATTTCGGCCTCTTCAATGCCTTCGTCGGTGTACGGATCAACTTCATACATCGCATCGGAGCAGCCGATGGTTTCGGTCGCGCTCACGCTTACGCCCATGCTGTTCGTTCCGCCTGCCTCATAGGGCGTATGTGCATGGGTCTGACCGCAGTCCGGGCAGACGCCATCCTTCGCCGCGCCGTTATCATCGCGGAACGCCGTGTAGGCGTAGCTGTCCTTGGTAAAGGTGTAGGTGAAGCCGTAGCAGCCGTTGTACACCTCGCCGGCGGTATGGACGCCAGCGGGAATCGCGTAGAACAGCTTGTTGTAGCTGTTGGAAATATCCTCCGAGCGGGCAAACATCGTCGTGCCGTCCGCAGTGAGGTCGGAACCAACATAAACAGCGGTGCAGGCAAGCGCATTGACCGACGTCAAGCAGAGTGCCAGCGCCAAGAAAAGAGGGAAAAGTTTCTTTGCATTCAGGTGAGCCATGATTGCCACCATCCTTCCTTGTGTTTGACGGAAGGCATTATACTGCATATTTATTAGCTTGTCAAGCGGTTTTATGAATAAATATGCTGATTTCGTGATAAAAATTTAGGCATGGTGAATATGGCAGAAAAACGGACAAATCAGCAGGAGATTTCCATCTGCGTGGCGAATCTTACCAGCAGAAAAAGCGGTATATCCGCTGCATAATACTATTTCCAGATGAAAATGCGCCAAGATGCGCCGCGAATTTTTCATTCTGGCTAACGTGAATGAAACGCAGCGTAGCAGCGCTACGCTAAGTGGAATGAACGGACGCCAGAAGGGAAAAGGCGCAAGCAGATGGTGCAGGTGAATCTGGAAATAGTATAAAAGGAGGAGAATCCCCATGAAACGAATGCTGTCCATCCTGCTGATGCTCATGCTTGTGCCGTGCGCGGCGCTGGCTGAGGAGGAGGACGAACCCGTGACCCCGATGTACGAGCTGACGATGGCGCACGGCTTCCGCTTCGGCGGCGCGCTGTCCTACATGCAGCTATGGGACGCGAACTACCTGAACTTCCTGAAAACGCACTGCAACAGCATCACGGCGACGAACGAGATGAAGGCGTACTCTCTGCTTGACCAGAGCAAAAGCCGCGCCAGCAGCGACGGGATGCCGCGCATGAATTTTAGCGCGGCGGACAAGATGGTCGCTTGGGCACAGGAGAACGGCCTCGGCGTGCGCGGGCATGTGCTGGTGTGGGATGCCTATATGACGCCGTGGTTTTTCCACGAGCAGTACGACGCAGGCAAGCCGCTTGTCAGCCGGGAGGTGATGCTCCAGCGGCTGGAGAGCTACATCACGCAGGTCATCACCCACTTTGAAGAGAAATTTCCCGGCGTGGTGTACTGCTGGGACGTGGTGAATGAAGCCGTCGGCGAAGGCAGCGAGTTCGATCCGACCGACCAGCGGCACATCCGCACCACCCGCAGCGGCGTGAGCAACGTGTTCTATGACACCATCGGCAGCGACTATGTGGAATATGCATTCCTCTACGCGCGCAACACGGTGGATGCGCTTGGGGCGGACATCCGCCTGTTCTACAACGACTACAACACGTTCTACGCCGAGAAACGGGATGCCATTATCGCCCTGACACGGAGCATCAACAGCTTCGCGGCGGATGCGGACGGGAATCCGCGCAAGCTCTGCGACGGCGTTGGGATGCAGGGATACATCGGCGGCTACGGCACGCAGACGGGCTGCATGAATGTGAATGACCTTGCGCTCATCAGCACCGCCATCAAGACCTATGCGGCGGAAGGGCTGGAGGTGCAGCTGACGGAAATGGCGGTGCGCAACTTTGACGCGGCGAAAGTCGAAGAGCACGCGGATTTCTACGTTCGTCTCTTCAAGGTCCTCTGCGCCGTGAACCGCGGCGACACGCAGCCGCTGACGGGCGTATCCGTCTGGGGCATGTTCGATTTCCCGAACGACCAGCCGACTTCCTACACCTACAAGATGAACGGCACGCACAGCGGGCTGCTGAACGAGAAGGGAATCCCGAAAGATGTTTTCTGGCAGATTGAGGAGATGCTGAAGGAGTGAATGACCCAAGGGGCGCTGCCCCTTGACCCTGCAAGGGAGTTCCTCCCTTGACCCTTTCGCGCGATTCAGTTGGTGACACTTTCATACAATGCCCGCGTGTTTATACAGGGGTTTCGCCTCTGCGGAGGCGACCAGAGGGCTTTGCGGTCGCCCTCTGGACTGCTTCGCATCCCCATCTAAGTTTATTGGTTGTTATCGCAGCTTTTTAGTTAGTGTACCTTGCGTTTTCCACAAGCAGCAATACAGCCAAGAAACATGAAACCCCAAAAGTGGCGGCGCCGAAGGTTTCCAAAGGGCGATCGCAGACATTCGTCTGTTTTCATGCCCTTTGGTCGCCTCTGCAGAGGCGATTTTCCCCCCCCGCACCGCGAAAAATCAAGCCGCATAAAAAAATTCCCCCTCGCCTGTATTAACACAGCACGAGGGGGGAATATACATATTGATGCAATCACTTGTTGTCCACAATGATTTCCTTCAAATCATTCACCACGCTCGCCATCGACGGATCATTCTTGATGGCGTTGGCAATCTGGTTGCAGCCATGCAGCACCGTCGTGTGGTCGCGGTTTCCGAACACCTGCCCAATCTGCGGCAGGGAGAGGTTCGTCAGGTCGCGCGTGATGTACATCGCGATTTGGCGCGGAACAGCAATTTCGCGGCGGCGCGTGGGGCGAATCAGGTCATCCACCGTGATGGAGTAGTAGTTCGCCACCGCCTGCATGATAACCTGCGCCGTCACTTCCTTGCGCACCTTCTTGGCGAAAATGTCGTGCAGCGCCTCCTCGCACAGCTGCACGGTAATCGGGCGATTCGTCAGCTGCGCATAGGCGACAAGGCGGGTCAGGCTGCCTTCCAGTTCACGGATGTTGGATTCGACGCGCGTCGCAATGGCCTCGTACACATCCTCATCCATCGTGATGTTTTCCTGCCGTGCCTTTTCGCGCAGGATGGCGATTCGTGTTTCCACGTCCGGTTTCTTGATATCGCAGGTCAGCCCCCACGCAAAGCGGCTCTTCAGGCGATCCTCAAGGCGGGCAATTTCCTGCGGCGGACGGTCGGATGTGAGGATAATCTGCTTTCCGGCGGTATGCAGGGTGTTGAAGGTGTGGAAGAATTCTTCCTGTGTGGATTCTTTGCCGGCGATGAACTGAATATCGTCCACCATCAGCACATCAACGCTGCGGAAGCGGTTGCGGAACTGAATATTCCGCCCCTGCTGGATAGCGGAAATCAACTCGTTGGTGAAGGTTTCACCGGGGATATAGAGGATGCGTTTGCTGGGGTCATGCTCGCGGATGAAGTTGCCGACAGCGTGCATGAGGTGCGTTTTGCCAAGACCTACACCGCCGTAGATAAACAGCGGGTTGTAGGAATGAGCCGGGTCAGTGGCGACGGACAGCGCGGCGGCATGGGCAAAACGGTTGCCGCTGCCGACGACGAACGTCTCGAAGGTGTACTTCGGGTTCAGGGCGACCGAGCTTTCCAGCACCGTCTCCTGCTCCTCCACCGCCTTCTGCTTCAGCTGCGGACGCGCCTCGATTTCCTCCTGCGTCAGGATTTCCACATCCATCTGATGGCCCGCCACCTGGCTGAGCGCACGGACAATCGTCGAATACCACTGGTTGGTAATCAGCAGCTTCAGATTGTCCATCACCACGCGAAGCACAAGCGTATCGCCGTCAAGCAGCGCCGGAACGAGGTTGTTGCTGCCCAGCAGAGAATTGTACACTACGGCGTTGACTTCCGCGCGAAGCACCTCGCGTGTCTTTGACCACAGCTCTTCCATGTCCATCAGGGGATTCCTCCGTATTCTTTGCGCGGACGCATTGTCCGACCGGCTTTTTTGTCCGCGTTGGGGACGCAAGGGGGCGAAAAAGGCGCACGACCGACCTGCGGCCGTGAGCCTGTGATGCTTTTGCATTCATGTCCATTCGCATCCTTTTGTATCATACCACAGGTTCGCCAAAATCGCAAGCATTCCGATTCCGTCATTTTTGTGCATGACCCATGCCGTTTTGCAGCCCGGCGGAACAAAATCTTGTGGAAAGAAGCTATGTTCTCCACAAGTTCCTGTGGATAATTTCATTTGGCGGCGAGTTTTATGCTGAATCCTGCATATTTTTCTGGGAATTACCGCCCGAAAAAAAGTGCAAAAAAAGTTTGGAAACAAGGGATTTTGCCTTTGGATGTCGAAATGAAAAGGGCGGGGATTCTGCATCTCCCCCAAAGGAGGACAGGCTATGGCGATTGCAATTCCGCTTGACCGGGTGCAGCAGGTGCTGGCGATACGAATCGGGACAGCGCTGGCGCATTCCGGGGTCGGAACACATGCGGCAGAACGGCTGCGGCACTACCGCGTGGGCGACGACCTTTCCGCCCTGTGCGAAGCGCTTCGCGATGGCTTGTTCCGCGATTTATACGCCATTCTCGGCCCGCAGATGCGCGTTTCCATGCCGGACGGACGAACCCGCCGTTTCCGCATGGAGGAGTTTCCCCTGCTGGCGGATGAGCTGCTTGCCGTCCTCTTTGAATCCCTCGGCACAACCGGAATGCCGAAGGACACGCTGATGGCGTTCGCCATGACATCCGGCAGCCTGTGCGCTATGCGGACGCTGATGCAATTCTACCCGCTGTCATCGGCGGAAAAAGCGCTGCTGGAGCGGATTCTTCGGGAAAACGCGCCGCAGGCAGCCACTGCATCCCCCAATCAACCACTGTTTTAGGAAGGAATCATCATCACATGAAAACCAAAAAGCTGCTTGCAGCCCTTTTGACGCTGCTCATCTTCCTCTCCCCCACCTTCGCGGCGGCGGAAACCGTCGTCACGTCGTTCTATCCCATCTACCTCTTCGCCCTCAACCTCACGCAGGGCATCGACGGCATCACCATCCGCAACCTTGCCGCGCCGAACACCGGCTGCCTGCATGATTATCAGCTTTCCACCGGCGATATGAAGGTGCTGAACAAGGCGGATGTATTCCTCATCAACGGCGCGGGCATGGAAAGCTACCTCACCCGCGTGATGGACACGTTCCCGAAGCTGCCCGTGGTGGATGCGTCCGCCGGCATCACGCTGCTGACCGAGGACGGCATGGACGAGTATGTGGACGACCATGACCATGACCACGAGGAGGAAGACGCCGACGACCATGGGCATCACCACGCGGGCGAAGCGAACGCCCATATCTGGCTTGATGCGCAGAACGCTATCCAGATGGTGGACAACCTGGCAGACGGGCTTATCAGCGCCATGCCGCAGTACGAAGCGCAGATTGAGCAAAACCGCGCGGATTATGTGTCGCGCTTGACGGCGCTGGATGAGGAGCTGAAAGCCACCCTTGCAGCCGTGCCGAACAAGAACATCGTCACCTTCCACGAGGCATTCCCGTATTTTGCGCGGGCGTATGGCTTGACAGTCGCCGCCGTCGTCAACCACGAGCCGGGCGACGCGCTGTCCCCCGCGCAATTGGCGGAGCTGGTGCGCACTATCCGTGAGCTGAACAATCCGCCGCTGTTCACCGAGCCGCAGTATGATGATATGGCGGCGCAGACGATTTCCCGCGAGACGGGCGCGCCGATTTACACGCTTGACCCCGTTGTGACCGGCCCGGAAACCGACGTGCCGCTGACCTACTATGAGGATCGGATGCGCGAGAACATGCAGACGCTCTTGGTCGCGCTGACCCCTGCGGAAGGAGAATAACCATGCACTTTCTGATTGTGAACGATGACGGCATCAACAGCCCGTTTCTGCCGATTCTGACGCAGGCGGTCAAGCGTGCCGGGCATCGGGTGACGGTCTGCGTGCCAGCGACGCAGCAGAGCGCAAAGGCACATGCATTCAGCATCGAGCAGCCGATTCTGGCGGAGAAGCGCGAAGTGCCCGATGCGGATGAAGCGTGGGCAATTTTCGGTACGCCGGTGGACAGCTGCCGCATCGGAGCAATGAACCTTGCGCCGGACGCGGACGCCGTCATCAGCGGCATCAATTTAGGCTACAACGTCGGCATGTCGGTGTATGTGTCCGGAACCGTCGGCGCGGCACGGGAAGCGACATTCCTGCATAAGCCGGGCATTGCCGTATCCGCCGAGAAGCAGACGCCGCACGACACGCTGGCGTACCTGTCCGACTGGGCCGTAGAGATGGCGGAGAAGCTGGTCACGCGCGGCGCGCCGGAACTGACGGTGTGCAACCTGAACGCGCCGCCGATTCCCCGTGCGGAGCTGAAAAGTCAGGTGCTGTGCCCGCTGAACCGCGCCGGCTACCGCGACAGCTACGAGCAGCGCATCAGTCCGCGCAAGCAGACGTACTTCTGGCTCTCCCCAATGAAGCAGGATCCGCCGCTGCCGGGCAGTGACCAAGCGTACCTCGATGCTGGGCATCCAACGTGCACGTTCCTGACGATTGACGGGCAGTCGCAGGAAGAATTTGCGGACTGGCTGAAATAATATCATGACAATTGAAACCCCATACAGGGCATTTGCGCACCCTGTATGGGGTTTTTTATATATAGTTGGATTACCTTCTACGCTTCGGGCGGTGCGTTCCAATCAGCAGGAACGCCATCACGCCTGCCGCAATGCCGCCATACAGCTTGAGTTCGTGGCTCCAGCCGTATCCGGCAATCACCGCTTTTGCCTGCAGTCGCTGACCGAAGTTCAGTTCCTTCCCCAGCAAATCGGACAGCGAGACATGCCCTAATCCCGGCAAATCAACGCCGCCATCAATCAGGACATTCAGCGAGAAGTTAAATTCACCGACACCGGGCAGGTTGCCATCCACATGAATCGCCATCGCGTCCTTCACCGTGTCGGGGTCAATGTCGTGACCCATGGCAGTGCGGAAAACAGGGTTCAGCACGCGGTAGTAGTCGCTGGTTTCAAACGTATCAGCGGCATAGAAGCCCAGCGCACACGCCAGCACACCCAGAATCAGGATAAGCGCAAATAGTTTTCTCATTTGCTTTATCCCTTACCTGTTGGGCATGTTATAGCGGGACATGAAGTCCTTCTTGATGGCTTCCAGCTTCGCCTGATCCTGCGCGCGCTGCGTGCGGGCGCTCTCCTGAATCTTCTTCGTTTCGTCCAGCCCCGTCATAATGGTGCGCCAAGTGGTTTCCAGCGTATCCGCCTTGATAGAACTGCCAGAGGCAAGGCGCGTGGTGATTTTCGCCTGCTCCACCGTGTTGCGGGCGTTCTTCAGCAGCATTTCGTTCGTCCGCTCATCCAGTGCGGAAATAGCATCCGCCTGAATCTTCTGCCGCTTGAGCATAATCGCCTGCGCAAGCGCCTGCTTAAAGACAGGCAGCGTGACGATAAACGCCGAGTTAATCTTGCGGACAAGGTTCATGTTGCTGAACTGGATGGTCTTAATCATGGGGATGGACTGCAAAGCGACGCTCTCCGCCGTGCGCAGGTCCTGCGTGCGCTGCTCCAGCATCGCCAGCGCCTGCTGAAGCGACTGCAATTCAAACGTGATGGACTGGTCGCCCGTTGCTTCCATCTGCTGCTGAAGCTGGGTCATGTAGTTCTGAATTTCCTGACAGCCCTGATCGCCCGCGACAATGTACTTCTCCAGCTCATGAAAGTAGCCCACGTTGGCTTGGAACATCGTCTCCAGCTTTTGATTCGACTGCTTGATTTCCCCCTCATACTGCTTCAGCTGGACGTAGATTTTGTCCACTTCGTTGCCCATCGTGTTGTACTTCGCCAGAATCTTGTCCAGCTGCTTGCGCAGGTTGCCGAACAGCTTGCCAAACAGCGACGGGTTGTCACGAATCTCGTTGATATCAAACTGATCCATGATTTTCGCCAGCGAATTGAGCATCTTGCTGGATTCATCCAGCTGGCTCATGTTCATGCTGCGCAGGACAACATCCGATGCCTTGGAGATTTCTTCCGCCGAGTGGCTGCCGAAGGTAACAATCGTGTTCAAGTCGTTGACGTCGATGCCGGCGGTCAGCGACTCGATTTCAGGCGAATGCGCAAGCTGCTTCTGCGTCGCCTGCTGATCCGCAATGATGTCATAGGGCTGCACTTCCATCAGCGCCGTTTCCGGCTTGGCGGCGACGGCCGTGGTCGGTGCGCCTGCGGGACGGTTGAAATTCATTGCCATTGTCAGTTACCTCTTTTCAGTATGTTTTCAAGCCACGAACGTTTGACTGGGGTCAGTGCGCTAAAATCCGGCACTTGCAAATCGTAGACGTATTCGCCGATTTGGTGCTCCACCGGATAATTCCCATTGAGGTAGCGCTCAATCGTCTGATACCCGGTCGGGACAAAGAGCGCAATGTCAAAGCCCACCAGATTCAGGAAGGTCATCAGGATTGCATCCTCCAGCGAACACGGCTGTTCGCCCGTACACAGCACCACCATCTTGGGATTCTTCTTCGTAAAATCGAAACTTTGCAGCCGCCGGACGATATCGCGATTCATGTTCAGCACCGTCGCCAGCACCGTGTATTCCGTGCCGTTGGTGAACGTGCCTTTGATTATCCGCTCATCCAGCATCAGCTGCACCTTGTCAAACATATGCTCCTGCAGTTCTTCGCGCAGCAGAGCGAACGGATATTGGCGGTCTGCCTTGATTTCCTCGCGCTTCAGCCTGCCGTTTCGCAGCGTTTTCACAGCCAGCGGCTGAAACTGGTTGGCTGCGCCGGTTACAACATAGGGCAGCGAGGGAATCAGCATCGTGTCATCTCCCAGCAGAAGTTTGATTTTCTGCCAGTATGCCTCCACCTTGCCATCCTCCACGCCGGAAACCTTTGCATACACCACGGGCATGTTGACCACTTGATTCACCGTGCTGAAATTCGCGCGGTATTTGAGTTCCTGACTCCAGAGGATGAACACCTCGTCGTAGGTGGTTTGCAGCGTAATCGCGTCCGCCCGCGAGAACTGCCGATTGCGGTAAATCCCCGAATCGGTGTAGAGAATCGACGTTAAGTCCTGCTCAGCGTTCGATGCCATTGTGCGCATCTGAACGCTGCCGCCGTCGCGCGGGAATTTCGGCACAGGCATGGAGTCCTTGCCCGTCAATTCCAGCAGCTGGTCGCTTTGCACGGTGCACGGGCGGCTCAAATCGCACGCGAGAATCAGGATATCCACGGGGAGCTGGGCAAGGTACTGCACAAACAGCGCGTCATGCTGATTTCTGCACCCGCCCATCAGCACAAAGCACGGAATTTCGCTGCCCTTGTAGCCCTGAAACAGCGCCGCCTGATACTGCCGAATCCAGCAAAGCAGATACACGGCGGAAATCAGGAGGCGATTCAGGTTCGGTTCGGCTTTTGCCGCCGCCATCATCGTTCGGACGAACGCCTGCTGCATCAGCCGCTGCAGCTCCACATTCGCACACGCGGGCAGATTCCCGGCAATGTCGATTATCAGCTCCTCCTGCGAGCGGTACGGGTGACGGCGGATTTGCGCCGCTTCCTCCGGGCCGGGCAGGGATAATCCGTCGTCAACAATGGCGATTCTGCGCCCCGTGCAGCGGAACTTCTGGTAGAACTGGAACAGGTCGCTGATGTACGTCTGCTTATCCGGCACGCCTTTTAAGCGGATGAACGCATGGTAGAACAGGCGAAAGTCGTCGCCGCGTTCCGCAATGGGGGTCAGGATTTCCTCATAGGATGCTTCCTTCATCCACGCATTCGTGCACGCCATCCGCGACGGCTTCGGGAAGTATGTTTCAGGGTCACGCCGCTGCGGCACAGCGGGTAGCGTTGTCCGCATCGGCCGGTTCGGCGCTATCGCCGGACGCGGCACAGCGGGGGCAGGCTGGCGCATCGGCTGCGCGGATGTCACCGGGCGCGGCGCAGGCTGCGACGGCGGGCGCATATTTCCCGCCGCTGCCGCCGCCATTTCCTTGCGGAACTGCTTGAGTGTGAAATCCTTCGCGAAGGGCATCCCCTGCACAATCAGCAGCTGCGACCATGCCGAGGCTGCATCCTGTTTCAAGTACGCCGCGTCGCCCTGCGGCTCCAGCAGCAGTATGTCCGTCCCCATCATCGACAAAATGCGCAGGAGAATCAGCTCATGCGCCGTAACCGCATTGCATTCGTAGAGAATACGGGGCGGATTGTCATCGCCCAGGAAGGGCATCAGGCGCTCGAATTTGTAGTACAGCCAGCACATCACCTTCATGTAGATGTTCCGGATGATGCTGTCCGTTTTTCCCTTCCGCTTCAATTCATCCATCTGGTCGCACATTGCTTCGGCAAACGAAACGCGATTTGCCTGACTCATGCGCGGCATCCACTTTTGCAGCGCTTGGGTAATGAACGCCGGATTCGGTTCAAACGCACTGCCCAGCATTTCCGTCAGGTAACTCAGCTGCCGCTCATCCGGATTGCCGATTTGCCCCTCAATGATAACGCCCTTTGCGCGCGCCGCTTCGTGGTAGCGCCAGAGAAAATTCTTGATTTCCGGGCTCCATTGGCACAGGCGCACAAAGTATACCCCCGGCGCATTTCCTCTTTGGCGCATGGGCAGGAGCAAATCAGAAAGATTGCTTGCGTTGATTCTGTTAGCCATGGCTGCCTCGTTCATAACGGCTCATTTTATACTTGTTCATCACAAATCCCAGCACCGAGCCGATCATGCCACCCACGATATGCGCCATCTGCGAGATGTTATCCGCCGTGAAAAGCCCTTGATACGCCTGCTGCCCGATGTAAATCGCGGCAACAAGAATGAACGAAAGCGGAATCGTATGCTCTTCCGTAATGGTGATGGATGAGAGCAGAATCATCGCGAACACGATGCCGCTCGCCCCCAGCAGGCGAATGTTCGGGAAGAAAATCAGGTTCGCAAGCCCCGTCGCCAGCGCCGTCACCAGCATGATGAACACCATGTTGGACGTGCCGTACTTTTCCTCCAGCATCGGCCCCAGAATCAGGATATACATCATGTTGCCCATCAGGTGATTCCAGTTTGCGTGGCCAAAGACGTGGCAGACGCAGCGCAGATACGCCAGCGGATCAAGAAACGAGGAACGATAGACGCTGAACACAGCCCGATTGCTTGCCCCTTTTGTCAGGACATTCAGCAGCTGCACCGCAAAGCAAATCAGGACAAAGGACAAGATAGCAGGGGCGTTGTAACTAATCCGAAGGCGTTTGCTGTTCTTCATGCTCCTATTTTCCTCCGCAGACGCGCTGTATTTTGAAAAAAAGAGGAGGAAACGGGGTACGTCTCTTCCTCTGTCAGGTTATTTCCGCACCGTTATACATTCACGCCGAAGTTGATGCAGAGTGCTTCAAGTCCGCCCTGGAAACCGCTGCCGATGGCGTTGAACTTCCATTCACCGTTGTGACGGTAGATTTCCGCAACAACAATCGCCGTTTCAATGGAGAAATCCTCCTCCAAATCGTAGCGAATCAGCTCCATACCCGTGGATTCATCCACAACGCGGACGTACGCATTGCTGACCTGCCCGAAGTTCTGGCGGCGCTCGGCGGCGTCGTAGATGGTCACGGTGAAGTCAATCTTCTCCACGTTCACCGGAACAGTGGCGAGGTCAACGAAAATCGTCTCGTCATCGCCCTCCCCAGCGCCGGTTCTGTTGTCGCCGCCGTACCGCACCGCGCCGGATGGATCAGCTGGATTGCTGTAAAACACGAAGTTCGAATCGTTCGCAACCTTGCCATTCGCGCCCAGCAGAAATGCAGAGGCATCCAAGTCAAAGTCATGTCCGCCGTCGTAGCGGTTCACGTCCCAGCCCAAGCCGACCATGATTTTGCTCAAGCCGGGATTGCCCTTCGTCAAATCAACCTTCTGACCCTTCTTCAAATTCACTGCCATGATAATTCCTCCTTTTTATCGTCCGATGTCAGACCTTCTCTTTCAAGCAGCGCGCCGTTCACCGGAGAACATCATTCTGCTTTCATTATACACCTTTATTTCCATTTTTTCAAGCAATTCAACAGCCATTCCGAAAAAAGAACGACGCAAAAAACGGGCAGGCGTATGTGCCTGCCCGCTTTTGGGATTACTTGTAGTCGCGATAACGGTAGTACGTCACCTGACGGCTCTTCTGCTCCGTGCCGGTTGTCTGATTCCACCACCAGTCCGCATAGCGCGTATGGCCATCCGCAGAACCATTCGTCGACAGCGGCTCATAGGTTGTCTTGTACTGCCATTCGCCCGAACCGGATTTGTAATTAGAACCCGTATACTGTGCATAGGAGTAATACCACTGGTTGTGACCCGTGTTGTAGTACTTCCAGCGGGAATAGTGGTACACCGTCACCGAGTAGTATTCGGTTTCCACCTTCGTTTCCACCTGACGGGTGCTGCTCGCGCTGACCGGGTTGGTCGACCAGCTGCTCCAGCTGCCCCATGCCTTGGGCGGCTGTGTCACAGGCGCAGGCGTTACAGGCACAGGCGTCACAGGCTTAGGCGTCACGGGCTTAGGCGTTACAGGCTTAGGCGTTACAGGCTTAGGCGTTACAGACTTAGGCGTGGGGGTAGAATTTTGCAGCGTCGTCACGCTGATTTCGTTCGACGTACCGCTCGCCGATTGCGCCACGATGCGGTATGTGTACTTCGTGCCTGCCTTCGCGCTGTTGTCCGTGTAGCTCTTGCTGCTGATGGTTGCCAACGTCGTCCACGAGCTGCTGCTGCCGCCCTTGCGCTGCACTTCGTACGTCACGCCGGACGTACCGCACGTCCACGAGAGGTCAACGGAGTTGATGCCCGCGCGGTTCAGCTGGAGGCCGATGGAGACGGAAGCCTTGGATGCGGTCGTGGGCTTTGCAGTGCCTTTCTGGGTAGGCTTGGGGGTGGCAGTGGGCTTCGGCGTTGCATTGGCGCTGGCATTCGATTTTGCCGTCGGCTTCGGCGTAGGTGTCGCCCAGTCTTTCAAGTCTTCAATCGCCCACGGATACTGCCGTTCCGCCAATTTTTTCAGAATTTCTTTTGCCGAATCGTATTTCCCTTGCCGTTTCATTTCAATGGCATCGTCGTATTGCTCATCTTCAATTTTCTTTATCCGATAGTACGCGTCTGCACGGTTGTTGCACTGGTCATACGCTGCCAGCGCCGCATCGCGTTCGTTGTTTTGCTCCGCCTCTCGTCCTTGCAGATAGAGTGCCAGCTCTTCAATCGTCAGCAGCGAGGTCATGCTCTCACCGCCGCTTTTTTCAATAAATTCCTGATTGAACGTCTTCTTCATCGAGCCTTGGCTCAAAACAAACATCGTGTAATTGGCATCGTCAAAGTCGCCTTTTTCAATCGCCAAAAGGACTTGGCAGTACAGCTCCAGCGGCTTTTTCTTCGGGCCGCCTTTCGCATCTTTCAGCATTTCCAAGCAGACTTCCAAAACTTCGGTTTTTGCGCCTTCGCCCTCGCTCAACGGCAGAAGGTATTCTTCCTCCACCTTGCGCGCAATTTCGTTCAAGTCGTCGGTTTCCTCGTCCGCCAAGGCGGGTACGGCGGGCACGGCCGCCATCAGCAGCACGATGCCCAGCAGCAATGCCAAGATTCGTTTCATCGTCAAGTTCCACCTTTCTTTTCGTTTTTATTTGAGATCACGGTAACGGTAATACGTCACCTGATAGCTCTCCTGCTTGTAGCTGATTGACTCATTCCACCGCCAAGTGCTGCTTGCATTGATCTCACTTGGGCACACTTGCGCTGACTTCATTCGAAACAACATCCAAATCCGTAGCGACAACCCGATAGTGGTAGGTCTTTCCCGGCGTTACATCCCAATCTTCAAAATCGCTCCAACTGCCGTAACTGGAGTACCCAAACGTTGTCCACACATCACTTCCGTCTTCTCGGCGCTGCACATCGTACGGTGTCCCGTCCTTATCCGCTTTACATGATAGTGATATATAATCTTTGGTCACGTCACTTACCCATAAACTGATTGTAAATTTAGGTGTGGGCGTTGCCATAGGTTTGGGAGTCGAAGACACTCGTGTCAGCATAGAATCCAATATGTAGCCATCATATTGTCCGTTTTCATCTGCTACATAACTCCAGCATCTTCCTACGGTATCGTATTCCTGCCCCAAGACATATAAATAGATATTTGACGGGATTAAAGCCGTTCTGTACTCTGAGTCCAAAATCGCTGCGGTATATACATACGTTGATACCGCAGTTTTACAGTATCCCATATACTGCGCAGGGGTCGCAGTAGGTGTCGGTTTGGGTGTCGCAGTAGGCTTCGGCGTAGGAGTCGCGGTAGGTTTCGGCGTAGGAGTCGCTGTGGATTTGATTGTTGGTGTTGCCGTGGGCTTGGGTGTCGCCGTGGGCTTTGCCGTCGGCTTCGGCGTGGGGGTAGACCAGTCATTAAGGTAATCAATCGCTGCCGCATATTTTCTGTCAGCCAGTTTTTTCAGGCTATCTTTCGCTAAATCATATTGACCTATTCTGTACATTTCAATAGCTTCATCGTATTGTTTTTCTTCAATTCTCTGTACCCGATAGTACACGTCTGCACTGTTATAGCATTGGTCATACGCTGCCAGCGCTGCATCACGGTCATTGCTGTTTTCCGCTTTGCGCCCCTCCAAATAGAGGGCAAGCGTATCAATTGTCATCAGCGCAGTCAAGCCTTCGCCGCCGTTTTTCTCAATATACTCTTCATCAAATATCTTTTTCATAGAGTTTCGGTTCAAAACAAACATGGTTTGACCCGCTTCCCCAAAGTCGTCTCTTTCAATCGCCAAAAGGACTTGGCAGTACAGCTCCAGCGGTTTTTTCTTCGGGCCGCCTTTCGCGTCTTTGAGCATTTCCAAGCACTTTTCCAAGACTTCAGGCTTTGCGTCCTCGCCGTCATTCATCGGCTGAAGGTACTCTACTTCGACTATCTGTGCAATCTTGTTCAGGTCGTCCATTTCCTCTTCCGCCAAGACAGACACGGCTGTCAGCAGCAGCACGATGCCAAGGAGTAATGCTATGAGTCGCTTCATATTGTTCTCCATCCTTTCCCTGCTATACGCTTATTGGAATATATCGGAGTCCAAATCAACCCAGAGAGCTGGACGCACGACTGCCTCACCGTTGACACCGCTTCCCTGAAAGTGACCATCAATCTGTACTTGTGCAACACTGGATAATGTACCATAAGGCGATCGTGTATCCCATAAGACAGCAACATTTTCGCCATTTATTGTTTCTACCCATGCTTGCTGTGCAATAGCATATGGCGTTACCACCAATCTTCTAATAGCAATTGCACTTTCATTGTCATAGCCCTCTTCTGCTATTGGAAAATACTTTTTAACCTCTGCAGCACTCAATAAGAACACCTTATCCCATGTATCAGTTCCGCCGCTGAAATTATCAAAGCTCATATTCTGTGACTCATCATTCTGTACTACAGTTAAAAGAATAGCTTCTTGCTCGGTTTGTGTGAATGCGCGGTTCATAAATTCACCATTCAACCAGAAACGCATTCTACTATCTGCCCATGTAGTATCATGCCAAAATTTCCAATCATCAGCGTAACGCTGCTCATCTAATCCATATCGACTAACCAGCAGTGCCTTACTTCCATCACAATCAAGCACCAGCCACTCAATCGGGGTTTTGTCTTTTCCAGCTGCTGTTTGCGGATATGTACCAAATGTAATATAGCTTCCAATAAGCGCGTCTTTCCTACCGCTATCAGCCCTCGCGTAAATGTTATTCACAGCATCTACAACTGCCTGAGATGTAGTTGTTGCGCTTGCAACTGCATCAATCTCATCATTTAGCGTAAGCGGTGCCCTCTTGCCAATAAATTGGCTCGTGAACGCTTCACTTGCACATTCTCGCCCTAATCCCGGTGTCTGCGAGCCAGCATCCACAAACAGCGAAGTAATCACACCGTCTTCATCCGTCACGCCCACGCCAATGTATTCATCCTCAAAAGCCTGTGCATAAATCCATGCCGCATTTTCTGCCAATGCCGGTGCTTTCAATGCGGTATTAATTGCTTCCACAATTGCCGTTGAAGTAACAGTCGCTCCAGTTAGCGCATCTACATTTTCGTCGAGAATAAACGGGCCGCTTCTTTCGAGAAATTGCCACTTAAAGTTTTCATCATCCGCGCAACGTGTACCCATGCCGGGTGTTTGCGTAGATGCATCAATAAACATCCATGCAATATCGCCGTTTTCGCGCAATATCAGCCTTACTTTCACCTCTCCACCGATATCTGACTCTGTCTTTCCAGTATGCACTGTCAAGTTTGTATTCACTTCCACATTGTCTGCCGCCGCGACGCTCATCAGCAGCAGCGCAATGCCCAGAAGCAGCGCAACCATTCGTTTCATGACTTTCTCCATCCTCCCTTGAAATTTCCATGCTGTTGAATTACCAATTCAGCCAGTCGTCTGGTGATGGCAGCGTACTGTTGCCGCCGCCTGATAACCACCAATCGTCGCTGTTATCTGATGACGTTGAACTGTTGCTTCCGCTCGATGATGTTGAACTGTTGCCGCCGCCCGCTGATAATGTCGGGTCAGGATCAGGCAAACTCAAAAATGGTGTCGGCGTTGGATTATGCGCGGGGCGATTCGTAGGTCTCGTAGTCGGCGCGGGCGGTGTAGCACCCGGCGTGGCTGTCGGTGTCGCCGTTGCCCGAACCGGAGCTTGCGGCGTATTTGCTGTTGCTGGCTTCGGCGTAGCCGTCGCCTTCGGTGCTGCGGTCGGCTGTGCTGCCGCAGGAACCACCCCCGCGCTGGATTGGTTCATCAGCAGCACCGCCGTGCCAGTGCCCGCCGCAGCAGTCTCCTGAAGCACTGCGGACGACAAATCCACCCAAATCACCGGGCGAATCATCGTGTAGGTATAGCTCACGCTGCTTCCTACCAGCCCACCTTCCGGGGAGACGCGCGCGGCGCAGTTCTGCTCTCCGCCGGGCGAGCGCAGCCACCACCATGCGGCGTATTTGCCGTCGTAGGTGGGGTCATCGCTGGATACCCATGCACCGCGCGCAAGGGCATACGGGGTCGGGCTCGTCCGCGCCATCCGGTTGTTCTTGTCGCCATACACCAAGCCAAAGTAATACTGCGCATCCGCATAGCTGAGCAGGAACACCATGTCCTGCGTGTCGCTGCCGCCGTCGGTCGCCCAGCTGCTGTACCCCTGCGCGCGGCTGTTGTCCACGTCAGTCAGCATAATCGCCGTCTGCTCCTCCTGCGTGAATGCGCGGTTCAGGAAGGTGTCATTCAGCCACGCACGCAGCGTGCAATCCTCCCACGTCACATTTGCCGACACCTGATTATACGGCTGCGCTTCCAGCCCGTAGCGGCTCAGCAGCAGCGCCTTGCTGCCGTCGCGCGCCAGCACTGCCCACTCGATGGGCGTGGAATCGTTGCCATTCTTCGTCTGCGGATAATGCCCGAACGTGACATAATTGCCGACGGTGAACAGCGCGTTCATCTTTGCGCTCACCTCCGCCGTGCGCGGCGTGGCGGTTGCTTCCACGCGCCCCATCTGATTCCGGCAGTACTGCAAATACTCGCTTGCTCCTTCGTACCCTTCCGCGTTCAGGGCAATCAGAATCGCTTCCGCCTCGGCATACTTGCCGCTCAGCATCAGGTCAACCGCCTTGTTGAATCGCCGCATTTTGACGGCAGAAATCCGGTAGAGTGTGTCAAATTCGCCCGCGCACTGCTGATAGGCCTCAAGCGCCGCCTCATCGTCGCCCGCGCTTTCCGCAGCCCGCCCATCCAGATAGTACGACAGCATCTCCACCGTGGCAATAGACGTTTCGCCCGCCGAACCGACGATGCTCTCATCAAACGATGCCGCCACGTTCGGCAGCACCAGCAGACTCATCGCGCTCTTCGCCGTGTCAAAATCGCCGTCATCCAGCGCAACCAGCACCGTGCAGTACAATCGCATAGCGGATGCGGTTTTGCCGCCCATGCTCTCCAGCTCGCGGATGCAGTTCTGCAGCGCATCGGTGCTGCACTTTCTGCCTTGGGCGAGCGACAATTCATCAATATATGCTTCTACCTCCGGGATGATGGAAACCCGCAGCATTTCCTCCGAACAGGCGATGGATAGGCTCAGCAAAATCGCCAGCAGCACCAGCATAACCTTTTTCACCGGAATCTTACCCCCTATCAATTATTCTTCCTCGATGGAAACCGTCCCGTTCGCCACCAAATCGTCGCCGCAGTACATTTCCAGCGTGGCACTGCCGTAATACTGCGTGCCCTGCTTTTCCTCCCAGCGCTGTGCGAACAGGTCATCCAGCGGAAAATACATCTTAATCAGCAGATTCGGCAAAATGTAGCCTTCTTCTTTCTGAACCGCGTACACCTCTTCCTTCCCGATGCGGAGGATGACGCCCGTCATGATGTTTTCCGCCTGTGCCGATGCGGAACGCTGAAATTCCGCGTACAGCAGGTATTCCACGTCCTGATACGCCGTCGAGCCGTTGCGCAGCTGGATTTTCCACGGCATATCCACCGGCTGATAAACACCGTTCAGCAGCATTTCGTTGCGCGTCATGCCCTGCTCCAGCTTCTGGGCGATTTCCGCCTTGCTGGCAACGTACAGCGCCTGATACTGCCGCGTTGCGCTGCGGTTGTTCTCCACCGCCTTCGTCGTGAAGCGCAGGGTGGATGTGCCGGATGCCGTGCTGATTTCCGCCTCGTAGGTCGTCGCCGGAATCAGCCCCGTCAGCTCCACCGGCCAGCGGCTGATGCTCTGCTCCACCGCGTGATTGGGCGTGCCGAGCGCATAATAGCGGATTTGCGCCTGTTTTTCCTCTTTCGCCTGCAGGATGACATTCGTACAGTTTGCCGCCGCCACGGTGATATTCTCCTGATGGACAAGGCGCAGCAGCACCATCATTCCTGCCACCAGCATCACCGCCGCAATCGCCAGCACCCAGCGGACAAGATGCCCGCGCCGCTTGCTTTCCGGCACTTCTTCGGGCTTTTCCTCCTGCGCAGCGGGCGCTTCCGCCTCGTTCTGCGGAATCTGGAAGCCGTCCTGCGTGCGCTTGGTGTGCTCTGCCGTGCGCACAGCGGCGGTCTGGCTCGTCTGATAGACGCTCTGCGCCTGATGGTTGGAGCTGCTGAACGGGCGGCGCGGCTTGTGCGAGCTTGCCGACTGCGTGCCCCGGTCGCCATCCTCGTGCAGGGGCGTTTTCAGCGGCAGCTGGGCAATCGCCTGACACAATTCGCGCTTGAAATCCTCAACCCGCTGATAGCGCGCTTCCGGCTGAATCGCCGTGGCTTTCGCGATTACATCCGCAATCGGCGCAACGGCATCCGCGGGTGGCGGATAATGCCCCGCACCCTTGGCACAGGCTCGCTTCATCTCCTCATACGCCGCCGTGGTGGAAATGCCCGTTTTCTGGTAGGGCAGCTTGCCATCGTTGAACAGCAGATAGAACGTCATGCCCAGCGAGTAAATGTCACCCACAAACGACGGCACGGCTTCCTTCTGCAAATATTCCGGCGCACGGTAAAAGGATGTGCCGCCCGGCCGCCCCATGACGCTGCTGGACAAGTAGGACGCACAGCCGAAGTCGCTCAGCTTGTAGATGCCGTCGCCATAGAGAATGTTCTCCAGCTTTACGTCCTCATGCACCAGATTCTTCGCGTGCAGCTGCTTGAGGGCTTCGGAAATATCCGTCGCAATCTGCGCCACATCCTGCAGCTTCAGCTTGCGGATTCGCTCCTTGAGCGGCTGAAGCCACTCCATGCGAATCAGCGCATCCACGCAAAGCTCATCCTCGTTGTCCATGATGGCATAGTCCTGAATATGCACAATCTGCGGCACGCTGCTCATGTCGTACATGACCTTGATTTCCGTGCTGAGCCGCCGGTGCGCTTCCGACATCTGCTGCTTGCTGTCCGTTTTGATGCGAATCCACTTCAGCGCCGCCGTTTCGCCCGTGTCCTCTTTGGCGATTTTGTACACCTTGCCGTATCCGCCCTCCCCGGACGGCAGCATGTCATGATTCAGCAGCTGCCAGCCTTGCAGCACCTGCTTTTCTTTCCATTCCTGCGGAAATGATTCCATAGCCCTTCCCTCATTTCCCGTTCGTTAATTCAAAATATGTCTGTCCCGCCAGTTCGCCGTCCAGATAGTATTCCACGCAGACCCTCGTCTCCGGCCAAGTGCGGTCGTTTGCCTGATACAGCGCATCCAGCAGCTTGTCCAGTACGTTTTCGCCGCGCACGCTGTCCCAGCTCACAAAAAAGGGCCTCATTCCCGGCTGAACATTGCCTTGCTCCTGTCCCGCTTCGGATGCGTATGTACCATTTGCAGCTGTGCGAATCACCCACTGGCACGGCAAATCAATCTCCGCCGTTTCCGTCACGCTGAACGGCAGAATGGCGAAATAGCTGTTTTCCTGCTGGCTGATGCTGCCGCGCGCCATCACGAACGCATCGCTGCTGTCCGTCATGAACTTCTCGCGCAGTTGCCAGTAGTCAAACGCCACAAGCATACTGCGGGATGCCGTTTCGATTTTCATGTCGCTGCACGTCATCCCCCAGCGGGAAAACGCTGCCGCCGCAGGAACCTGCACTTCCTGCGTCTGCGACTGCTTGCCGCTGTGCACTTCCTTCACGGACACCGCATACGCGACCTCCGGAATCAGGTTTTTGATGCTGATTTCCGTTTTGTCCCCCGCCTGCACCTGCTGGAAGACTTGCGGTGCGTCCTTCTGCTGAATCGTCACCTGATAGGCAGCGTTTTCCGTTGATTCTGCGCTGTCCGACCATGCAACGGTCAGCGCCGTGCCGTCAAGCTGGAGCGTCACGGTGATGTTCCGTGCATCATCCGCCAGCCACTTCCGGCACGCCGCCAGATAGCTTTCGCTGTCCTGCTCCTTACCCAAATCCGCAAACGCCTTTTCCGCCTGCATCATCAGCGCGCGGTCGTTCTTTGCAAGCGCATCCTGATAGCGCTGCACCGCTTCTGCATACTGCTGGGCTTCGGCAATGTCTTCCAGCGTCTGATTGCACAGCGCCACCTTGTCCGTTTTGCCCAGCGCGGCATACAGTTCTTTCGCTTGCTGAACCTTCTCCGCGTTCTGCTCCTGCTTGCCCTCCTGCAGCAGCCGGTTCGCCGCCGCTTCGGATGTCTGCCGCTTCAACTGAAGGCACACTTCCAGCCGCGACACGGAATCCGCCGTGCCGCCCGCCTGTTCGTATGCCGTCACTGCTGCGTCATAGTCGCCGACGCTCTCCGCCTGCCGCCCCGTAGCGTAGCTCACCCACGCCGCCACGGACGATTGCCATCCAGTCGGCGCAAAGCCGCGCTGCTGAAGCACCTTGAGTTTGGAAATCACCAGCGCGTAGTCCGCCGATTCATCCGCCAAGGCAGACTGAATGTCCAGAAACGCCTTGTAGTCGTCCAGCGACTGAATCTGCCGCAAGTCGCGCTCCCGGTAGAACTCCGCCGCCTTGTCGTACTCCTCCGCCGCAAACAGCGCTTCAAATTCCTTCCTGTCCGCGACACCGGGGCCGTTGCCAATGTCAGCCGCAGCAATGTTCATCAGCATCACCGCGCAGAGGAAAAATGCCATCCACATGGTTCGCAGCCCCGGTTTCATCATCAATCAATCTCCTTTACTTCACTTTTCCATCCATCCGCGGTAGCAGATGCCCTTCGCGTCCTCATACTCAACAAGCTGGTAGCCGTCTTCCTCGTCGTCAAAGATGCGCAGGGTGCTGCCCGCCGGAATCATGTTCAGCCGCACCTTGTATTCCTCGCCCGGCCCGGCGTACAGCGGCTTTCCGCCGCCGATTTTCAGCACGCCCTTCTCCGTCGTCTCCGGCACGCCCACCTGCACATCCACCAAGCGGTTCTGCGCCACATAGCCGCGCGTCAGCAGCCCATCCACGGAATACTCAATCAAGTACCAGTAGCCCGTTTTTTCCAGCACGCTTACTTTGACTTTCTTGCTGTTCTGCCGCTCTTTTTCCCACGCATCCGACGTTTCGCCCTCCGGGTAATTGCTGCCGGGGCCAATGTAAATCACGGCATATTTCGAGGTGATAAGCCAGCCCTCATAGGTGCTGCGCCCGCTTGTGCCATTCCGCTGGTCGTTCAGCATCCAATAGCGGTCAAGGCTGTCTTGGAAGTTTCCCAGTTCCTGATATGTCTTCATGGCGCTGTCCAGAAAGCCCTTTTTCTCGTTCAGGAGCGCCTGACCGTACTTTTTCCACTGGGCGGGCTGCCACTTGTCGTTTTCGATGCTGACGTTGAGCAAGCCGTCAAAGAGCGTCTGCGCCCGCTGCAAATCCGCAATGGCCGCATCCCCGTTTGTCTTCTGAATCGCTTCGCAATAGCGCTTCCACAGGGCAGCATCCTTGTAGGAACCAGCCTTTGCGAAGTACTCTTCCGCATCGGCATAGCGATCCAACTCCACGTTCTTCAGTGCCGTATCGTAGAAGAACGCCGGGTCGTCCCCGCCAATATCAGCCACGGCAGCCGACAGCATCATGCAGCACAGCAGTATGCCGATGACGGCATTCCGAAACCATTCCTGCATCGTCTCAACCTCTTTCTTTGCCTGTGATAAACGCCCGATTATGTGTTATCCTGACAGATTTGCACCGCCGCATCCTGGAACTGCTGATAGCGCTGCATCGCATCCGACACCTGCGCGACGCGGACGAGGATGTTCTGAATCTGGATATCCGCCGCTTCCACCAGCTTCGCAACATCCCGCTCGAACGCCTCTTGGTCGCTGCCCTGCCAGTAGCCCTTCGTGTTGTCCATCTGCGTCTGGAAGGTGTTCTTCTGCGTCTTCAGCTGCTCCGCCGTCGTCTCCATCACCTTGCACTTGGCCAGCATGGCGGCAGGTTCGACCGTGAAACTGCTCTCCATGAGGCTCGTCGCCGTTCCGCGCATAACATCCTGCGTCTCCGCGCTGATGCGCAGGCACGCCTTGCGGATGTTTTCCATCGCACCGCGCTTGCCGAGGTCTTCCAGCCGGAATCCCCACTTTTCGCGAACAAAATTGGTCGCAGCACTTGCAAGCCGGATAACCGTTTTCGTAACGTATTTGGTAACGAGGTCATCCCCCACCATTTTTGTGATTTTTTCTGCAACATCCTCCAAGAAGCAGTCCATCATACGCTTCAGCGCATCGTTTGCTTCGTTCAGGCTGTCTATCGCCTTCTGCATCAGCTTCGCGGTCTCTTCCAGCTGGAGACAGTCAGAGCTGATTTTCGGATTCGCCGCAATATAGGCTTGGCGTGCGGCTGTCTTTGCGGCGGTAATCTGCTGACGGTATTTGTCAATCGCGTCGCCAAGCTGCTGGAGGAACACACCGAACTCCTTGACGATTTCCTTGATTTCCTTGACGACCTCGCCCAGCACAACTTCTGTAACCCAAGAGGCAACTTTGCCAGCCAGCCAGCCGCCGATTTTCGCAACAATAATGTTCAGTCCCGGATATCCCGCCAGCGCAGTCATAATCGCGTCTTCCGTCACATCGGAAACAAAATTGCCTACCCAATCTGCGATTTTGGGAATCACGAAGTCCGCAATCATATCAATTGCATCCGCGACCGTATCCGACGCGAGGAAATTGCCCAAGACGGTGCAGCCGACGCTCGCGAGATTCAGCACGTCTTCGTCGTTCATGCCTCCCAGACGGACAAGGAACTCATCAAGGTTCTTCGGCGCGCCAAGCTGATCGGGATTATCCTGATCATAGAGGAAGCGCCCGAAAAGCGTTTCGCCAAGCTGCTTCACCTGCGATTCAGAGCAGTTATCCGCGACAAAATTCATCACATCGGAGAAAATAATACTGCCCGCGCTGCGCTCCGTCGTCTGTGCCCCGCCGTTCAGCTCATAGCGCCAGCTCGTCGCCGGGTGGATATTTCCTTGGTCAAAAAGACCCGTACCGTTTGTTTCAACATAGACCGTGTTTCCGGCGTTAATCCCGTGTTCAAGTTCACCAACGATGCTGTTGCCCGGATTATAATGAATAATTTTGCCGTCAAGTTTGGCAATTTCGCTTGCATATTCTTCCGCAAACGCCTTCGTGTGCCCGTTGCCATCCAAGCTGACGACCTGCCCGATTTTGCCCTTAAACGAATCGTCCCCCAAAACAGCCACCGTGATTGCCTCATGGCCGCCCTGAGAGTGGCCGTTCAGGTCAATCGACGTGTAGTTTTGGGCGTACTCCTCGCATTTTCTCGTACTCCAAGTTTCGCTGTCGCGAACCCCCAGATGCGTGTTCTGACCCCAGTCGGCGACTGTGCCGTCCGAACCCTGAATGGTCATGACCGCCTTGCCGTCGCCATAGCCGACGACCAGCAGATTCGTTCGGTTGTTGCCCGCGTTCATCAGCTCGCTGCCATCCACCGTCACATCGGCGTAGCGATCCGCATTGGCAACCGTGCGCAGAAATTCGCGCTGATTCTGATATTCTTTCGTCCCGTACTGGCGGTTCCACGCATCATACGCCGCCTGATTTTCCGTCGGATTGTACGGGTTGCTTGCCGGCATTTCGTCGAGAAGTCCCTGTGCGTACTCCTTCACCGACACATTTGTTCTCTGCGTGGCATTCAAATAGCCCTGACTGTCGTACTGCTTGCTGGCATACGACAATTCGGCGTACACTGCGTAATCCGCCGTCGTAATATTGTCTGATGTCGCCTTGCCGCTCATGGCAATATATTCATTGAGCGACACGGAGGTCTGCCCGCGATTCGCCACCACCGTCTGGGCGAAAGTCCTCTGTTCAGCCTGCAATTCTTCCGCGGTCAGATTGCGCGGCTCGTTTTCCACCGCTTGGCTGAAACCATCCGCCACATCCTGCGGCATACCAATCATGCCCAGATAGCCGCGCGTGTTCACCTTGCCGTCTGCACCCAGATAGCCGTTTTTCGCAAGGTCGCTGGAAATATTGCTTTCCAGCTGCGATCCTGCGTCGCTTGCGCGCGCCTGCTCGTACACGCGCTGGAGTTCCGGCGTATCCATCTTGCTTTTCAGCGTGCGGATTTGCCCGCTCGTGCTGTGCAGCAGCGATTGAAGTTCTGTCAGATTTTCAGCATAGTTCGTCGTCATGGTATCCCCAACCTTTCCTCGCTTCAGAATCCTGCTGCAAATCGGCAGGTGTAAATCAGGTGTATGGTTTCGTATCTGGCATTACTCAATTTGGGAAATTTTGCTCTTTTTCTTCGCGATATCGTTCATCAGTTCGTCAATCTTCTGCTTCAGCAGTTCCGTGCCAATGCCGGTGAGTTTGTTCGATTCCGACAACGCCTCGCTCGCCTGCTGCAGCGCATTGAGGGATTTCTGCAAAGCTGCCAGCGCTTCCTGTTTCTTGGCTTTTCCGTTGCTGCTCAGGTACAGTTTCATTGTGTGACACCTCACATATACAGATTGCTCATGTCTTGGAACGCTTTCTGGTCAAACTTCATGGCTACCTGATAGTTCACGTTGGCATTTTGCAGCACCGTACAGGCATAGTGGACATAATCATACAGCTGAATCGCCTTCACCTGCTGCCCCACCATCTGTAGCATCGCATCCCCATTGCTGCTGTTCCACAGGCCGCACATCTCCTCCAGCGTCTGCGTCATCGTCTCCACCATTGCGTCAATCTGGTTCACGCTTTCGCCCAGCGCAGTGATATCCTGCCCTGCCTTGTCCGTATCAAACTTCAATACCTTATCTGCCATATTTCCTCCCAAGCCCGCCCCCTTCACAAGGGGAAAAAATTCCCCGTGAAGAGAGCGGGCTGCTGCTATTGATGATGAGGTTTCCTGTCAGCAGACGATGTCATTAGATGTACTGGCTCGACTGCTCTTCCAAAATCTTGTTCGTCGCCGCGATGGCCTGACGGTTCTTTTCGGTCATGTCTTCCAGCGTCTTCTTCATCTTGTCGATGGTCTCCTTGAGCGAGGAGAAGCGCTGGCTCATCAGGCTCGCCGTCTTAATCAGGTCCTCCGTGCCGGGGCCATCGTAGGAACTCTTGACGCTGTTGGTCATGCTCACAATCGTCTCCAGATGCGAGCCCATCGCCTTATTCGCATTTTCAAGCGCCGTCACCGTTGCGCCCATCGCCTCAAGGTCAATTACGCGGTTTTCGCCCGCCATGATAGTCACTCCTTTTCATCTTTCACACGGTAAGTTGATTATATTTTTATTGAGAAACAGACAAACAGAATTTTTTGCAGGCTGATGATTTTATCCGATTTTCCGATAAACCAACCGGAAATCAGATGGATTACTGATAGGATGCCTCCACCTTGTCGTGAATCTCCGCGATGCCTTCCAGCGTCTTCGCGCTGGATTCCAGCTTCTTGAAGAGTGTTTCCAATTCCGGCTTGCAGTCCACAATGTCCTTCACATAGGCGTTGATGTCCGTGCCCTCGCAGCTGCTCTTCAGGCTTTCCACCGCCTCGAACATCTTCTGCATTTCCTTCTGATACGCAGCCGCCTCGCTGCTGATGGTCGACGCCTTCTGGCGCAGACCCTGCGTATTCACCGTTACCTTCGACATGTTAAGTCCCTCCTTCGTCGTTTTCGTGCTGTTGCTGTGCTGCTCGCCTGCATGTTTCCCGTTTTCCTGTTTGCTGCCGAAATAAGTGATTAGACCAGAATCAGCAAATCGCCGCTGGCAATCTGCAATTCGCGGAAGGTTTTGCTTTCCGCCAGCATCTCGCCGTCCATCTTGAACAGTAGCGGCCGCTGCAAAAACGGCAGCTTCTGCTCGCTGACTTTGCAGAACATCTGCTTCATGGTCGGCGTAATGTCCTTCACCTGAATGTCATAGGGGATTTTGAAATCAAACGCCAGCCCCGACATGGATGCCCGGACGCGGACAAGCACCTTGTCTTCCATGCTTCCAGCCACCTTTCTATTAAGCGTTCGTCGCATCAGGCAGCTTGTCGGCTCACCCTGATGCACCAGACAGCCGAATGCGCCGTCCATTTCCGCCACTTTGCCTTCAATCTCCAGCGCGCTCTGCCACGAGCAACCCTTGCCGAGCCACAGGCCGTTCCGCACGCAGCTGCGCCGATACCATTCTTCCATGCGCAGCGAGCCGTTCACGTTCGCCGATTCTTCCACCAGAATCAGGTGCAGAGCGTAATTCGCCGAGCCGCGCAGGAGGACGACCTGCATGGATGCCGTCGTCTGGTTCGAGTCCTTGATGGCCTCCATCAGGTTCTTGTAGCCGCAGATGATGTAGACCTCCTCCGAGAACGTCGGGGTCGGTTCGCCTTTCATCAGCGCCGTCTTGTAGGCGTTGTTGCGCGCCAGATTCGTCCGCTGCAGTTCATTGATGATGTTCATGCACGCTTCTTTATCGTGCACCACCTGCACCCGCTCCGACTTGATGTTCAGCGTCTGCCCGAGGTCAAGCACAGTCACTTTGCGCTCCGGGCAGAGGGCGAGCATTTCCGTCAGCCGCTCCACAAACGGGAATTTGGGGCGGTCGCGGTAGAGAATCACGTTGGCGAAGTTTTCCTTCAAATTCCATTCCACCGGCATCATCGTCGTGCGGCTGATGCCAATCGGCACGCGGTTCATCGGAATCTTCTCCGGCGCTGCGGTCAAATCCGCCACGCTGACGAACGGCGGCAGCACCCGCACCCTCGGCGCACGCTGTTCCGGATACTGCTCCGCCACGCGCCTGCTCATTTCGATGAATGCCGCGTGGACTTCATTCGTCGTGTCCGCCATCTTCGCCACTTGGAACTCCAGAATCCGCTCGTCGCGGAAAATGCCGCTGCCAACCCGGCTGCACGGCTCCATACCTTCCGTCCTGCCCAGCACGTCGAAGTAGCTTCCGCTGTCCGCCAGCTGCAAGCAGTATTTCTGCGTGAAGTTCTGCGTATCGCGGATGCGCATGGTCGTGCTCGTCGTCACCGCCACCATGAAGTACATGTGGAAGCGCGTGCCTTCGCGCATCAGCTGGTGGAGCAGCGCCGCTTCATCCTCGTACGTCTCCTGCAGGGCGGCGTAGTTGTTGATGATAATCAGCAAATCCGGCATTGTGCTGCCCGATGCGCTGCGGTAAAGCTGGATGTCGCCCGCATAATCCGCCAGCACCTTTCTGCGTCTGCTGATTTCCTGATTCAGCCACTTGATGAAGTTCTGGAACTTCTCATCCTCGCCGCCGACAATCACGTCGCCGACCTGCGGCAGGCTTGCAAAGAGCCGCCCGGCTTCCGCCGCGTAATCAAGGCAGTAGATGTTGAGCATATCCGGCCCGTGGTGCTCGCACAGCGACGCAACCATTGCCGCAATGAACTCGTTTTCGCCCGAATTGGGCATGGCGTAGAGCAGAATGTTGCCGTCGCTGAGGTTAATTTTCAGCGGATACTGCCGCTGCTGCGCCGGGTCGTCCACCATGCCAATCACAGCTTCCATCTGCTCCGGATGGATTTCCGCCGGGTACGTTTCCGCCAGCCACGAGAGGGTAATCTCGTCCGGGTCAAGCGGGGGAAGCCAAATCTGCGCCGGAATGACGGAGAGCTTTTCTGCTTCTTCCGCAATGTGTTCGGTCACGGCGCTGACCTGCTTCAGCCCGCTTTCGTTCTCCCGGCGGCCCGTCGGCTGCTGCTTCAGCACCGCACTGCCATAATCGTTGAGGATTTCCAGCGAAGTATCCGGCTGCTTGCGATAGTACGGCAAATCCCTATCCGGCGCGCCGCTCCATGCACTCTGCCCCAGCACGAACAGCTCGTTGCTGCCCACCTGCAGGTAGAAGCGCCCCGTGTTGACCAGCGTGCTGGCTTCCGGGCGGCCAAGCATCTGCATACTATCACTGCGATCCTGCACCTTCAGGCAGACGCGGAAGCGCGTGTTGCCGACAATCTGCTCGTTGACGACACCGGACGGCTTCTGCGTCGCCAGAATCAGGTGGATGCCCAAGCTGCGCCCGATGCGGGAGATGCTGATGAGGTCATCCATGAATTCCTGTTCCTGCTGCTTCAGCTCCGCAAATTCGTCCGAGACGATAATCAGGTGCGACATCGGCTCGCTGACTTCGTGCTTGCGGTACATTGCCTGATACTGATAGATGTTCGGGCTGCTGATGCCGCGCTTCATCTGCAATTCGCTGAAGACCTGCTGCCGCCGCTGCACCTCGCTCTTGATGGATACCATCGCCCGGTGAATACCCTGCCGTCCGCCAAGGTTCGTAATCGTGCCCACGACGTGCGGCAGCTTGCGCAGCGTTTCCGACATGCCGCCGCCCTTGTAGTCAATCAGGATAAAGTTGACTTCCAGAGGCGAATAGTGCGCCGCCAAAGACAGCAGATAAGTGATGATAAATTCCGATTTGCCGGAGCCTGTCGTGCCTGCAATCAGGCCGTGCGGGCCATGCGCCTTTTCGTGAATATCCAGCAGCACCGGGCTGCCGTATTTATCCACCCCAATCGGCGCTGCAAGGCTCTTGATGGGGTTGCTGATTGCCCAGCGGTTGCGCACTTGCAGCTGGTCAACCCGACCGCAGCGCATCATAGCATAGAACGTGAGCATCGACGGGAGCACATTCTCCTTGCCCTCGCTCAAGTGCGTCCGATTCAGGCCGATCGCCAGCTGGCGCACCTGCTCCTCGTCAATCGCCTTGTCCACTTGGAACGCCACCGGCTCGGAGTCGCTCTTGGCAATGTTGCGGTACAAAAGCCCTTGCTGCTCCGAAACCGTCACGACGGAGTGGCACTCGCGCGGCAGTTCGCTCGCCCTGCCCGCCAGTGCAATCACGCTCAAGTGCGTCTGCGGCAGCTCTTCCAAATGGTCGGCACTGTCGCCGCACTGCTCCAGCAGCTCCTTGCTCGCCGCAATCAGGATGCAGTGCGCTGTCGGTGCATCCTCCCCCCTTGTCATGAACTTTTCCAGATACGTTCCCAGCGCGGAAATGCCGTCGCCGCTGGCCGCAATGGCGCGGAAATTGCCCTCGTCATCCCACCCGTGGGGAAACCAGCGGACAAACTCCCACGCGTCCGCCTCCGCCGCATCGTAGAGGAACGCCAGCTTCAAGTCCTGATAGCTGTGCAGGGCGGTCAGCTGCACCAGCATCCGCTGGAGGTAGTGCATCCGCTCCGCATAGTGCCCGATGATGCCGATAATCCGCATATCCAGCAGCGAAACCGTCAGCGGCATTCCCTCAACGAGCCACTGCTGTTCCGCCAGCGAATCCAAGCGCTGCTTCATCCGGTCTTCAGTCATGGAGAAATGCGCCGACGGGAAGCGAATCTTCGCGTTCACCGGCAGCGTCGCCAGCCCCAGCCGCAGGGAGAGGAAATCCGCATGATACGGGGTGCGCTCCCACAGGTTCGGCAGCATTTCCATCACGCGCGTGTAGCTTTCCTGCACATCCGGCGCGGTTTTCAGCTGTTCTTCCCGCTGAAGGACGGATGCCTCGTGAATTTTCCGCTCCACGTCATCCAGATACGCCGAATACTTGCTGATTCGCTTTTCTTCGTTCTTCTGGCTCTTATGCTCGGTGTATTTGCGCGTCGCAAACGGGAAAACCATGCTGCTCATCAGCATTCCGCCCGCCATCACCAGCGACGGCAGCGCGCTCATGATGCTGCCGCCGTTCGTCTGCACGTTCTGCAGCGATATGAACGCCATCATGATGGAGGACATGCTCATCGTCAACGACGAGCCCATCGTCAGCAGCAGCGGTTGCTCGTTGCGCACCTCCTGCGTCGGCGGTGCATCCACTTCCATTTCCAGCGGCTTCACCTCGCGGTAAATGCGCGGGGAACGGTCAAAGCGCCGCTCGAAGGATTCGCTGCGCTGGATTCCGCCGTTCCGTGCCTTGGCCTTCGGCGCTTCAGGCAGCGTCCCTAGCAGACGCTCGTGAATCGTGACCGGGATGTGCGGCGAATTGATGGCAAGCGACTTGCCCAGATACACCATGCGCAGCCCAAACAGGTCAATCACGTCGCCCACCTGCAGCTGCCGTGATGTGACGCATTTGCCATTGACGAACGTGCCGTTGCTCTCCGCGCCATTGTCGTCCTTGAGCGTCGCCCGCCCGCCCTCGATGCTCAGCAGCACCTGCGTACTGCACAGCAAATCCAGCGGATAGGTAATGTCGCAGTACTCAAAGCCGACGGAGATGAGGTCATGCGCCGGGAGCGTCAGCAGGCGCACCTGCTGGCTGACCGGCTGGGACAGCAGAAAGAAGATGTTGTCATTTTCCGGCAGTCCCGCCGCCATGATGCGGTAACTCTCGTTGCAGCGCAGTTCGCACTGTTCCACAGGCTGATCGCGGTCAAGCAGGATTCCGGTGGTTGTCGAGTACATCTGCCACATGTCGCCCAGACCTTCCAGTTCAATCAGTGGATGGCGTTCTCCTTCCAAATCCGTGTAAGAAAGAATGTACTTGCCATCCCCCTGATCCGGCAACATCCGTTCACTAATTCCATAGTGTATATGAAATAACTGTAAGTACATTTCGATGGCACCTCTCCGTTATTATTGGGTAACCCGAAGTACTTTATCTCACAGAAACCGATATGTTTTCAACGATTTGTGATATTTGTATTTACTAGGCAAGAGTCTGTCCGGTTCTTTCCCTGCCTTCGTGCCGTACCTCCTTCCCAGCGACTTTATCCATTATATTTGTCCACAGAGTATTCTTATAATTAGTATATCATCCCAGCATATTTCTGTCAACCATTCTTTACTTGAATTTTCATCTTTCTTCCTGTAAGATTGCGTCTCATTATCAGTTGAATTTTTTCATCCCGCTATTTATACTATTTCCAATTAAAAATGCACCACATCCACTGCCGACGAGTAATGCTGATGATTGTATTTTTTGAAAGGTGGCGAATCGTCTCACAAAGGCGGTTCACCACCTTTTCCAACGTGGCAAAGACCTCGTTTCGGAAACCCTGCGTGCGAAGTTCACGCCAAATCTGCTCAATCGGATTCATTTCGGGCGTATAGGGCGGAATATGCAAAATGGTCATATTTTCCGGCACTTCCAGCTTGCTGGACTTATGCCACGTTGCGCCGTCACAAACGACAACCAAAATATCGTTCGGAAATTCATCGTGCAGTCTATTCAGAAAAAGCTGCATACATTTTGTGTTACAATATGGATCACCAAAAAGAAACTTTCACCCGTCATCGGCTCAACCGCACCATAACATACCAATATTCGCGAATATGGTGGCATGGAACGCTCGGACGATGCCCTCTTTTGCACCAGCAACGCTTTGCCTTGTTGATACGCCCAAATCCCGCTTCGTCTTGGACCATTAAGCGTATTCTTTTTGTCGGATTTTGGATTGCCAAAAGCCTTACGGTATCGCTAATTTTTTGAGGCTTCAATCGCCTCGTCGTCCGCCTTTTTGGGATGCTTTGCGCGCAGCATCACCTTGCGCCAGCCGTGCCTTTTTAGCATCGTGTAAATATAACTGTTATCAGTTTCTCTTCCTATTTATGCATCAAAAGCCTGCTTTATCTCCTTTACTTCCACAATTTTTCCTGCGGAAGCCATCTCCTCGAAGCGGGAAAGCAACGCTTTTTCTTCTTCGATAGTGAGATTTCGGTGATTTTCCTTCTGTTTAGGCTTTATAAATTCTTGCAGTCCACTCTGCATATACTCAGCCACGGTGCGTTTCACTCTTGATTCGGAGCAGTTCATCTGCTTTGCCGTTTCCGAAATGGTTTTGCCACCGAAACGAGTCAAAAGAATGCTCAACTTTTTTGAAACTTTTTTGCTTTTTGTTGCCTTCTCCGCTTCCAGAATCTCTTGATAGCTCTCCGCGTTGATGAGATACTTACGCATCTGTACCACCTCGCTTCCTATTCTATGACATCTTCTTCTAATAGTGGTTGTTGTTCTACCCGGCGGAGGGATCCGCAAAGGACAGCGCGTCTTGCTGAAAAAAGCATCCAGAAAAGCATCCAAGACATCAGCGCCCTCACCGGATGGCAAATCCGGCGAGGGCGCTTTATACAGGGTGGTATTACTGAATCGGGTGCTTTTTCTTCGTTTTGCGGATGCGTATCACGCCAATCAGCACAACGAGCAGCCACATGACGACATTGAGCGCAATCAGCCCAATCTGCCAGTAGGGCATAGCATAGCGGTACACAATTCCTTCACCCTTGCCATTCATGGCGTTGGAGTTGGTAACAACGTACAGGATGTTCTTCACAGCCTGCCGCATTGCCGCCAGATGGGTGCTATTGACTGCGCTGCCCGTTGTGGAAGGCAGATAACCCTGCGTCAGGTAAAGGTCGCCACCCGCGCGAATCATCTGATTCGGGGGCATATAGGCATTCTGCACGCTGTAATCGGTGATAACCATGCCCACAAAGCCCCATTCCTTGCGCAGCACGTCGGTCAGCAGGGTGTAGCTGCCGCCCGTCCACACATTGCCGATGCGGTTGAAGGAGGACATGATGCCCTTCGTATCCGCCTGCTTGACGATGATTTCAAACGGCTTCAGATAGATTTCGCGCATTGTCTGCTCATCTGCCCACGTCACCAGCCCGTTTGCGTCGCGGTTCGTCTCTTGGTCATTGAGCACAAAGTGCTTCACATAGGTGTACACGCCCTTGGAGTTTGCACCCTGCACCACGCTCGCGCCCATCAGACCTGTCAAGAGCGGATCTTCGGAGTAATATTCCCAGTTGCGCCCGGAGAAGGGACTGCGATGGATATTGACTGCCGGCGCGTACCAGCCGGAGTAGGTGCGGCCATCGCCGTTGGTGTAGCCGACCAAACCCTCGATGCCAATCATCACGCCCATATCGTGCGCCAGCTGCTTGTTCCACGTTGCCCCAACGACGCACTCGGACACATAGAAGCAGGTGTCATGCACGGACAGGTCGCCCATGAAGTTGGTGAAGCCAGCCGGGCCGTCGGGGGCGATGGTGGCAGGCTTGCCGATGCGGTCAATTTTCGCGGTATTGAAGTTGCCCGTGCCAATCATGTTCGCCATTTCGTCCACCGTCAGGTAGTCCAAAATGGTTTCCCAGCGCGGGTCGTCGTAATCCGCTGCCCACTTGCCGTCCTCATTCTTTTGCAGCAGTTCGTACAGCTGGATGTACTTGTCCGCCGTCACGCCCTGCTGATATGTCTGCTCAGTGTAGTACGGTTCGTTTTCATCATCATAGGTGAAAGTCATGCTTTGGATGAAGTCGGCATCCACCTCGCGCTCCTCGGCGGTCGGTGCAGCAATGGTCTTGCCGCGGAAGTCCTCGCGCGTCATCAGCGTGGAAACGCCTGTTTCTTCGTCCACAAAATGCTCGCTCATATAATCGAAGCGATTCTCCACAGTGCTGCCTTCCGTCACACCCGAATCGTAGAAGAAGCCATCCGCGGGTACATGGTAGGTGATGCGCAGCGGGTTGTCATTCCAACACTGGTGCGCATTTCTGCCGATGCGGATGGCGTAGTTGCCGCCCTCCACCTCATAGCCCTTATGGCCGTTGTGGTTCGCATCGTCGTAGTCGTAGGATGCCATGCTCTCCACCGGCAGCGACAGCATAACAATATCGGATTCGCCCGGCTGGAGCAGCTCCGTCTTCTCGTACGCACCAAGTGCAACATAGGACTTCTCAATCTGCCCGGCCTTGTACGGCGCGGTGTAGTACAGCTGCACCACGTCTTTGCCCGCCACGCTGCCGGTGTTGGTGACTTTGACCTGCACCTGAATTTCGCCGTCCGCGGTCAGATCAACAGAATTGTCCGTGGAATCAGCAATTTTCCAGTCGAAGGTCGTATAGCTCAGGCCATAGTCAAACGGGTAAACCACATTTTCCTTGTACCAGTCGTCGTTGCCGAAGTCCGCCTCGTCGTACGCTTTCGTTTCGTAGTAGCGGTAGCCGACGTAGATGCCTTCCTCGTACTCCACATAGTAGTAGCCGGAGCCGGAGCCGCCCAGCATATACTGGTTGCCGCCGTCCGACAGGTTGTCGCCGAAATTCTTGTAGGAGGGATCCGCAGTGAAATCCGTCGCGAAGGTATCCACCAGACGGCCGGAAGGATTGACGCTGCCGTTCAGAATCTTGCCCAGCGCATTAATACCGGAGCTGCCGGGGCTGCCAATCCAAATAGCCGCGTCAATGCCATCCATCTCTTCAATGAAGCCCAGCTCCATCGAAGTCGCACAGTTGATGATGACAACCACCTTGCCGAACTTGCCGCTGCTGACAACCTCGTGAATCAGGTCCTCTTCGTTCTGGTCAAGTTCAAGATAATGTTATTCGTCCTTCGCGCCCGCAACGTTCGCGCCGCCGTAGGAAGTTACCATCGTACGGGGCAGGTCAAAGCCTTCGCCGCCGATGCGGGAGAGGACAAGCAGTGCCACGCCATGGTACGCATCGTAGCTGTTTTTGACTGCGGCGGTGTATTTGGCCTGCGGGGTTTCACCGATAGCAAGACCCGTCGTGCTCGCGCCGATAGCAGGGTTGGAGTCGCGCCCCTCGCCAGATTCGCTGCTGTTGTAGAAGCTTTCCAGCGTAGGATTTACGTCAAAGTCCGCATTGCGCAAGGCGGTATAAAGGCTCATATTATTCGCCGCGTTGCCGCCGCCCGAACCGGATCCGCCGTACACCAGATTGACGGAGTTTTTGCCGAACACGCTGATTTTCACGTTCTGCCCCGTCAGCTGCAGGGCGTTATCCGTGTTTTTCAGCAGCACGAAGCCTTCGTAGGCAATCTCCTCGTTGAGCAGCATCGCCTGCTGGAGCGCAAGCTGCTTCTGCTGCTGGGCGGAGAGCGCATTGCCATTGGCATCCACATCGAAGGATGACACCGTGGGTATGAACTGCTGGAAATCAGAAGTGCTCTTGGTGTAATACTGATAGGCGAAGGGTCGCCGGAGACGAGCACGCTGTGTTCGCGCCCCAATATGGTGGAAACCGTGTTGGAGAGGAATACATTTTGCGTCACAACGACCGATGCGGAGGTGACAACCAGCACAATCACCAGCGACACAATCAGCCAGACGCGGTTGCACTTCCAAATGTGCTTGATGAGTTTCTTCATAGACAGGTTTTCCATCCCTTTCTCGGTATCCGCTCAGCCGGGATGAGTTTTCCCTCACCCCGGCGCATTGAGCCTTATTGGATGTTGTAGGAATAGGGCTGCCACGTCAAGTTTGCCGATGTCTGTACGCGGATGCAGTCGATAATCGGGCCGCCAATGCGTTCGCCGCCGATGAGCAGGTTATCGCGAATGACAAGCTGCACCACATTCTCGCCCTCGTTGAGCGTGAATCCGCTCGACACCGCGTACTCCTTGAACGCACTGACAACGTTCGTTGTGCCGGTCACGGTCATATCCGCATAGTTGATTTCTGTACCGTTGAGCAAAATTCCAAGGTTGGACGGATTGAAGGTCGCTGTGCCGATTTCGCTGGACAGGGAGACATACAGCGAAACATCTGACACCTGCTTGTCGCTGTCAAATCGGAAAGTGAACGTCAGCCCGTCCATATAGGTGTAACCCACCGCGCGCATATTGGAAGCATCGGGGAACATCTGAATCATGTTCGCGCCGGATGCGCCGCCCGACCAGCCCGAACCCTGCAGCCCGTCGAGATTGGTTAATTCCGCTTCCATCACGCCGTTCTGCACCGCGCAGGGCTTGTCGTAGATGGTCAGGTAGACCGTCGCCTTGGTAGCGGTGTAGCCTTCTGCTTCCGCATTGACGTAGAAGTAGGTGCGGGCAAAATACTGCTCCGGAACACCAGACACCGTGCCGTCGGACGCAAGGGTCAATCCTGCGGGCATGGTTGAACCGGAAGCAAGACTGTAGGTGATTGGTTTGCCTTCAGGCGTTTCCGCCGTCGCCACAGACGCGTGGTATTCGCTGCCGACGGTGGCGGCTTCCAGCGTCATGGAGCTGTACGCAATCTTCGCTTCGCTGATGGTAATGGTGTACTTGCACTTGTCCGTCTCACAGCCCTGCGCGGACGCGATAACCGTGAACTTCGTTTTACCCGCCTTGGTGGGCGTACCGGCGATGGTTCCGTTGGGATACAGCGTCAGCCCTTCCGGCAGAGTATCACCATCCTTGAGGGCATATTCCACATGGTTGTCGTTGCTGGCAATCGCGTCGGATCGAATCACACCATCCAGGTAAACTTCCGTGCCCAGATAGAGACTGGCCAGTTCCTTCTTGGATTCCGCAAACGTCACCGTACACGAAATATCGCTTTGTTCTTGTGCACCGCGGATGGACATGCTGAAAATCGCTACGGTGTCGGAATGCCCTTCCGCCGATGCCTTCACAGCAATCTCGCAGCTGCCTGCCTTTTCGGGAATGCCGACCAGCAGCCCGTTTTCAAAAGTCAGTCCTGCGGGAAGCTGAGAATCATCCTCCAGCGTGTAGGTCGCTTTGGCATTGCCGGACAGCTTCGCCGTGTAGTATTCGCCCACACGCGCCGTCGCCAGCGTACCGCCCTCGTAAGCAACTGCCGGTGCGGTGATGCGGATGGTGAAATTCGCTTCCGCTTCCTTGCAGTCGGAGGCAGAAGCCATGATTGTCACTTCCGTGTCGCTGGCTTCATTCACCTGACCGCTGATGGTGCCGTCCTGCGCAAGGGTCAAGCCCTCCGGCAGAGCGCTGCCGTCCTTCAGCGCATAGGTGATACTGCCGCTGCCAGTCGCCGACGCGACGGATGCGCTCACCGCTTCACCCTGCGCCACGCTGATTTCACCGCCCGCATAGGACAGCACACCCTCCGCCACGGCGATGGTGAAATCCGCATCAACGGACGCATTGCCCGCTGTCGCGGTTACGGTGAAGCTCGTGCTGCCCTTTGCAGCAGGCGTACCCGTAATCATTCCGGCCGAGGAAAGGCTCAAGCCTGCAGGCAGTTTGCTGCCGTCCTTGAACGCATAGGTGATAGCATCCGCACCCGTCGCTGTTGCCACGCTGACGCTGTAACTGACGCCCACCTGTGCACCCGTCAGGAGCGTCGCCGTGTATTCCAGCTTCGCGCCGCAGGATGTCAGCCCCAAGCAGAGCAGCGCCAGAATGCACACAAGCATCAAATACCGAAACCGCTTCTTCATCTTCGTTTCTCCTTGCATCCAATGTTTCCGAAAAATCCAGAAAACAGGGCTGCGGTCGCCCACAGCCCTGCGACAGTCCGCCGTTTGGGCAGCCTCGCGGCGGATGTCTGATTACGCCTTAGTCAGCCGGATTCACCACGAAGTGGAACGCGGCTTCCGCATCCTTGTAGCCGGCAGCGTGTGCGCCAATGGTCACATCAACGCCTTCTTCTGACGTCGCCGTTGTGGGCACGCCGGCAATAATGCCGTTCGGATACAGCGTCAATCCATCCGGCAGGAAGTTCAGGAACTTCACTTCCCAGCCCGTTTCGTTGATGACCAGCGCGTAGCCGGTCGTGTGCGTGTAGGTCACGCTGGTGCAATCCGCAGTCGTTGCCGTGCCGACGGACACGCAGTAGTATTCGCCGACCTTCGCCGCGGGCAGATTGGCGGCCGTGTAGGTCACGTCGCCAATGTAGTCCTTCACATAGACGACTGCGGGGTAAGTCACGCTCGTGCCGTCGGAGGGGGCAGTCGCGGTGATGACGGCGGTGAAGCGGCCCGCTTCCGTGGGCAGACCTTCAATCGTGCCGTTCTGCGTCAAGAACAGGCCTTCCGGCAGCTTGCTGCCCTCGCCCAGCGTGTAAACCAGCGCAGGATTGTTGCCCACACCGCCCTTGCCGGACTTGACATACATCTGGAAGGAAGCGCCGCGCTGCGCCACGCCCACATAGTTGTCAATCTGCTTCAGTTCGCCGACGGTAACCTGGAACCAAGCGACCTGCCAGCCGATGAACTCGTCGCCGTCCTTCACAGCCACCTTGAAGCTGTACACGCCGTCCGCCGTATCCGCGGCAATCGTGCCCGTCACCGTGCCATCCGCATTCAGCGTCAGGCCTTCCGGCAGCTTGCCGTCGCACAGCTCGTAGACAACGCCGTCAAACAGGTCAGATGCAGCCTTCAGTTTGTCCGCATCCACATTGTCGCCGAGCATGTAGCAGCCGAGATCGTTGCGAGCCGCCGTGTCGTCCGCGTAAGTGGTCACATGGTTTATCACGTTGCTCTGCGCCACAACGTAGAGGATATTCTTCGCTGCTTCGCGTAAGCAGTAGATGTTGGTAGGATCGTTCTTCGCCCAGTCGCTGCTCACATCCATGTCAATCTTGCCCAGCATCGCCAGTGCCATATCGCCGCCGCGAATCATCCCTGCATCGGCTGTTGTTGAGTGTATTATATACGGTCTTTCTGCGTTTGGCGCCTTCATCGCATGAATCATGTCTTTTTTTGCACGAATATCGCCCAAGTCAGCAAAATTATTGTGCTGTTCCCGCATTGAGTAGGAGTCTCCCCTAAATAAATAGTAGAGCCGACCTCTCACACCACCGTGCGTACCGACCGGTACACGGCGGTTCAATCGCATGAGTGCAAGGACTCGTAGCAGTTGAGGCTACCAAAATATCCTGCTGTCGCGAGTCTTTCGTTTGTAATGGAGCATTCTAAAACTGGGCTTCCGGCAATTCGCCAATAGCCCAATCGGGAATTCCCCCACTGGTATGCCTTGTCCGCTGGAATTCCCAGCT
>ERZ827512.471-NODE-471-length-53369-cov-5.952602_pt1 | contig 53369 bp, 57 predicted proteins | sample MGYA00519916_ERZ827512 | MGnify/ENA primary metagenome ERZ827512 (study PRJEB31778, sample SAMEA3449335) | human gut metagenome | biome: human gut; feature: human-associated habitat; material: faeces | place: United Kingdom | collected 2010/2012 ... | reverse complement strand
TAACATTACTTTACACTTTTTTAGTAAAAATTCCAGTTTCTACTTGTAATTTAGGTTAGCATTATACTAAAACTTTTATTTTGTTTCTAAAATTTTTGCAGTTCTAACCATTTGATTGGAATAACCCATCTCATTATCATACCAAGCAACTACTTTATATAACTTCTTACCATCTACTTCCACCAAACTAGTTAAACTACCATCTACTAATGAACCACATGTTGTTCCGATTATATCTGATGAAACAATAGGATCCTCTGTATAATTTAATGTTTCATTAATATTCTTCTTAAAGCAATTATTTATCTCATCTACTGTTGTATCTTTTTCTAGTTCAATAACTAAATCTATTAAAGAACCATCACTAACAGGAACTCTTATAGCTCCTCCTTTAAATTTTCCTTGAAGATTTGGTAACACTTTTCCAATAGCACTAGCAGCACCTGTTGAAGTAGGTACTATATTAGCAGCACATCCTCTACCTCTTCTTGAAGCTATTCCTTTTTTATGAGCAACATCTAATGTTACTTGATCATTAGTATAAGCATGAATAGTAGTCATATATCCTTTTACTATCTTAAAGTTATCATCTAAAACTTTTAATACCGGAGCTAGACAATTAGTAGTACATGAAGCTGCACTTATAATTTCCTCACTACCATCTAATATATCATCATTAACATTATATACAATTGTCTTTACATCTCCTTTAGCTGGAGCTGAAATAATTACTTTTTTAGCTCCTGCCTCAATATGAGCATGTGCTTTCTCACTAGATGTAAATCTACCGGTACACTCAAAAACTACATCAATTCCCATATCAGCCCAAGGTAAATTTTTAGGTTCTGTCTCACTATAAACATCTACATGTCTACCATCAACTATTATTCCTTTATCATCATAACTTATTTCATCACATTTATATCTTCTATGATTAGTATCATATTTTAATAAATATGCCAATTGCTCACTATCTGTTAAATCATTAATAGCAACTACTTCTAACTCTGGAATATCTTCCATTATTCTAAATACTAATCTTCCAATTCTTCCAAAGCCATTTATTGCAACTTTCTTCATCTCTATCATCCTCCTATAATTAATTTACCAAATATTTATTAATTTATCAACATTGTTAACTAAAATTGCGAAAAAGTGTAGAGAGCCTATAAAAATACTTTCTATCTTCTCAAACTTTTTCTTAAACTTATTATCTAAATATTATTAACAAACAAAATATTTTAGAATAAACTATCTATGATTGAAGGAGGAAAAATGAAAAAGAAAGTTTTATTACTTATTTGTACTGCTATTATTGTTATTGGATGTGCTATTTTCTTCTGGCTACATCAAAATAATGATGATGATAGTAACTTAACTTCTGTCAAAGTAGCAGAAGTTGCTCATAGCATTTTCTATGCCCCACAATATTTAGCTGACTCACTTGGTTATTTTGAAGATGAAGGATTAGATGTTGAAATTAATCTTACTGCTGGTGCTGATAGTGTTATGTCTGCCGTTTTAGCAGGAGATGCTGATATTGGTTTTTGTGGCACAGAAGCAACTATATATATTGTTGATTAAGTAGAAAAAAAGAACTATTTTATCACTAATAAAATAATTCCTGATGCTACTAATAACAATAACGAAATTCCAAAAATAATTACTGGCAAATTAACAAAACCTGCATTAGCCCTTTGTGGTGTTCCATATGGATTAGTTTTCTTTAAAACTCTTACTTTTTTCTGTCCATATTGATTAGTTAATCTCTCTTCTTGTTGTTCTTCTTTTACTGTTACATCACTTTCTATTGGAACATCATCATCCATACTAGAAGAACTAGCATTATTCCCATCAAAATGATAGCCATAACTAGGCGACTGAGAAGACTGTTCATAACTTTTGCTAGTAACACCTTCTTTTTGAACATGAGCTTCTTTTATTTCACCATTATCTTTATTTATTGTATGAAACTTCCCGTCTTCTGATTTTATAATACCAGTCTCATTAGAAACACGACCATTTATATTTTTATCTTCTGCAAATCTATTAGCCTTTGCTTCTGCCATAGTATTATTTACATTTTCACTTGGATTATTAAGCTCATACTCTTTTAAATTCTTTTGTTCTATCAACTGCTTTTGAAGCATTTGAAAAATCTCTGCTTGTGTTATCATTCCAGCATTAAAAGCTCTTCTAACACTAGGATTTTCCATCATATATTTATCATACAAAATTTTTAATTCTTCTCCATTATCAAGTATTCCTAAGTTTGCTACTACCTTATTTTCACCTGCAACTTCTGTATATTTCATACCATTAGCAGCCTCTATTTGACGACTTCCATCTAACTCTCTATTTGCAGTCTCTACTACCTCTTCCTTCTTTTCTTCCTCTAGTTGATAATCCCGACTTTTTTCTATATCAATATTAGTAATACCAATATTTCTAGCAGATGTAGTAATCTTTTCTTCTTCTTCCTTAGATGAAACAATAAATTTAAACCTTACACTACCTAAAGATACTCCAAGTTTACTCATTTCATTAATAAGTGCACTTAACATATTAACTATATTTTGAACATCATCTATCTTTTCTAACATAATACATACTTCATTAGAATTTATATTAACTCTATTATTATCATGCAATATAACAACAATTCTATTTATATTCCTCATACTATTATTCTTAGTTGTCCAATAAATACTAGTTTTGCCATTATTTAACTTTATTCCCTTTATATCATAACTCGTATTATCAATATTTACTATTTTATAACTCATACTACACCTATCCTTTACTCACTATTATTATTTTTCTTATTATGCTTAAATGAAACAATATTCTTTACATTATTATCTATTAATCTTTCATTATAACCATTATAATTAGCATAATCTTCTTGCAATTCTTTCTCTTGCCCTACATCTTCAGCATCTGTTTTTATAAATGGATTATCTTCTTCCTTATAACCATAAAACTGATTATTGTTAGCATTATTTAATCTTTTATTATACTCTTTTACATCACTACCATTAATTATAGTATAATTAAGCTCTAAACTATCTGCCATTTTTTTCATTTTCGCATTTTCTTTTGCTGTAAAAATTGTTATTTTAAAAGTTAGACTACTAAACTCTTGATTTAATATCTCTAATATACTTCTTATATCATTATAATTATTATTTTCATTAAAAAAAACATAAATTTTATTTTCTTCGAGTTTGATATTCTGATAATTATCAAATATTACTTCTACTTCATTTACAAATTGATTTTGATAAGTTTCATAATAATAACATTTATTACTATTGGTACCAAATGTTAAGATATATCTATCAAAATCTTGATTACCTCTTTCCTTTTGAATATTATAACAAACCATCTTATCACCCTTTACTTGTTACACTAAGTATAACACGGGTTACTTATTTTGTAAAATATATTAACTAGAAAAATATTCTTTTTTTATGTCATCAACGTCTATTTTAATATAATATTCAAGCTTGGTAATAAAAAATTTTTTTCTATTCCAAATTGGTTCTATTCTCTGAAATATTTTCTCATCTATACTAACACATTTAGGGCAATAATAATAATTATATAGGTTTCCTTTATACTTTTTATTAATATACTTTAAATGCTTCTTATGAATAGTACACACTATATCATAATGTCTCTTCTTACTCCTAGCTCTATCTCTTACAATATAATTAGCCATATCCCAAACATCTTCTTCTATTATAGGAGGTATATTCCTAGTATCTTTATATATAACCCATTCATCTAAATCATTTACTTTTCTCTTACTTTTCTTATAATTTATTACAGTAGTCTTATTCCCACAATAATATCCCTTATATTTATAATTAGTTAAAATTCTTTTTATAGAAGTACTATAAAACTTAGTTTTATACTTATTATTTATATAACTAGCCAAACTAGTATAAGTATAGTTATTCGTTATAAAAGATGTAAATATTTCTCTAACAATAATTGCCTCTTTTTTATTTATCTTTAACTTTCCTTTATTTTTTCTATACCCTAAAATATTATTGTTTCCTAACACTACTCCTCTTTTTATTGATTGATGAAGCCCAAATTTAACACTTTCTGATAATTTTCTAATTTCATCTTGGGCTATACTAGCCATTAGGGTTAATCTAAATTCACTATCACTTGCAAAGGTATTTATATTATCATTTATAAAATATACTCCTATATCATGTTCTAGGAGTATATTAGTATATTTAATACTATCTATTGTATTTCTAGCAAATCTAGATACACTTTTAGTTAAAATTAAATCATATTTATTATTTAAACCATCTATAATCATTCTCTGAAAACTATAGCGATTTTTTATATCTTTACCACTAATTCCCTCATCAATATAAGAACCGACCTTAGTCCAAGCCTTAATATTTTTTATATAATTTTCAAAATAAGCTATTTGATTAGTTATAGACGTTGTCTGACTTTGAACCTCTGTTGATACTCTAGCATAATAAACTACTCTTAAATTAAGGTCATAAATACTTCTTCCATTTATTAATTTGCTTTTAATATTCATAAATTTGCTCCTATTAGTTTTTATGATTAAAACTAACAAGGTATTCTTAATAAACATTAAAAGGATTAACTGGATAGCCTCCATTATAAGGCTCACCTATAAATAGGCAAAAATGAAGATGTGTCCCTGCATAAGGATTACTTTCTGACTTAGCTGGTATAACATATCCTGTATTTCCCATTGTTGCTATTACTTGCCCTGTTGATACATTTTCTCCAACACTAACCATTATTCTATTTAAATGCATATAAACCGTATAATAATTACCTACATTATGCTTAATTACTACATAATTACCTCTTCTTCCATTACAACTACTTCCCTGATTATTGCAATTACCATTAGCTGTTATTACTGTTCCATTATTAGCTGCTAGTATATTAGAATTATATCCCTTATAAGAATAAATATCTATAGCTTTATGAGAAGAATTAAAATAAGTTGTTATAGCATAATTTCCTTCAACTGGAAATGTCCATTTATCGTTAGTGCTATTCATCATAGTAACCTTAGCCCCATCATTATTATCAGATGACTCTGTATTATCTTCACTATGATTAGTATTTACTGTATTAATATTATCAACAACTAAAACATTAGTTAATAATCTGTTAGTTACTATAGCATTTAATTTATTACTGTCAAAACTAATAATAACAATCATTATCATTACAGTCACACTAATTATTGATAAATTCAACTTCCACTTGAGAAAACTCACTAGCACCACCTCATTGGTTAGTTATTCTAGTATTTTTTTTACTAAAAGTCAACATCTCCTTGTTAATTTTTAGATAATTTTTAAGCTTAATATTCATATTTATCACTCTTACTATACTTTGTATTAATATCGCAAAAGAAAATTTCACCATCATCTTGATTTATAAAAATTGTTATTTCTTCTCCTAATTTAAATCTATCATGTGGTACTGAAAATAAACTATACATTTTATATTTAGTACCAGAATAAGTATACTCACATTGAATATAATCAACTAAATAATATTCTTTTAAATAATCCTCTATCTCATCATCAATACATTTTGTTTCTATATTAGTTATAATACCGATTGATGTATTCCATACAAAAGAATTTTTTACAAATTTTTTATGTAAAAGAGCACAATCATACTCATCTTTTAAACAAGAACAACAACAATTATTAGGATCATAGCACACTAAAACTTTTTGCTTTAATTTATAATCTTTATATAATAACTGAGCGTCAGCACCACCTAACTGTACCAATGAGTGAATAATATCTCCCTCTTTAGTTTTATATTTATACATAACATCATAACTACAATGCTTTATATATTCTGAATCATGAACATATTCTCTCCTACTATAATTTATTATTTCTCCTGAAACAATCTCTGTATAATTTTTATAACATTTAGTTACTTTCTTAGTACAAATATATATAATATACACTACTAAAACAACTTCAGTAACTATTAATAACAACAATGATAAAACAGCTAATAATATATTTTTACTTAAACCGAGTACTACTAATCCAAACGTAAAAAAGCTCAACAAAGCAAAAACTATCAATAAAATAATTATAAATGTTAATAGTAATTTATTATAATATGGTTTATTACTTCCCTCTACTGTTGCATATTCTCCTAAAATATTATTACAACTGATATTCACATTTACTCCCTTTACATACTTATCAGCAACTACTTTATTATTTTTTTCTTTTATTTTCTTTTCGTAAATAACACCATCTTTTCCTTTAAAAATAACCTTATTTTTAAATATTATTGTTCCAATAAATTTATCATTTTGCAATTTCAAGCACTTCCTCTCCTAATAATATAACTATACTATTCTGTTATGGTTTAATTATTTCATTTTTAGAACTTGTTGTCAATGCCTATGATTTTTCTACTTTTTCAGCTACATATGTATACAATAAAGGAGAAAAAGATTACCCTGTAACATTTGCTGGTCTTACTAAAAGAGATGGATCATTTATTGTTTCAAGAAATAAAAATGATAATTTCAAATTAGATGACTTAAAAGGTAAATACATAATAGGTGGCCGTAAAGGTGGAATGCCTGAAATGACTTTAGAGTACACATTAAAAGAAAATGGAATTGATCCCAAAAATGATGTAAAAATAGATACATCAATTGCTTTTGCAGCAATGTCAGGAGCATTTATTGGAGGAACAGGCGACTATGTAACTTTATTTGAACCCACTGCAACGCAACTTCAAAAACAAGACTTGGGTTACATTGTAGCTTACTTAGGTGAAATTGGTGGTGAAGTACCATATACTGCCTATAATGCAAGAAAAAGTTATATAAAAGATAACCCTGAAGTAATTAAAGGATTTACAAACGCTATTGATAAAGCTCTTAAATATGTAGATGAACATAGTGCCACTAATATTGCTAACAATATTATAGATTATTTTCCTGATACATCTTTAAATGATTTAGTTACAATTATCGACAGATACAAAAAGGGAGATGCTTGGAGAAAATCTATCACTATTAATGAAGATGAATGGAAACATATTCAAGATATTATAATAAGTGCTGGTGAACTTGATTCATACATTTCTTATGATGACTTAATATATACTAAATACTTTAAAGACTATGAATAATAGTATTTTAAAAATAAATAACCTATCCAAAAGTTATTACACTAAAGAAAAAGAAATATTAGCTCTTGATAATATTTCTCTAGATATTCCTAAAAATGAAGTTACTGCTATTGTTGGACCATCAGGCTGTGGTAAATCTACTCTCCTAAATATTATTGGTGGACTTGATAGGCAAAATAGTGGTGATATTATTTTTGAAAAAAGCGATAACAAAATTGGCTATATGTTTCAAAATGATTGTCTATTTCCTTGGCTTACTATTTTAGATAATTGCTTAATTGGTTTAAAAATCAAAAAATCTCTTAATAAAGAAAATATTGATTATGTTAAGTCTCTACTTATAAAATATGGCCTTGGAGAATTTATTGATAGTTACCCTAACAATTTATCTGGTGGTATGAGACAAAGAGTTGCTCTAATCAGGACACTTGCTATAAAGCCAGACTTACTACTTTTAGATGAACCATTTAGTGCTCTTGATTATCAATCCAGATTATCTGTTTGTGATGATGTTTATAATATAATAAAAAGTGAGAAAAAAACTACTATAATTATAACTCATGATGTCGCTGAAGCTATTAGTATGGCAAATAGAGTTATAGTCCTTAGTAATAGACCAGCTAAAATTAAAAAAATATACAATATAAAATTAACTGGTGCTACTAGTCCTATTAACAATAGATCATGCAAAGAATTTAATAACTATTATAAAAAAATTTGGGAAAGTATTGATCATTATGTCTAAAGAATATAAAAAATATCTTCTAAATATTAAAATTAATAAATTAATAATTATCATAACCCAAATTGCTATTCTAATATCTTTTCTCATTATATGGCAATATTTAGCTGATAAAAATATCATTAATACTTTTATTACTTCATCTCCTAAAATGGTTTTAAGCACTATTATTGAACTATATAAATCTAATGACTTATTTAAACATATAGGAATAACATTCTATGAAACTATTATTAGTTTTATTATAGGAACTCTCTTAGGTGTAATTATTGCTATAATTCTCTGGTGGAATAAGTTTATAGCCAAAGTTGTTGATCCAATTCTTACTATTTTAAATTCTTTACCAAAAGTATCACTAGGTCCAATACTAATAATATGGGTTGGAGCTTCTATGTCTGCTATAATAGTTATGGCTATGCTAGTATCTGTTATTCTTACTATTGTTACTGTATATAATGGTTTTAATGCAACAGACAAATTAAAAGTTAATCTACTTAAATCCTTAGGAGCAAATAAATATCAAATATTAAAATACTTAGTTTTACCAGCTAACTATCCTACTATCATCTCCAGTCTTAAAATAAATATTAGTATGTCTTTAATTGGAGTTATTATGGGGGAACTATTAGTATCCAAAAGTGGTATAGGTTATTTAATAATGTATGGATCACAAGTATTTAATCTTAATTTAGTCATTTCTGGAATTATTATTTTAATGATTGTTTCATATATTATGTATTTAATGATAAGTTATATTGAAAAAAAATTAATTAAGTAAAGATAAAAGAATATCATTATATTTATAACGAAAAATAACATTACAATAAATAATTTTAAAAAGAAGGCCAATTCCTTCTTTTTGTTGTATTTAGATATTTTTGCTTGTTAATTATTGTAACTATAAAATATTTTTTATTAAAAAATTTTTTAAATATATAAGGAACAGAAATTAATCTAACCATAATTTGTAAAATAATCTATATTATAAATATCCAAATATTACAAATTCATGAATAATTAATTATCAATGTTATTATTCGATTCAATAGTTTCAGCTTACAAGATTAATTTAGCAAAATCAGATATATATTTTTAATCTTGTACTACACGATACTTTTCATATTAATTATTACTAATTTATCTGCTATTTCTTTTAATTGTACCCCAGAGGTAGTTACTCTAATTTTTTGAGTAACTGAATTTTTATTTAATTTCTCACTTATATATATTTTTTATAAATGTTATTATTTTCTGCAACATTAAATAGTTTAGCTATTATTTTTGGCGTTAATCAAAAAAATCTTCATTACGTGTTTTTCCTCTTGGTAATTTTATTACCTCAATTAAATTTAACATATTTCATTCCTAATTTAGTATATATATTTCTTGCTCTAGGCAATTTTAAAATTCTTGCAAATAATAAGTTATAAAATTCATCTATTAAAATTATAAAACATAGAGTAAAGCTTATTGTAACAAAGAGCTTTTTATCAAGCCTTTTAGCTAAATAAAAGCAACCAGGCACTACTATATACATTAAAATTAAACTAGATATTCCAAAAACAAGTACACTTCTTAAACATACAAAACCATCTATATTTCCAAAATTTAAAATTTCTTTATTGTAGTCCCAGCAACGCATACCATTACCAATTATATACATACCAAGGCCTGAAAAATATTCTAATATCCCACAAGCAAAAAAACTTATAAAGAAAACTTTTAATGGATTAGTTCTCTTTTTATATGTCAAACCATAAATAATCATAGCTCCCGTAGCATAAATATTTATCCAAGGTAAAAAATTTCCTCCTCGCCAATAAAATTCACGGCACCCACCATTAAAAAAGTAAAATATATATTCATAAAAAAAACCAAAACAACCTGCTATTACGATTATTAGAGCAAATATTGCTAATAGTGTCACTCTATCAAATGAATGATTTTCTTTCAAATAATTACTATACCACTCTCTCATACTACTACCTACTACTCTCTTCTCTATTTTTTATAGTATAACATAAATTAATCCAATATTTAAAAATAATATTAAATTTTTAACGAATAACTTTACTCAAATGTTTCTTTTCCTTATATTCTTCTACTAATTTTTTATTCATAATCTCAATTACAAATTCATTATGATTTTCTATCATAAAAAATATATTATCTACCATATCAATAGTATTTATATTTAATTTATTACAAACAGGTACCAAAATATCAAAAAGTCCTTTATATCCTAATTTAAGTATTTCATCATAATTAAACGACTTATGATAATTTGCTTTACAATCATAAATTTCTAGATTTTCTCTCAAAGGACTTAAAATTATATAAGCTCGCTTTTTTATATCTCTTGAATAAGTAGTAGCTTTATAACCAGTTAATATTTCATAGCTGATAGGAAACAAAACATCATAAAGATTAATTGTTTCATAACGTGGATTAAATTTTTGAATATAATTTTGATACTTTCTATCATAGGAATAAATATTTTGTCCATTTAAAGCTATATAATATGGATATTTTTCATCTCTTTTATCATAATATATTTTTATTTTAGTTCCAGCTGTTTCATATAATTGTGATGTTTGATTTTCACTAAAAGCAATTGGAATATCTAACCTTAAACCAGGATCAAATATAATATATACTTGTTTTCCTTTATAGAAAGCTATAGCTAATAATGCCATATGTGCCTCTTTTATTTTATCGTCCCCCGTTTTTAAAGCAAAATTATTAGCTTGAAATGTTATAAAGTGTGTATCTATTCCTATCTTAGATAATTCTTTTTTTAACAATCTTGACTGATAAAAGCAATTACATTTTATCTTAGTATAATCTAAATTTTTATTATAAATAGTATTAACTAAGTTACTGCTATAATTTTTTCTTATTAATGTTATCATATCAAAAGTATTCAAACTATTAACCTCTATTACCTGCTTTAATTTTTTTCTTGCCTCTTTCAATCTAGAAATTGATAACTCTTGAATACTATTAATTTGTATCTCTTTTTTTATTATATCTTTAGCTCCATCTCTAGAAATTATCATATTATTCCTCCAATAAAAAAACACTAATTAATTATTAGTATTTTGTATATTATCATAATTATCCAAGCTTTTCAAGTCTATCTTTAACGATCTTACTTACCTCTCCCATATCAAATTTTCCTTTTACTTTAGGAGATACTTCTTTGATAATTATTCCCATTTGTTTTTTACTAGTTGGTTTAATATCAGAAATAGCTTGATCAATAATTTTTTCTACTTCTTCTAAAGATAATTGTTCTGGCATATAAGTCTTTAATACCTCAATCTCAGCCTGATATTGTGATACTAAATCATCACGTTTTGCCTTTGTAAATTCTGCTATAGAATCCTTACGCATTTTGATTTGTTTAGATATTATATCTATAACATCATCATCATTAGGTTCTCTTTTTAAATCAATCTTAGCAAGTTGAATAGAACTCTTAATCATTCTAATTACATTAAGCTTATCTTTATCTTTATTTTTCATAGCATTTTTTAAATCATCATTTATCTTTGTAACTAAATCCATATTATCACATCCAATCATTAAGCAGCATATTTTCTACTTACCATTTTGCTATTACTTCTTCTTGCTCTATAACTATTTTTCTTGCTGTTTCTTCTAGCATTAATTGTATTCTTCTTCTTCTCTTCTCTCTTCTTTACTCCAGGTTTTTTGTATTCTTTTCTATCTTTTATTGCAGAAAGGGTTGGACCTACTTGATTTTTTAGAACTCTAAGAGCACCATCAATGTTGTTTTCTCTAACTTTAACATTTACTGACATTACATTCCCTCCTTTCTGCGTCTTCTTTTAGATTATATCACTACTTTGGTTAAGAAACAAGTATTTAAAAGAAAAACAACAACTTTTTGCATATAGTTCACACATAAATTACTGTAACTTAAAATAAATACCTTTTTTTATCAATTTGTCAGATGAATCATAATCCATTGGATAATAACCTTCTTTTAATAATCTTTCTATAACTAATAGATTATAATTAGAAGCAAATAAAAAATTTATAATAAATATCATTACTATGCATAGTAATAATTTTGGAAGTATTGTTATTGGTACTAAAATACATAACAATACACATATTGATAATTGAAGTGCTAAAATAATAAAGCAATGTCTTAAATCCCCTTTTTTATATGGGTAAAGAAATCCTAAAAATAATAATTCTTTAGCAAAACCATAATCGCATTCAACACATGGTCTAACATCATCATATTTTAAATAAACTTTCTCCATACTCTCTATCACCTATTATCAGTATACTACAAATTAAATGTGGTTGCAATTATTTTTAGAAGACTACTAATTGAATTTTTCTTAATCTATGATATAATTAAGTAGCGATAAGGATGGTGATATAATGCCTAGTACAATGACACATACTTATTTTTCAATAGATATATATAATAAAATTTCCTCAAAATATAAGAAGAATATTACTAATCTAGGGGAACTAAATCTATTTTCTCAAGGAACTGATCCTTTTATGTTCTATAATCTATTTATCGGCAAAAATGCTAAAGAATATAGTAAAATTCAAAGTATTTGCCATTTTACCAAAACCCAAGACTTTTTCCTAGAAATAATTCACTATATCAGCAAAAACTCTCTTGCTAATAACAAGGAAGTTCTAACATATCTTTATGGTAATATTTGTCATTACTACTTAGATTGTTATGCCCACCCTTTTATCTTTTACAAAACTGGTCTTTATAACAAGCACGAGAAAAATACTTATAAATACAATGCTATGCACCAAGTTATGGAATATGGTATTGATAGATATTTAATTAAATCAAGAGAAAATTGTCCTGTTAAAGATTTCCCAATTCATCAGAAAATTTTTAAATATTATCCTTTTTCTGATGAATTAAAAAAGTTAATTGATAGTACTTTTAGTAAGGTTTACAATATAGATAATGTTAGTTCAATATATATTAAATCAATTAAGGATATGAAGCTATTTTTTAGAATAGCTAATTATGATAAATTTGGTATAAAAAGAACTCTTTATAATATCATTGATAAAATTAGTTCAGATAAAGTTATAAATATATCTGAGCTTTCCTATAATAATCAGGATTTAGATATCAGTTACTTAAACTTAGATAAAAAAAGTTGGAATCACCCAACTAATTTAGATGAAACCTACAATTATTCTTTTTTCGATTTATATGATATGGCTCTTGAAAAAGCTCTTCAAACTATTATTTTAGTTAGTGATATTCTTACAAGTAACAACATTGATTATGACAAACTAAAAGAAATTTTTGATAATTCATCTTATGCTACTGGTAAAAATTGTCATAGTAAAGCTAAAATTAAATTTTTTGAATATTAAAAAGCCTAGATAAAATACTACTATCTACGCTTTTATTTTGCTTCTTCACAAGCTCTAGTTTCTCTTATTACAGTTACTTTTATAGTACCAGGATATTGCATTTCACTTTCAATTTTATTTTTAATATCTCTAGCTATTTTAAAGCTAGTTACATCGTCAACTTCTTCTGGTTTTACCATAACACGAAGCTCTCTTCCTGCTTGAACAGCATAAGCTTTTTCAACACCTTTAACTCCTTCACCAATTTTCTCTAACTGTTCTAATCTTTGGAAATAATTTTCTGATGAATCATTTCTTGCTCCAGGTCGTGAAGCTGATATTGTATCTGCTATTGCTACAATTGATGCAATAATACTTGTTGGTTCAGTATCACCATGGTGAGATAATATAGAATTTACAACAACCTCATCTTCATTATATTTTCTTGCAAGATCAGCCCCAATTTGAACATGGGAGCCTTCCATTTCAAAATCAATTGCTTTTCCTATATCATGAAGAAGTCCTGCTCTTTTAGCTAAATTAACATTTTCTCCTAACTCACCTGCTATTATACCAGATAAGGACGCAACCTCTATAGAATGTTTTAAAGCATTTTGACTATAACTTGTTCTAAAATGTAATTTTCCTATTGTTTCAATTAAATTAGCATCCATTTTACTTATTCCCAATGAATAGATAGCATCTTTTCCATACTTTCTAATCATAGAATTAACATCATTACAAGCTTTATCATAAACTTCTTCTATTCTAGCAGGATGTATTCTACCATCACTTATTAAGGTTTCTAAAGTAATTTTAGCTATTTCCCTTCTTAAAGGATCAAAGCTTGATATTACAATTGCTTCTGGTGTATCATCAATAATCAAATCTACACCTGTAACAGCTTCTATTGTTCTAACATTTCTACCTTCACGCCCTATAATTCTACCTTTCATCTCATCACTAGGTAAACTAATAACCGAAACAGTCTGAGTATTAGAAACATCAGCCGCATATTTTTGCATACTATCAACAATCATTTCCTTTGCTATATTATCACACTCTATTTTAGCTTCTGATTCTCTTTCTTTAATATAACTAGCTATCTCTGTTCCCATATCATCCTCAACCATCTTCATAATGGTATCATGAGCTTTTTCTTTAGTATATTTAGAGATTTCTTCCAACTTTTCAACTTGTTGCCTTTTTATATCTTCCATTTCTATTTCTTTATCTTGAATTTCTTTTTGTTTATCTAAAAGATGATTCTCTCTTTCATTAATAGCATCTTCCCTATTTTGTAAAGTTACATCTCTTCTGTCTATATTATTTTCTCTTTGTAAAAGTCTAGCCTCACTATCCTTAATCTCTTTTTTCTTCTCTTTTATCTCTTTATCTGTTTCTATCTTTAATTTATGTACTTCCTCTTTAGCCTCTAGGATAGTCTCTCTTTTTATTTTATCAGCTTCTTTTTTAGCATTCTCTACTATGTCAGAAGCAATTTTTTCTTTTTTTCTTATTCTTAATACATTAAATAAGATTAATGCTATTATTCCTAATATAAATCCAAGTATAAAAATTAAAATGGAAGCTACTTCTTCGTTCATCTCTACACCTCCATTCTACTACACTACTCTATAATTAAAATTAATTATTTAATTTAAACTATACATATTTATTGTATCTATCTTTTTTCTGATTGTCAAGTAAATTAGAAAAATAAAATTTAACTAAAAAGAAACTCTTGTTACTACTTATTAATCTAAAAGCTTTTCTTCTACTTTTATAATTTAATTTTTTTAATAAAGTGTGATAATCTAATCTTTTATTATCTTCAAAAATTATGTAAATTAGGTGATAATAATACATTTTTTTACTTTTATCTCATATGTTATATTGAAATAATAAAAAGGGGTGGATTAAATGAATAATAAAGAAAGAAACTCTTGTTCTAATAATTGTATGGCTGATATTTTAAAAGTAATTTTGATTCTTCAACAAAGTGCTGATGGTAATGATTCTTGTCTAGATACTTGTGATCGTGGCTTTTTAGGCCAACAATGTTGCCCTATATGCTACAATACCCGTCCTATAACATTGTATACTTGTGGTAATACTTCTCCATTGTCTATGCCTATTAGTAAAAGTGCAACAGAAACTACTACTTCTTCTATCTTTAGATTAGAAAAACTAGATAATTGCTGTGCTACTTGCAGAGTATTAGTTGCTGGAGATAATAATACTTATACTAGTACTAACTCATTTTTTACAATTAATTTAGATTGTCTATGTATTATCAGATGTTTAGATGACACTTTTATTGAAGGAGTCTAAAACAAACTCTATGTTTCTTCTAGAATAAAGACAAATAGGTAATAACTACTTATTTGTCTTTTTAATTACTAAACTTACTTATATAAATCTTATTCTAATATTTATTATTATAAATTAATTAGCTATATTTTATAAACTTCGATAGAAAATATTAGTAAAAAAACTAGAGTTCTAAATTATACTTTTCTTAATTTCTTTTTCTTTTTTTAGCTTTAGCTTTTTTATTAGCACTCTCAATTGCTACTCTCTGAGCTATTGCGAGAGAGGCCATTAAGTTTAAAACGTAACTTCCTCCATAAGATAGAAATGGTAGTGGAACACCTGTTAAAGGTCCAATTCCCATAACTCCAACTAAATTTATAGAGATATGAAGAAAAATATATATACAAATACCATAAGCAAGCAAGGAACCTTCTAAACTTGTTGCAAGCTTAGCAATCCTATATATTCTATATAAAACAAAAAGATATAAAAGAATTATAATTACTCCTACTGCTAGCCCCCATTCTTCCACTATGATAGGAAATATAAAGTCTGTATATGACTCTGGTAAATATAAATACTTCTGAGTACTCTTACCTATTCCTTGTCCAGTTACTCCACCATTTTTAAAGGCTATAAAGCTATTACATAACTGATAGCCAGAATCCTCTTGATATCTTAAACAAGGATCTTTAAAATTAAATCTTTTTAACTGATATGATTTCAAAAACTTTCCTTTTGTAAAAACAAATAAACTAGCTACTGCTATTATCATTACTAAAACTAAACTTATAAATTTAAAACGACATAGCTTAGTCATTGGTAAAGCAAAAAACATAAAAAAGCTAATTAATGCAATTACCATTGCTGTTCCAAAATCTGGCTGAATTGCTACTAAACCAAATATTATTACAACAGGTATTATTGGCTTAATAAGAGTCCAAATATTATTTAAATTATCCCTATTTTTATCATAATAACACGCCAAAAATATTACAGTTATTGTTTTAGAAAATTCACTTGGTTGAATATGTATTGGACCTAATTCAAACCAACTTTGAGCATTATTAGCAGCATATCCATATAATGTTAATCCCCCTAAACTTATTAACGATATTAACATAAGTATAGAAGCAAATGGTTTATACACTTTTATAGGAATTTTTATTACTAATAAAAATATTATTAATCCCAGCAAAAGAAATATAGCTTGTTTATAAAAATAATAATATGGACTTGTTTTATATCTCATATAGCTTTCCATAGATGATGCACTAAGAATCATAACGAGACCAAATAAGAAAAAAACTATAGTTATAAATAACAAAGGTTTGTCCATTTTAGAAAACACTTTTTTCATACTATCAACCCTTTATTATATAATATCATATAACTATAATTTTTTTAAGTTATTTTTCAAGCTTTACATCTATTAGACATATCCTAATACATAACATCATTATCTTTAAACTTAATGTCAATAAATTTTCTACTTGCTAAATAATCACACATATGAACAAAGCGTTGTTCGGCTGTTTTAGGCTTTGGTAATACTTCCCTTTTGTTATAACTATCATAAGTCCACTCACCCATATGACTTTCAATCATAGAGCAAATTTTTCTGATATCATCGACACTCATCTTTAATTTATCTTTATTTTCCATTATATATTTTGACATCAATAGTGGATGTTCAAATTTAGTATACTTATCATGATTTAAGCCACTTTTAAGTCCGTCATGAAGTGTTAAAGCTATTATAATTAAATCTTTATCATGAGATGTAAATTTCATACCAACAGTATTATTTGACAATAATTCATAAGCAAATCTAACTGCTGCTTTTGTATGTCTGACAAGTCCACCATCACCTAAAGCAAAATCAGGATGATACTTTCCTGTTGATGATGCTGGAACTTCAAAAAAATAGTCTGGAAGTAATTCTATTAATATTTTCAAATCACTTCTTAAATTTTCATCTTTTACATAATTTATTTCTTTCTTAAATACTTCTGTTTTATTCATATCATTACCTACTTCTCTATATGGACATCTAATTGATTATAAGGAATTACTACTCCCTCCTCATCAAATCTTGTCTTTATTTTTTTTAATAATAATCTCTTTATTTTAAATTGATTTCCAACACTACAGTCTACATCTAAAGCATATACTACGCAACTATCTTTAAACTCATTTACACCAAGTAGCTCTGTTTTCTTTACCTCTTTTTCTTTTTTTATTTCTATTAAAATACTACTAAGAATAGATTCTATTTTCTCTATTTTCTCATCATAACTAAATGGTACTTCTAAATATATTTTTTGCGTATTTAAGTTATAATTGATTACTTTATTAAATGAAGAATTAGATAAAATCATTATCTCTCCAGTATATGCTCTTAACTTAGTGGTTTTAAGTCCCATCGATATTACTTCGCCTTTAAAGTTATCTATTTTTATCCAATCTCCTACTGCATAAGCATTATCAAATATTATAAATATTCCTGCTAAAAAGTCTTTAATAATATCTTGAAAAGCAAGACCAATAACAGCTCCTACTATTCCAATAGATGCCACTATACTTTTAGTATTTACCCCATATATATTTAGTACCATAATTATAATTATTATTGCTATTAAATATTTTATAATGTTATTAATTAATCCAACTACAGTAGACTTTCTCTTATCATATCCCTTAGAATGATGATTCTTACCTATATAATTATTTATTTTACTGACCTTTATAATTGTCTTAGAAACAATCTCATAACTTAATATACCAATTCCTATAAAAATTACAGGCAAATAAAACTTATCACTAGTAACAAAATTAAAAATACCATTAATAATATTATCTAACATAGCATCACACTCTCAATCCATCTACATTTTATCATATCTAATTTTAAATTAAAAGTAGTTATCTCTTTTTTTACAAATATTTTAATCACTCTCTAATTCAAATATAGCATCTCTTAATTCCATTGCTCTTTCAAAATCTAACTGACGTGCAGCTTCTTTCATCTCTTTAGTTAAATCTTCAATAGTTTTCTTTTTCTCTTTCTTTGTAGCTTTTTTCTTACTCTTATCTATTTCTTCTTCATTACTTATTACTTCTCTTATTTCTTTCTTTATTGTAGTTGGAATTATATTATGTTTTTTATTATATTCTTCTTGAATTGTTCTTCTTCTTTTGGTCTCATCTATAGCTTCTCTCATACTATCAGATATTGTATCAGCATACATTATAACCTTACCTCTACTATTTCTAGCACATCTTCCTATTGTCTGAATTAAACTTCTTGTACTTCTTAAAAATCCTTGTTTGTCAGCATCCATAATGGCTATTAAACTAACCTCAGGTATATCTATTCCTTCTCTTAAAAGATTAATTCCTACTACAACATCATACTTACCACATCTAAGATCATGTATTATTTGCATTCTCTGAAGTGTTTTTATCTCACTATGAAGATAGGCTACTTTAATATCTATATTTTTTAAATAATTAGTTAATTCTTCTGCCATTCTTATTGTTAATGTTGTTATTAGTACTCTTTCATTTTTTTCTATTCTATCATTTATCTCTTCTATTAAATTATCTATCTGGTTTTTAGTCTGTCTAACTTCAATTATTGGATCTAGCAAGCCAGTTGGTCTAATTATTTGCTCCACAAACTTATTATGTACTAATTCTAATTCATAATCTCCTGGTGTTGCTGATACATATATAGCCTGATTTATTTTTTCCGTAAACTCATCAAATTTAAGTGGTCTATTATCAAGGGCACTTGGTAATCTAAAGCCAAAATCTACTAAGTTCATTTTTCTTGCTCTATCCCCATTATACATGCCTCGTACTTGTGGAATTGTTACATGAGATTCATCTACTACTAAAAGAAAATCTTTAGGAAAGAAATCAATCAGACAAGTAGGAGTTTCTCCCTCTCCTCTTAATGCTATATGTCTTGAATAATTCTCTATTCCTCTACAAAAACCAGTCTCTTCTAACATTTCCATATCATAATTACAGCGTTCTCTAATTCTTTGTTCTTCAATTAGTTTCCCATTCTCATGAAAATATTTACATCTTTCTTCTAATTCTTCTTTTATTCTTTTTATACTTATTTTTAATTTTTCATCATCAGTAACAAAGTGTGATGCTGGAAATATAGAAACTGACTTTTTTTGTTTTAATATATGCCCTGTTACAGTATCAAATTCACTTATTCTATCAACTTCATCACCAAAAAATTCTATTAATATACCATTTTTTCTTTCATAGCTAGGAACTATTTCTATTATATCGCCCTTACTTCTAAATGTTCCTCTTTTTAAATCTAATTCGTTTCTTTCGTATAACATATCTACTAGTCTTTTTAAAACATCATCCCTAGATATTTGGTCTCCTACATTTAATATAAGCATTTTCTTTTTATAGTCTTCAACTTCACCTATTCCATAAATACAAGAAACTGACGCTACTACTATTATATCTCTTCTAGTCAAAAGTCCACTAGTAGCACTATGTCTTAATTCATCTATTTCATCATTAATTGATGAATCTTTTTCTATATAAGTATCTGTTGATGGAACATAAGCTTCAGGCTGATAATAATCGTAATAGCTAACAAAATATTCTACTCTATTTTCTGGAAATAGTTCTTTAAATTCACTATACAATTGTCCTGCCAAGGTTTTATTATGAGCAAGAACTAAAGTTGGTTTATTAACTTCTTTAATAACATTAGCAATCGTAAAGGTCTTCCCAGTACCTGTTGCTCCTAATAATACCTGAGCTTTTTTTCCTTCCTTTATACCCCTAACTAACTCTTTTATCGCCTCTGGTTGATCACCACTAGGTGTATATTTTGACTCTAACTTAAACATAATGTCCTCCTTTTCATTAATAAGATTAACTAATAAATATATTTAAATAACAAAAATAACTATTTAGAATTAACATAATAATACAACATAAAAACAAAGTTTTTTAATCTTTCATCGAATACAATTTTCTATATTCAGAAGAATTCTTCATCAATTCATGATGAGTTCCACTAGCAATTATTTTATGATTATCCAAAACCAAAATATTATCTGCATTAACTATTGTACTTAATCTATGAGCTACAATAATAATAGTATGGCTATTAATCAATTCTTTTAAAATATTTTTGATTTTTTCTTGATTATTATTATCTAAAGAGCTAGTCGCTTCATCTAATAAAATTATCTTTGATTTTTTTATTAAGGCTCTAGCGATTGCAAGTCTTTGTTTCTGGCCACCACTTAAAATAACGCCATTTTCTCCACCCAATGTATCATACCCATTTTCCAAATTCATAATAAAATTATGTATTTGAACTTTTTTACAGACTGCAACTATCTCATCATCAGTAGCCTTAGAATTAGCTAGTTTAATATTTTCTTTAATTGATAAATTAAATATATATGGTGATTGGGATACAACTGATATATTGTTTTTTATAGTCTCCTCTGATAAATCATTTATATCATTATTATCTATCAAAATTTTACCATCACTTACATCATAATTCTTATTTATTAATTTTAGGATTGTAGATTTGCCCTCACCACTTTTACCAACTATTGCTGTCATAGTGTTAGATTTAATTTTAAAGCTTAAATTTTCAAATAAATTATTTGTATTGTAATTAAATTCTACATTTTTAAATTCTATATTTCCCTTTATATTATCTACTTTTTTATATCCAAAAGACTCTTTTTTAAATGAGGAATATGTAATTATATCAAAAACCCTTGTAGCAGATATTTTTCCATCTGCTAATGTTTCTCTTATTTGTGATATATAGTTTATCATATATAATACATTGCCCTTGTATAAAAAAATAATCATAAATGAACTTATTTGAAGTCTATTATTCATAATAAAATAAACAGATATTAATATAAATATTAAATCTAAAATATGTTGAAATATTCTAATCCAGGCATCCCATGTTCTTCTAGTACGAGTAGTTTTTATTTCAGCCTCTATGGCTTCTGCTTGTTTTTGACCAATCCTATCTAAAAATACAGATTTTAAATTTAGATTTTTTAAGTCCCTTATTCCCCTTATTACATCGGTATATAACCCTACAATTTTTTCATCTTTTTCTTTGTAATCTTTTTTTGCTTTTTTATAAAAATGCAATTTTCTAGAAGTTAAAATATAAATAAATATTAGATTTGCTACCAAATAAAATCCTAAATATACATTCAGAAAAAACACATAAACTATAAAATTAATATTAAGTATCACTCCAGATAGATTATCTGTTACATAATCAAATAATTCCGACAATTCTGTAGTATCTTTATTTAATCTTGATATAAAAATACCAGAATTTGTATTATCAAAATTTTTTACTTCAAAATTCATCAAACTTTCTAACATATCATGTTTTAAATCAAAATTAATTTTTCCATTCAATTTTACAATTATTCTTGACCACAAATTAGTAATTATTTCAATTATAATTCTCAATATTGCCAAAAATATTGCTATTTCAATAATTTTTGTTTTATTAAAATTTTCAAAATAGCTTAACATTTTACCCTCATATATTGGAGATAACAAAGATATTCCAGCAAACGTTAAACTTAAAATAATAACCATAATGCTAAGAAATTTATATTTTTTATAATATACAAATAATTTTTTTAAACTGTTATTATCACTTCTCACCTATATCATCTCCACTTCTTTACTAGATGTTATTTATTGATAACTTTCTAAAAGTTTACACTACTAACCAATAATTAATTTAATATAAGTAAAATTATAATCTTCACATAAATTATTCTTACTTTTTTTACAACCACATAATTTCTTTATAATACTTAAAATTAACATTACATCATAAATAAATAATATTTAAATGATTATAACATCTCTACTTTAAGAAGTAAACTATTTGAAATAAAGATAACATAAAAAGAAACTAATACTCTAATTACTGCAACAAATCACTGCAATAAAATTTAAAAGTAAGTAGTTTCTATATAAATATATTACTATAAAATAAACTTCTAAAAATTAATTTTACTTGTATTTTGATATCATCAATACCTTAACTATAAAACCTAATTATTTATTTCAGTTTTTTCTTCATATATTTTATAAAAATATTTTTAATTATTTTTTTCTAAATCAACTGATTTTAATGTATATAAATAAATATTTTCTCCATGAATAATATAAAAATGACATTTCTGATGTGCTACAACATTATAATACATAATAGGTAATCTTATATTATCCCTTACATCCATAAGCTCATTAAAGCTAGTAATTTTCATTAAATTATACTTATTCAAATTTGGTAATGTTGATGTTTCTACTACCAATCTATCATACTCTTTTAATATTTTTTCTAGTAACTTATCATATTCATTCTTTTTTACTTTGGTAATATTTATCATTTGTAAAACTGCAATCATATAGATAATTGATAATATAATAAGTATTATACCAATTACTATATATATTCCATTAGAGATATTAAATTCACTTTTGATTACCATCTGTTCTTGCTTTTGATTTAATTCCTGTTGTTCCATCTTTATTTGAATTGATTTTTGAGACAAAGGTATTTTAATAGAAATTGCGCCTGAATTTGGGATATTGTATTGTGATGGAACTTGATTATATGCTACTAGAAACACTTGTAAATAACTATCAGCATCTACTCCATATTCTGACTTAAACTTATTAGCAATATCATTATAATATTCATAATCAATAGTTATATCTTTATCTATCGTATAAGTATTCTTATTTCTATTTACTTCCTTATTAGTCTTATCCTGTAAAATATAACTTTTCTCAAAATAATTAGAAGCATTATCACTATCTGAAATAATTAATTTAGCAACTATTTCATAGTTTAAATCTTTATTTAAATCATTTCTATTTACTTCAAACTGATAATGAAATTTCAAAGGGATATCTTTAATTAAACTAGCTACATAAGCCATACCTTTATTTAAACATTTTTGTTCATAAAAATCGTTCTCTTTTAAACAAACAGTATAATCAATATCTCCCACTGACTTATATGATAAAACTTGTTCTTTAGTTATATCTGTAGAATTTATTATAAAATAAATACCCAATCCAAAAAAAACAAAAAATAATAGAAAGTAACAAATAAATCTCTCAGTGAAGGATATATATAATTTTTTAGAATTTTTCTTGAGAGTTTTATCCTGTACTACTCTTTTCTTTCTATTTTTTTTATGAAGTCTCTGTTTCTTCATCATTATCACCTCTACCATTTTTCATTTAGCAACACGGTTGGGTAACCAATAAAAGGTACTTTTCCATGAACAACCCCAATGATCATATCTTTTGTTATTTTGTATTTATCATAATCTCTATTAGCATCACCTTTTGTATAAATAAAATATTGATTATTGTTATTTATAATTTTATAAATTCTATGTACTATAACTTTGCCCTCATAATTATAAGCGATAATATCTTTTTTACTAAGAGTTTTATATTCTTTATCAACAATAACTACATCTCCCTTTGAAATTAATGTTTCCATAGAACCACTAGCAATTGCAATAGCATAATATCTAAAGTAACCTGACACAAAATATATTAATATTACTACTAGAAAAAGAACTGGAATACAACATAAAAATTGATACTTTCTCTCTTTTTTCTCTCTTAATATTACTTCTTGCGTTCTATCCTTAGCTAACCAATTTTTTATTTTAAGTAATATTATTATTGGTAACAAAAAGTAGATTATTGAATATAAATACTCATTAGGATTAGGAACTATTGGTAAAAGATAAGGATATAATTTCATTATAAGAAAATAGATTATATTAGGCTTAAATCCAAAATTATAGCTAATATAAGTAGCCAAAATATTATCTGTAATAGATGGAATAATACTTATAGCTATTACTAAAAATGTTTCCTTATTAAAGGATAGACTATGTGCTGATACTACTAATGTATTATCCATTATAACAAATAATAAATAAACTAGCATTAAAAGTTTTTTTGATTCACTAGATTTTGTTATAAATTGATATCTTAAAATTTCTTTAGTAATTATATAAACTATCATTGGTAAAACAAATTTAACTATAGATACTAATTTAAAATAGTTCTTTGTTTTAGCAAAGCCAATAAATATTCCTAATAAATAATACATTAAAAAGAAAGATATTAAAAAAATTATTATTTCTAAAATAATATCTTTTGTATAACGATGTCTATCTTTTTCAAAACCAAATATTTTATAAAACAAAACTATAAAAATAATAATTAATATATTTAAAGTATTTTGATTTAGAATTTTGAAAATAGTACTATTTAATATAAAGATAGTAATGGAGATTAATGTAAATAATAATAATTTAATATAACTTTTCTTCATTTGATAGTCTCCTAACGTAAATGACACAGCAATAAACTGTGTCATTTTGATTTTAGTCTGTTGAACTATAATTTAATGTAACATCACCAAATGAAACAGTAAAATCACCATCAGCTCTATCAGCATCTGCTGCATACTCAATTGTAACTTCTACTTTTTCTGAAGTCTTCTTAGCTAAAGAGTGAGTTGTTATACCGGCTTTGCCTCCTGATACTTCTGCTTCAGTTCCAACTTTCACCTTTAATGAAATTCCATTACAAGCATTTTGGACTAAAGTATCAGTTGTACCTGATTTTGCTGTACAAACTTTAGGAGCAGTTCCTCCAGTTGCATTTGAATATACAATGCTCTTTAAGAAAGCTTCTAATTCTCCAGCATTATAAGCATAGAAACTATAAACGGCTTTCTGACCAGGTGCTGTAAATGTTGCACTTAAATTACTAATAGTTGGTGCACTAGTATTATCAATTGTGGCATCAGTTGCTGTAGCTGTTGTACCAGTTACTGTAGGTGTGATTTTTTCAGTTAACACTTCTGTACTACTACTTGAGAAATCAACATTCATAGTACTAGAATCTGGTTTTACAGTTGCACTTGACTGTATTTGTAAAACACTTGAAAATGCTGAAAAACCAATTGATAATCCAACAACACCTATTACTAATGCAATTATAGCAATATACTGTGTTCTTCTACTCTTCTCCATCATATCCTCCTATCTACTGTACATAATGTTATCATAAAAATTTACTTTTGACAATCATTTTACAATTTTTTTAATGTTAAATTATATATTTTGAATTAAAATTATAGTGACTAATTTTACAATTATTTTACACTTAAATATTTTGTCTTATAATTATTTAGCAACAATTATATAAAAATGTTATAATACTATATATCGGAGGTGTATTTATGTATTGTAAAAAATGTGGAACTTATAACTCTAATAATTCCCTTAGATGTCGTAATTGTGGAGATTATTTTGTCAATCAATTTGATGATACCAAAGAACTTAACTCCACACTAGAAGAAGAACAAAAAGAAGAAGCAAAGAATAATGACAAAAAGAATAATAATAACAAAGATAATAGTAATAAAAAGAAAGTGAAAAAGGAGAAAAGAACAAAATCAAAAAAGGATAAAAAATCTTTATTTAATCATAATAAGAAGAAAAATAACAATAGTAAAGATAAAGATAGAAGAAGATATAATAATGATAAAAAACAAAAAGAAGTTATCATTAAAGAAAAATCTAGTTCTGGATGCTTTTCTAAATTTATTATCTTTATTTTAATGATAATTATTATTTTGTTAGTAGCAATATCTTCTGGACTTGGTGGCTACTTATTAAAAGATAAAGTTGTAAAAGTACCTGATTTTACTGGTATGACTAAAGAAGAAGCAACCAAAATATTAGATAGTAAAGATATGAATTATGAACTAAGTAATAGAACTGTTAGTAATAATAATGATTTAGATATCGTCTTAGAACAAAATATAGATGCTAATAAATATATCTTAAAATCACAAAAAATAACTTTAACTATTGGAAGTAATAATTCTAAAAGTAATAACTCTTCAACTAAAGATACCACTACCACTACTAAAATTACTCTAGATAACTACGTTGGTAAAAATATTAATGATATTAAAAGTATCTTAAATAAAAAAGATATAAAATATGAAATAGTTAGTATAGATTCTAATAAAGATAAAGGAATTATTATTAAACAAAGCCCAACTACTAATACCATTACTAAATCAACAACATTAACTTTATATGTATCAAATGGTAACACTACCAAAACTACTACTACAACTACTACTGATACATCAACATCAACAACCACTACTACTGATACTACTAGTGATGAAGATACTCTTAATGAATAATATATATTTTATAAAAAATCATATAAAAATAATTAAAAAGCTATATATTTTGTGTAAAATATGATAATATAAAAATACATATGAAACTATTTTAATTATTTCACAACTTAATTATATAATAGTTCATATGTAATTAAAAACAGATGCCATTTGAACTGAACCCCAAAAGTTGGACAGTTTATAAATAGTTTCTAATTAGAGGATTGTAACCTGTAATTTACGGGTGACAATCCTTTTAATTTTACTTTAATTCTATCATAATTATAATAATTAATATAATCATCAATTGCTAAAATTAATTCATCTAGTGTTTTGTATTTATCTTCTTGCTCGTAAAACATTTCAGTTTTAAGTAGTCCAAAAAAATTTTCCATCATTCCATTATCCATACTATTTCCTTTTCTTGACATACTTTGTTTTATACCGTTGTTTTTCAATCTTTGTTGATAAGATTGGTGTTGATATTGCCAACCTTGATCTGAATGAAATATTAATCCTTCTAGATTTTTACCATCAAATGCTTTATTAAGCATATCATTTATCTGCTCTAGATTTGGTGATTTAGAAGTGTTATATGATATTACTTCACCGTTAAATCCATCTAATATTGGTGATAAATAACATTTTTCTCCTCGAAGATTAAATTCAGTTACATCCGTATACCATTTTTGATTAGGCTTTTCTGCATTAAAATTTCTTTCAATTAAATTATCAGCTATCTTACCAACAGTTCCCTTATAAGAAGAATATTTTCTTTTGTTTCTTTTTAGTGGTTTTAAACCTAATTTAACCATTATTCTATAAACTTTTTTATGATTAACATTATAACCTTGATTTCTTAATTCTAACGTAATTCTGCGATAACCATATCTTTCTTTATTATTAATAAATATTTCTTTTATTTTATCTATTATTTCTTTATTTTTATCATCTTTATCTATTTTAGATAATGTATAATAATATACTGATTTAGCTAAACCAGATACTTGTAGAAGAATCATTAATGGATATATTAGCCGAAGTTCACTTACAACATTTACTTTTTCTTCTGTTGTTGATTCTTCCTTGCTTGAACAACGGCTCTCAATTTTTTTGAGTATTCTAACTCCGCTTTTAAGTATATGTTTTCTTTTTTTAATCTTTCATTTTCTTCTTCTATAGTTTCATTTTTCTTTGGTTTAAATTCTTTTTTCATAGTCGGACGACCTCGCTTTCGTTCAACTATATTATAACCGTTTTCACGATATTTTTTAAGCCAATTATTTAACATTCCTTTTGCTGCCAATCCTTCATCTATTGAAACTGATAAAATTGACTCATTATCAATCAGAATTCGATTTAAAATTCTTTCTTTTTCCTTAGAACTATAACTTTTATTTTCATTAGTTCTTAGAATATCAAATCCATGCTTATCAATTAATCTAACTAGATATTCAACTCCAGATTTATTAATACCATATTTTGATTTTATAGAAGGAAAAGACATACCATTCTTTCTATCATAATATAAATTAATTCTTTCTTCATAACTTAATTTAGACATGCAAAAACCTCGTTTCTATTTTGTCCAAGAAACGGGGTTCATATCATTTTGACATCTGTTTTTAATATCGTCAATTCCCACTCATTCGTGTTGCTTTATTAGTAAAATCCCCACTAAAAATTGTTGTTTTCTTGCAAAAATCCCCACCAATTCGTGACGAGCATTGTCATTTTAGTTCCCACTCATTCGTGTAGAGCCATTTTTTCTAGGTCCACCGAAATTCGAAGAACCGTTTTCCACATCATCGTACCATACAGAACCACTTAAAAAGCCCACCATTTGGTGAACTCTTAATTTTAAGATTATTACGCATTCTTACCTCCTGAAGCTACAGCAGTATATCCACTAAATGTTGCAGTAACCTCACTACCTTGTGCAGAAACGAATGCTACAACTCCATTAAAGAAATTATCAGCTTGTGTTGCAACGGCACCATCACCAGTAGTAGCGTCTTTATTTGGATTCTGGTTAGTTCCAGTTTCACTTAACCATACAACAAAATAATAAGTAGCCTTAGAATATGTTTCGTCTGTAGATGGTTGTAACTGTTGACTCAATACTAAAGTAGAAGTTATATCTTTAGATCTAACAAAATTAGTACTAAGAAGGCCAGTGTCAGATGCTTTCTCGTGATCGCTTATTCTTATAAAGTTCTTATTTACAGTTTTATAAGTATTACCACTGATAGTAAGATCAGCTAAAACATCTCCTGTATTAGTTGTAATGATATTAGTAGTATTATGTCCTGTTGTATCAGCTGTTTTATTAGCATCTAATGAATTAATACTTCTGCTTTCACCACTACCTTTTCCTAATACCTGTGTACCAGCAGTAGAATATCTATATTTATCGTCTGTTTCACTTGTAGCACCAGTCTCTGGTTGACTAGTTGCTTTAAATACTTGTGCCCATCTCATTGTAGTTTTATTTGTTTTAGCTTCAGTATAATCTGCAGCTGCTCCAGAACCACCTGTTAATGCTACATATCCATCTGTAAACATTGTCGCAGATGACTTATTAGTAATAGTTACTTTATATATTTGACATACGGCGTTTCCGTTGTCATCTACACAAGTATTATTACTTTTAGTTGTTGCACCAGTACCTGATTGCTGTCCACTTATAGCTGTTTCAACCATACTATTTGACATAGGTATCATACCAGTAGTTTTACCTGGGTCTATTACCTTTTCTATAGATAAATCCATAGAGATTGTTGCCATATTACCAGTAATGTTATTTACTGCTGTAGCACTTGCTGTAAAGTATGCAAATGTTGCACCAATAATAGCAACTACAAGTGTAGCAACACCTATTACACCGTAAAATATTCCCCTTCCATTATTTTTATTATTTTCTTTCATTTCTTATTCTATCCTCCTTACTGTACTAAGTATAGCAAATAAGATTTTAAAAATCAATACCTTTTTGACAAAATTTTAAAAATCCATTTACATTTAAGTTTACACAAAGTGTATTATATCTTTTTTGTAAGTAAAAACTCTACTTTAGAGTACAATTCTTCATTAATACTATTAATACTCCTCATCTTATTATTTAAAGAACAATTAATAATATCAAAATTATATTTATCAGCAAGCTCAAAATAAGTTCTCTCAGCATTAATTAAATGTTCCTTATTAGTTTCAAGCTGATCCAATTTATCTCCTCTATTTTTCTTTAAAATACTAGCAAGTTCATATGGAACATATAAAAATATTACTTTATCAGGTCTAGGTATTTCTAAAATATCAAATTCTAGTGTTTCTATCTTTTTAAAATAAGTTTCTCTTTCTTCTTTATCTTTTATCTTTCCTCCCTGATGGGCTAAATTAGAATATGTATACCTATCTAATATTACATTAACTCCACTGTCTAATAATTCATTTATCTTCTTACTATTATATCTTCTATCAGCAGCATAATATAATGAAGAAGTTAAATAATCTACATTAGCAGCTCCTTCTTTAAATAACCCCTTTATATCACTTTTAAAATAATAATCACAATATTCTTCTTTTCCTAAGTAACAGGTTGCTATTATCTGTCCTGTTGGACTATCATACATAGGAAATGATAACCTCTTACTTTTAATATTTAAATCATTTAATCTTTTTTCTAAAAGTAATGTTTGAGTTTCCTTACCAGAACAATCTGTTCCTTCTACTACTATTAATTTACCTCTCATATATCCTCCCTTTAGCTTTATATTCCATAATATATGATAGCATACTTTTATAAAAATTAGTGATAATTAACAAACATGATTATTGTCTTAATTAATATTTAATGCTATACTTATTTGGTAGTTGGAGGTTGATAGTAGTGAATAAAATATTCTATTATTTTTTATTATTTTTTATATATTCATTTTTAGGATGGTGTATGGAATCTACTTTAGTTAGTATTAAACAGAAACGTTTTGTCAATAGAGGATTTTTAATTGGTCCATATTGCCCCATATATGGTTTTGGTTCTGTTATTATTATTTTCTATCTAGAAAGATATAAAAATGATATTATTACTACTTTTATCTTAGGGATGTTTATATGTAGTGTCTTAGAATATTTTACTAGTTATATTATGGAAAAATTATTTAAAGCTAGATGGTGGGATTACAGTGAAAGAAAATTTAATTTAAATGGCCGAATATGTGGTGAAAATACTGTATTATTTGGACTAGGTGGTCTATTCATTATATATATTATCCAACCTTTAGTTAGTATATTTATAAATAGTATAAATGTAACCATACTTAACTATCTTACTTGTTTATTCTTTATAATATATATTACAGATGCGATTCTATCTTTCAAAATAATTAATAAATTAAAAGCTAGCTTAAGTAATATAGAAATAAAAAAAGATTCTACTCAAGAATTTAGAAATCTAGCTCGTGATTTAATTAATGGTAAAATTGGTGATAATAAATTTAATATTAATATTTGGCAAAGACGTGTCATTAAGGCTTTTCCAAATGTAGACTTATCAAAATATATTAGCTATAAAAAAAGAAATATAAAGAAATTATTTAGAAAAGGAAAATAATTATTTATATTTTTTTTGTTATTATATAGCCACAAACTAAAAGTATTAAAGAAAAAAATATTTCACTTATGCTAGATAAACTATTAACCACTCTTAAAATTAAGATAAATGTTGCTGATAAACTTATTCCTAAGATAGACGAAAAGGTTAAATTACGATAATTTTTAAATAAATAATCTATTAAAATAGAAAGTATTATTACACTAATAAACATTCCTAAAGAAAAAGGAATTATAAATCTTAAATTAGAAATTAAATAATTAACATTAAAAAGATGACTTAAAATATTTAAATAAGTATTATATATACCTATTAGCATTAAAAGTGCTGTAGAACTAATACCAGGGATTATTGTTCCAATAGCCTCTAAAATGCCTGCTCCAAAGAATATTATATAATCAAAAAAGTTATTTCTTATAATATAATTAGTATTTACACTAGAAGTAGCTATAATAGTCATTGAAAGAAAAAAGAAAATTGATAGGAACACTCCCTTAGGTGTTTTACTTCTACTTTGCCTAATTAAAGGAACACCTCCTAATATTAAGCCTATAAATAATGATGTTGTATATGTATAATAATTAGTTATAAAATATGATAAAATATTACTAAAAAGCGATATTCCTATTACTATTCCTAAAGTTAAATTAGCCAAGAATAGAAAATTATCCTTAATGTTAGAAAAAAAGTTAGTAATAGCATTTATAGCCCTATCATATAAATTAAAACTAATCATCAATATAGAACCACTAAGACCTGGAATAATTTTTGCTATTCCAATTAATATACCCTTTAAAAATTCTTCTATCTTCATATTTAAATATATGAAAATTAAATTACTTTATTATTAATATATTTCTAAATCTTAAGCATATATATTAATGGGTGATATTATTAATACTGATTTTTTTAGATATAATATAGTTGAATATGCCTATACTTTTTTAAATAAAAAATATATTTGGGGTGCTAAAGGTCCTCATGAATTTGATGAAGGTTCTCTTGTATGGTATATTTATAAAGCTTTATTTGATATAGATATTATTAAAGATGGCTATGGAAGTGATGATACGTCTAAAATATTAACAAGTTCTATTGGAAAACTTACATCTTTTTTAGAAAATGATGATAAAAAATCTAAATACATAGAAAGTATTGCACTAGGTGATATAGTCTTTTTTCACACTAAATCATTAAATGATAATAATGTCTCATCAGCTAATAAATATCCAGGGGATGCTGGTATCTATATTGGAAACAAAAGTTTTATTCATGCTAGTTATGATAAAGGTATTATTTGCATTGAAACTTTAAGTGATAAATGGCTTGATAGATTAGTAGGAACGAAAGATATTATCGATTACATTGGAAAAAAACTAAGCAACTAAATTAGTAAGCAAAAGAAGTTTACTAATAAATTGCTTAATTTTTTTATTTTTTTTCTAAATTAAAAGGAAATCGAGAACGAATAGCCAATAATATAAGTAATGGAGCAAAAATTTATGCTCCCAAAAATCTCTATAACTTTCTCTTTTAAATTCATATTCTACTTTTTCTTTTCCTTAGTTTTCTTCTCTTTTGAATTATTCAACCAATTCTTACCATCTACAACTCTTGCTACTATCATAGATGAAGATGTATCTCCTACAACATTTAGCATAGTAGCTGGAGAATCTATAATTGTTGCAATTATTGTTAAAATAGGCAAAGCACTCATATTATATCCCATAAGGCTTATAATCATAGCCTCAGAAATAGTTCCGCCACCTATAGGTACTGCTGTTACTAGCAAATTAGCAATTAAAGCAACTCCTGTAACTTTTAATATGCCATTTATTCCTGCTACATCTGTGTTAAATAAACATACTAAAAACATTATTTTAAAAACACTACCTATAATAGAACCATCTTTATGAAAACTAGTTCCTAAAGGAATAATAGTTTCTGCTATATCTGAAGGCACTCCAATTTTTTTAGCACTTTCTATATTTACAGGTATTGTTGCTGATGAAGAACAAGTAGCAAGTGAGGTCAAAGTTGTTGGAGCAATATTTCTCCAAAACAACTTAACTCCCTTCCTTCCACCAGCTAAATAAGCATAAATTGTATACACAACAAAATAATAAATCAACGCAACTATTATATAAATAACAAACGTTTTCAGAAAACCTATCGCAATACTTGAACCTATCTCTCCTACTAATACTGCAAAATAACAGCCCAAACCGATAGGAGCATAATACATTATCAATTTAATAAAATTCATAAGTACTATATTCATAGAATCCAAAAGTCTAACTACGGGCTCTGCACTTTTTCCAGATATATTTATTGCTATTCCAACTAAAATAGATACTACCAAAATAGCAATTATATTATCTTTAGATAATAAACTTACAAAATCATCAACAGTAAGAACGGAAACAGTTCTCTCTAAAATTGTCATATCTTCTTGTTTTTTATCTACCTTTTCACTTATTTTAATTTTATTAATATCTTTTTTATCTATAAGATTAGTATTATAAGTAGCAGCTATTCCAACAAAGACAGCTACAAGTGATGTAACAATAAAAGTTATAATTATTGTTACCATAATCTTTCCCATTCTCTTAACACTAGTCATTTTAGCAATAGAACTAGTAATAGTCAAAAAAATCAACGGAACAATACTAATATAAAGCATATTTATAAAAATATTTCCAAATGGACTTAATACTTTAGCGTCATTTTTTAAAGTAAGCCCTACTATAACTCCTATTATCATTGATAATAACAATAATAAAGTTGTTTTATAATTTTCTATAAACTTCCTCATATAAAATCTCTCCTTCTAGTTATATTATATTATTTATTTATCATAAAAAGAATAGATAAACATCCACACCATAAACAGTAATTCTTTGTCAAATCCACAATATAATGTATAATATAATTGGAAGTGATCTAATATGAAAAAATATATTCGCATGAATAATAACGATAACCATTTATCATGGGGGAATTTATCTAGAATTATAAAAGAAAATACCATTAACAAAACTTCTGCCCTACAATCTGAAATATTTTGCATAATATTCAATATTGATAGCATTAATGATACTACAGTCAATAACTATTGTATTGGATGTAGAGCAATAAATAACAGCTACAAAGAAATATTTATTAAATATAACAATCAATATCAAAAAAACAAATACTGTCTAATTCCGAATATTATAAATTTAATTTCTATTATTGATGGCAAAATATACTACAATACCACTATTACTAGTTCTTTAAATCTTATTAACAACAACACTAACTTAAAAAACATAGTCTTAAAATTATATAATATTAGTAAAAATGATAAAGACGTATCTCTAAGCCTAATAAATAACTTAAAAAGTTTTATTGACAGCAATAATTTATATGAAACTATATGTGAAATATTATTTTATATTATCCTAGAAAAAAAACAACCTTTATATGAAGATAATATTAAGCGCTTAAAAATTGAGAATTTACTAGAGAATACACTAATATCAGTAAGTGAATTAGAAGAATATTTAACCTTAAAATTTAGAGAGGGAATTAATTATCATTATACTTTAAAAAAAATGGCTGATAATGGAAATGTTTATGCTTGCCTAGAAATTGCCAGCAACGAATATATCGGAACTACTACAGGTACTCCAAGATATAATATCAGCTATAAATACTTTGAAAAAGCTAGGCTAGTCAATCATCCAACAGCTTATTATATGATTGCCAATATGTATATCAAAGGTCTCATTGGAAAATTTTCTAAAAAAGAAATGAGTACTGCTTTTGAATACATTTTAAAAGCCATTGAATTAGGTAGCATTGCTGCTATAAATACTTTAGGAAATATGTATCTAAATGGAATATATGTCAAAAAAGATAAAGATAAGGCTATTAATCAATTTATGAAAGCAGCAAATTATGAATATCCCTATGCATATAACAATTTGGGAAAAATATTTGAAGACAATAAAGATATGAAAAAAGCTTTTGAATATTATTTAAAAAGTGCTAATTTAGAAGAGAGTTGGGCTTGTAATAAAGTTGCTGAATTTTACAGATTAGGTATTTTTGTAAAACAAGATAAAATTAAAGCCTTTGAATACTATAACAAAGCTATTAAAGGTGAAAGAAGAATATGTTGTCACTATGCATTCTATAATCTTGCTAAATATTACTACCTAGATGGATATCTAGAAATCGAAAAAAATATACATATAGCTCGTAATTATTTTGAAATTGCTGCTCAAAATAATATTGAACTTGCCTACTATGAACTATTTAATATCTATGCCAAAGAATACAAAAAAACTAGAGATAGACTGATTTATTGTAAATTAATCGAAATTAGTTTCAAAATTGAAACTAGCAATAAATATAATAATAATGTAAAAAGAAAAATAGATAATATTTTAAAAAATATTAATAATAAAATTGATTTAGATATAATAAAATAAAGAACTATTAAAGCTCTTTATCTATATCTTCTTCTTGTCTTTACTTTCTTATTACCCTTATTAGATATATAGTGATTATTCTTCTGCCCTTTTCTATTATGATTTCTATTAGCTTGCTTTCTTTGCTCAAAAGTACTAAAACCATAACCGCTAGCACTAACTTTGTCTACTATATCAAAATATAATAACGTAGCCTCTTCATCAGATAATTTAGGTCCTATATATTCCTTAACCATTTTTTTAAGTTCGCTTTTAGTCAAGTAAACTAAATCTGAAACCTTACAAATGTTAATATTATTTAACTTTTTTATAACCCCACTGGTTAAGCCTAATTTATCTAGAGTATCCCATTTCTTTACTTCTCTCACAACTATACCTCCTACTCGAGTTAATATATTAAATGAAGATAAAGTTTTTGTCAATCACTTTATAACAATTGATAAAAAATTTAACTAAATAAGTTTTAGCGTTTTAAAATATCAAAAAATAAAGCTTTCAATAGAAAAAAGCCAACACATTTTAGTATCGACTTATCCAATTCTTTCTATCAACATAACAACCAATTAAATTAAAATTTTATTCTAGAAGATATATAATTTTCTATTTCATCAACATTAATTTTTTCCTGTTCCATAGTATCTCTATTTCTTATTGTTACTATATTATTATTTAAAGTTTCATCATCTACAGTAATACAGAATGGAGTTCCAATTGCATCTTCTCTTCTATACCTCTTACCAATACTACCAGATTCATCATACATACACATAAAATTTTTAGATAATGTTTCCTTTAATTCTCTAGCATATTCGGAATGATATTTTTTTACTAATGGTAAGATAGCCACTTTATATGGTGCAATTGAAGGTAAAAAATGCATTATCTCTCTAGTTGTTCCATCTTCTAATAGCTCTTCATCATAAGCATTACATAATATAGCTAAAGTTAATCTATCACAACCTACACTAGATTCTATAACATAAGGCACATATTTACTATTATCCTCAGGATCAGTATATTCCATACTTTTACCAGAATACTCTTGGTGACGAGATAAATCATAATTTGTTCTATTATGAGTTCCCCATACTTCTCCCCATCCCATTGGATAAAGATATTCAATATCACAAGCCTCTTTTGCATAATGGGCTAATTTTTCATGATCCTTATATCTTAATTTATCTGTATCCATTCCAAGATCCTTTAAAAAGTTCATAGCGTATTCTTTATAGAATTTATAAAAGCCAGAGTCCGTTCCCTCTTTACAGAACAATTGATGTTCCATCTGTTCAAATTCTATAGTCCTAAAAGTAAAGTTTCCAGGAGTTATTTCATTTCTAAAAGCTTTTCCTATTTGTCCAATTCCAAATGGTATCTTTGCTCTCATTGTTCTTTGAACATTTAAGAAATTTACAAATTCTCCTTGAGCTGTTTCAGGTCTTAAATAAACTAGTCCTGATGTATCATCTTTTATTACACCTCTATGAGTTTTAAACATTAAGTTAAATTCTCTTATATCCGTAAAATCACATTTACCACACTTAGGACATTTAAAATTATGTTCTTTTATATACTCAACCATTTCCTTATCTGTCAAAGTATCAGGATTAATCTCATCTGTATTTTCTTCGATTAATTTATCTGCTCTAAATCTACTTTTACATCCACGACAGTCTATTAATGGATCAGAGAAACTACTAGTATGTCCAGAGGCTTCCCAAACTCTAGGATGCATCAAAATATCTGCGTCTATTTCATAACTATTTTTATTCTCTTGAATAAATCTCTTTCTCCAAGCATCCTTAATATTATTCTTTAATCTACTACCCAAAGGACCATAATCCCATGTATTTGCAAGTCCACCATATATATCACTACCTTGATAAATAAATCCATATTGCTTACAATAATTTACTAATTGTTCCATTGTTAATTTTTCCATTTTTTCCTCCTAAAATATAAAAAGAGGAATTCTAATTATAAGGACGAGTAATAAACCCGCGGTTCCACCTTATTTATTCATATAGAATCCCTCTTAATATATAGCTCCATGCTTTACCATAACATATCTTCGCTTTTTATATATAAATATATAATATATCTATTTTTATCTCTTGTCAATTATTTTTCTTCTAATTTTGCTAAAACTGATTTTGTTGCTGAAATTGCTTTTTGTCTAACAGCATCTGCTGATGCCTCTATTACAGGTGTTCCCTTTTCTTTAGCAAGTTCAACTAATTCATCAGCTTTATTCTTTAAATCATTTCCCTTTTCTTTTGCTATTTTTAATACTTTTTCTTTATCTAAATCATCTAATTCATTTCTAATATCTTCAATCTTGTTCAAAAATTCATCTTTTACTTCATTCATATCTATATCTTTAATACTATCAATAAATTTATTTATTTCTTTTTTTAATTCTTTTCTTGTTTCATCTCCAGATTTTGGTGCAAGTAAAACTCCTAAACCAGCTCCTATTCCCATTCCTAATAATATTTTTCCTAATCCTTTATTCTTGGCCATAATTTTCTTCTTCCTTTCTTTTTCTACCACTAAATATTTTTCTTATTAAATATACAATACTATCAACTATCTTATCACTAACAACAGCCATACTATCAGTAATACTATCTACAACACTAAACATCTTATCAAAACTTCTTACCTTCAATTCTAACTCATCCAATATTCTATCAACCTTACTAACAGTACCAATTAACTTTATACCTAATACTATTAATACAACAAGTAATATAGAACTCAATATGCAAACTACTAATATCAAAAAACTATTAATATCTATCATTTATCATCTTTCCCTTCATCATACATTGAATCAATTAAATTAAATAAGTCATCTGTTAATTCTAAATTTTTTTTATTTGTATCCCCATCGGTATTAGATGAATTTGTCTCTTCATCTCCCATACTCTTTTTTAAAGTAGATAATAAATTTATACTACTCTTTACTGGTGGGATAGTATTGTTTTTCTTTGGTGGTGTTGATACATCTTGATAATCATGGTTCAATATTTTGACATTATCTGAAACTTCATCTTTAGGAGGTGTTGCTTTTTCATACTCAACCCCATAATCGAAATAATTTTCAGTAGCTTCATCAAGTGTTACATCCTTTACTTCTCTCTCAGGTATTTCTTTAATATCCTCTTCGAAAGTTTCAGTATTTCTTTCACACAACGCCTCATACATCAAATTATCTTCTGAAATTTCTTTTTTACATGCTTTAGCTTTTTTTAAATATTCACAATTTTGACACATCATATTATTTTTTATATCTTCAACTAAACTACCGTAAGCTTTTTTTCTTACACTATCAAAATCAACATTTTTTGATGGCCTTTGTAATTCATAATTATCTCCAGAATTAGGTTCAAGCTCTTCTTTTTTATAATTTTTATCTAGAACTCCATATATTGGAGATATAATTGGCGTTGCCTTAAATTTTTTCTCTTCTTTTTCTTTTTTAGGCTTTTTTTCCTTATAAAGTTCTGACACTTTTGGTTCTTTTTTTAATGGTTTAGTAACCTGCTTTGGTTTTGCTGGACTTACCTCATGCTCTCGCTCTAGCTTAGAAGGGACTTTTTTATTCCTAGCTTGTCTACTTACTCTACTTATATCTGTAAAATCACTATCTTCAAATGCAATTGGAAATTTAAACTTCTTATTTTGTTCAACCGGCTTTTGAACATTATTCTCTACATTATGACTTTCATTACTTGCATTCTCATTCATGTTAACCGAATCCATTATTGAATCATTTATTATATCTTTATTTATGGAAAAATCTGAAATATTAGATGCCTCTTGATGCAAAGATTTTTGTTGAGGTTCTTTTTCTTCCTTTTCAATTTTCTCACGCATAAAAGTTGGCAACTTGTTCTCTTCTTTTTTTTCTTTTTTGATTTCTTTTATTTTCACAGGTTCTTCTATTTCCTCTTCTTCATATTCTTCATCGGTAAATAAATTCTTAAACTTATCCATTAATCCCATTAAATAAGCACCTCTTTCTTATGTTATTCATCTGGCAACTTTTCCTGCTTGCTATCATCATCCTTAACATATTCTTCTAAATACTGAGAGAAATCATTACTGGCATCTGTTGGTTTTTTAAATTCATATGTAAATTCTCTAGAGGAAGCAAGACTTTCATCTAAAACTTTTTCAATCACCACTCTATTATAAGTTATACTATTTAAAATTATTGATGATGTGGTAATTAACTTATTCAAATTAGCATCATTACAACAAAACTCCATCTTAGCATAGTTATAAATCAACTTAACTAAATATTGATTATCTTTTTCTTTGATTATTTTTATATAACCATTCTTTCCATCATAACTTACCTTTTGAAAATAATAACTATTCTTATCATCACTTTTCAATTTACTTTTATAATAATAACTATTAATATCTACATACATATATAAATAAGTATTATCTACCAAAAACTTTTGATTATAGTCATAGTCCTTTATTTTTTCTACACCCCTTGGTAAATAATACTTATAACCTATAGCAACATCATTAGTAATTGATTTATTATTTAAGCAGGATACTACATAATTAACATAGTTGGTATCATTCTTCTCTATTTTGGTACATCCCGTTATAATTATTAAGATTAAAGTAAGAAACAAAATTTTTCTTTGTGTTTGCATATATACACCTACTCTTACCATATTATAACAAAAAAATATTTAAAATAAAATAGTTTAATTAAACTTTTTTTAACTTTTTTATATAATACAAATGAAAGGAGATAATTATGTATAATCAAAATTTTTACGGTAGGAGACCATATGGTAATAACAGATTTGTAGGTGGAGGATTTGCTGTTCCTTTTGTTTTAGGTGGTATCACCGGTGGACTACTAGCTCCTGCTTTCTATCCTAGACCTTATTATCAACCTTATCCTAGACCATACCCATATCCTTATTATCCATATTAATAACAATTATCAATTAAACTTATATGATATGTGCCATTATCTTTAACAGCATCTATTTTCAAACATTTCCCTAAATACTTATTGTCAATTGGACTTTTCAAATTTTTAAAATAGCCACTAACCTCTAGTAACTCTGCTGAAAATGTTGTTCTATTATCTTTCCAAGATAAATTACAATTAATTGTTTTAGCATCACATTCTTTCAAAAAATCCTCTGATGTCGATATAATATTATTCTTCATCAAATTGTAAGAATCTTTTTTACTAATTGCTAATGTATTTCCAACAAATCTAGAAATAACTAAACTAGCTATAGTAAATATTACTAGTGATGCTAAAACTTCTATCAATGTAAATCCCTTGTTGTTCATAGGATTATCCTCTTTTTATATGAATTAGATTTTCATATACTTCCTCTAGGGCACGACCTATTGGCTTACTAGATTTATAATCCTTTTCGTCCATTTGATAGTGATGAGTTCTAAGCATTTCTTTACTTCTCTTTGAAACAACATACACTAAAGCATATTTTGAATCAATCATACTCAATATCTTATCAATTGATGGATAAATCATTCTATCACACTCCTCATATCATACTTTTACTATAATATAATAGTTATGAAAAATCAAGATAATTTTACACTTTATAGACAAATTTATACGACAAAAAAGAAAGAATTTTCCATTTTCTTTCTTTTTTTAATAATTATCACGATCTCTTAAAAATGGTGGAACATCAAAATCACTGTCTATATCATCTGGTTCATTATCCTTATATAAATTTTCTCTTTCCCCAGAATTAATACTATGATATAATGGTTCGCTAGGTTGTTCAAATCCAGTAGCTATTACTGTTACAATTACCTCATCATTCAAATTTTCATTTATAACAGCACCAAAAATTGTATTTATATCTGTATTAGCAGCACTTCTAATAATCTCTGCTGCCTCTTCTACTTCAAATAAAGTTAATGAAGAACCACCTGTTACATTTATAATTGCATCTGTGGCACCATCTATTGAAGTTTCTAATAGTGGACTTGATACTGCTTGTTTTGCAGCTTCAACAGCTCTTCCATCACCAGAGCCTACACCAATTCCTATTAGAGCATTACCTCTATCTTTCATAACAGCTTTTACATCAGCAAAATCAAGATTTACTAAACCTGCTACTGCTATTAAATCAGAGATTGACTGTACACCTCTATGTAAAACATTATCTACTTCTCTAAAGGCTTCCAACATAGGAGTTGTCTTATCAATTAATTCTCTTAGTCTATCATTTGGAATTACAATAATTGTATCAACATGTTTTTTTAGTTCATCTAAACCTGCTACTGCCTGTTCCATTCTTTTCTTTCCTTCAAAACTGAATGGCTTTGTAACAATTCCAACTGTTAAAGCTCCTAAATCTTGAGCTATCTCGGCAACTACTGGAGCAGCACCTGTACCAGTTCCGCCACCCATTCCGCAGGTTATAAAGACCATATCTGCTCCCTTTAGGGCGTCTTCAATTGCTGCCTTACTCTCTAAAGCAGCCTCTCTTCCAATCTCAGGATTAGCTCCTGCTCCTAACCCATCAGTAAGTTCTCCTCCAATTTGCAACTTTGTTTCTGCTAATGACTTATTTAAGGCTTGAACGTCAGTATTGGCAACAATAAAATCTACACCCTTTAATCCACATGAAATCATACGGTTTATTGCATTGCAACCGCCACCGCCAACACCTATTACTTTTATTTTTGCTAATTGATCCATTTCTAAACCTAACATATTATCCATCATTTATCCTCCTTACCCACTACGAAACTTCCAAAAATTTTATTAACCATATTATCTTTTTTTGATTTTCTATTAGACGGATTCACAAGTGCCATCTCATCTTCTAAACTAAACATAGAAAACTCTCTTCCACGTGATTCCATTTTATAAATGAAATATTTTATCATACCTATTGCTGTTGTATACTTATTATCTCTAGCTCCTATTGTAGTTACATTATATATCACTACATCCTTACCAAATATTTCATATGCTATATTTTTAAATGATTTTATTTCTGTAAGTCCACCTGTTAAAATTATATATTCAATATCCTCATCTGTTAAATTTCTTATTTGCTTTTTAGCTAAATTCATTATTTCAATCATTCTACTCATAGTAACTTCAGACACTTCTAATTGATTTAACTTTACTATCTCCCCAATCGTATTTTTTACCTCATAAATCTCATTCAACTGACAAAATCTTTTATGACTACTAGCAAACTTTTCTTTTAAAGTTCTACCATCCATTTTACTAAGTCCAAATACATAAGAAATATCTTTTTCTATATTTATGCCACCAATCTGTAATGTCTCATTATTATATATATTGCCTGATTCAAAAATACTTATTGTCGTTGTCTCATGTCCTATATTTATAATTGCCCCTGTCTTTCCATCTATAGCATCTGTTCTTACTTCATAATAATCTGCTAAACCAGAAATAGTTATATCTACAACCTCCAAACCAGAAGCTTCAACAACATTTAAAACAGAGTAAATATTTTTCTTTGGTGTTGATATCATTATACCTTTTATTTCTAGTTTTTGTCCATTTTTACCTAACGGTTTACTTGTTTCTATTTTGCCATCTATAACATAATTATAAGGAACAACCGTTACTACTTCATAACCTGATGCTAACTTATTGTATACAGAATCTTTTATAACTCTGCTAATATCTTCACTTGTAATAACACCTGAATCATTTTTAATTTCAACACTGCCTGATACATCACGAAAACTAGCATTATAATCTGGAACATTGACAATAACTTTTTTTATATCTACACCTAATTTTTCATTTATCTCTTTAATAGCATTTTCTAATGTTTTCACTACTTGCTCGGGATTAACTATCAATCCCTTTTTTAGTCCTTCCGAACACACACAAGTAGACGCTAAAATATGAAGTTTGTTATCAAAATATTCTCCAACTATAATTTTTATAGAATAAGAGCCAATATCGATACTTGTATATATTTTTTTCATATTATCTATCTCCTAAACTATATACTAGTAACATTAGACAAAATCAGACAAAATTTGCCTCAATTACAAGCAAACATAACAATTATGGCCTTCCACCATACATACTAATTATATATTAAACAAATTTCTATGTCAATAGAATTTTCTTTATTATAATACTGAAAATTCGTTTTATTTATTTAGTTTTTTTAAGAAAAACAGCCAAATTAATCCAAATAAATAATATTATATTCATTAATATATTTAAAGTTTAAAAAACAATACTAATTTTTATAGTAATTCAAGAAATAACTATTTAAAATTTGATTAACTCACTAAAAATACAAATAAAAAATGCATAAATTCACTAAATTATTTAATAATATTTTTAAATACTTACTTAATTTTAACAACTTTTAAAAATTAAAGAGAAAATATTTTAGTTACTACTCATTCGTGTAGAGCCTTTAAATTCACCTTGAAAGGTTATGAAAAGCACACCTAAAACTTAGATGTACTTTCCTCTAGCTTATTTAATTTTAAGCCCTTGAAATAATATTTCAAATTAAAATTTTCTAAAGTAAAATTATCTTCTTCTATGTTTCTTCTTTCCCTTAACAAGAGATATTATAACCACAACTATAATAATAACACTAACTATACCAGCCAAAATCATCAAATAATTCTTATAACTCTCTATTTGTTTTTTATAAAATAAAGCTTCTTTATCATAATATCTAGCTAATGTTTGTTCTTTTTTATCAAAAACATACCATCCCTTATGACCAGTTTCAACATTTGTTCCATACACTATACCCAAACTATCACTTTTAGAAATCTTATAAACATCTACAGTAGTATTCTTCACCATAACATTATATTTTTTAAATTTATTAGGTATTTTATCAGGATTATTCAAATATAAAGTTATTTTTCCTTCTGTAATATATTCATATTTTACATAACTTTTTTTATTATTATCGTATATATATAACCCTATCTTCCCTTTTTCATCTTTAAGTGCTAATAAGTAGATATTTAATTTTTCATTATAGTAGCCTGTTACCTTTTCGTTTCCTACCTCAACATCACATTTTTCAAATAATGCTACATCTGGCAAATCATCAATTTTTCTTACTACAGTATATTTTTTCTTACCTATTTTTATTTCTATAGGATCTTTTTCTAAAACATTTAATGTTATTGTGTAAGTTTTTGTAGCACCATTCTCTGCTGTTACTACAATTTCTAAATTATTAGCACCTGCACTAACATCTTGTTCTCCATTACCAGTAACAGTAGCTTTGGAATCATTTGGAGTAGCCTTTATATTTATCTTTTCAACATCTGAAGGAGCAGTAACCGTATAACTTGTAGTACTAGCATTAAAATCAGGGGTTAAATTCAAACCATCTATCGACAATTCCTTAAGTGTATTATCAGAATTTTTTTTCACAGTTTCCTGACTAGAATTAGAGGTATTACTTTTTCCCCCAACATTAATAGTAACACTTTTTGCTCCTAAAGAAAGATCATTACCATCATAATTAGATACACTAGTAGGTCTAACTGTTATAGTACTACTTCCCACTTTCAAAGTACTTATACTAATAGTTGCTGTATTATTATCAACCCAGGCACTAGATGTTGCTACAGATGCAACCGTTGAATCTGATGATGTTATAGTAAAACCACCAGCAATATTATTGCCTTTTATATAAAGATTTACACTCTTACCTTGGGAAACATTAGTAGAAGAAAGAGAAATATTATAGTCTCCACTAGCATATACTGGTGTAACACTTAGAACTAGGAATAATATAACTAAAGCTATTTTTCTTAAATTATTAAACATTCTTTCCCCTCCAATTCTATGATTGACTTATAGTAGTTCTTCCTAAAATATAATTCTTAATAACTACATAATCACTTGCTGTTATAGAATTATTTTTATTACTATCTGCACCTTTTTTAGAAGCATCACTTAAGCTGATTTTTCCCATTATATAATTTTTTATACATACATAGTCACTAGCAGTTATTCTACCATCACCATTTACATCACCATAAATTACTAAAGTATAAGTATACGTTGTTTTATTATCTTTATCCGTTACAGTTATAGTACTACCAGTTCCCACTCTTGTATTTCCAGCGATTCCTTGTCCTAAAGCATTTCTAATACTAACATTACTAGCATCTTGTAATCTTGATGCGATTGTACTAGCAGTAGTTCCTGGTACAATTCCATTTATATATCCTTGTTTATTAGTTACACCAAGCTTTTCTGTATAATAATTACTTCCCTTATTAGCAGGAGGTTGCGGTTTTTGATCTTCTTCTGGTGTTTTTGATGGTTCCTGTGAAGGAGTTGTTGAGGTTGTTGGTGTTGTTCCTTCTGAATTATTACCATTATTACCAGGATTTTCATTTGATGGCTCCTTAGAAGAATCACCTGACATACAACTTGAACCAACAACAACACAATCTGAACCACCCGATGCCCAAACTAAACCTGCTTTTATAGGACTTTCTTCACTACTATAAGCACCTATATTAAAGAAATTGTAAAGATTTTTATAAGTAACATTTTTGTAACTAAATTCCTCACCTGTTGTAGCAATTGAACCATTATTTCCTGACTCTTGTCTTGCTAAGCTTGCTAAATAAACACTACTTATATCTTTTGACTTACCAGCTTCATAGAATATACTGGCATAACTTTGATTGTCTTTAGCACTATTCTGTTGCATAAAAGTATTATTTAAAACACTTTGAATAACACTCTCAGTATAATTTTCAGAAAATTTCAAACTCTCAAACATAAGTATTCCTTGCTCGGTCAAGAAATTTCTAGGATCCAAATAATAACTTACTGTTGCAGTTGAAGCCAAATACCAACCTGGCTCTGTCTCGACATATGCTCCATTTGCAGCTTTATAATAATAATCTGTTCTACCATTTATTGAACTAACAGCTTGTTCAGCATTAACAGCATTTGCAAATTTTAATCCTGTTTTTAAATTTTCAAAAGTCCAATTAGGATGACTATTATGAATTAATCTTAATTTTTTCTTATAAGTCTCACTAAAACCTTGATTATTTAACTTTTCTTCAAACGCACTATCAGTTACTTCAAATTGTCCAGTATTATCTATAATACTACCAGGAAGGATAGTAACATCAGGCATTTCATTATAAGTAGGAATTACAAAATGTAGAGGCAAACTTAAAAGATTATTCTCTTTATAAGAGTTATAGCTTGTAAGAGCCTCACTTGATGGAGCCCGTAAATTAGCCATATATTGATGATTATAAATTTTATTTGAAGAAGCTGGATTTACATTAAATTTCTTTAAATATGATGTATGTTGACCTTTAGATATATAATTTTGAGCAATAAATTCTGCTCCACCAGTTATTGCCTTTTTAGGAGTTGTCCATGGTCTATCATAAGTTGTTGATACAGACACTTTCTTTGAAGTATAAACATATGTACTACAAGCATAGCCTATAGAACTTCCATATTTTACTTTATACCAATTATTCTTACATTTACTATTACTAGAAATATCTTTATCTAAAATTGATAATTCTTTATCACAAGATATACTAGCAACTTTACCACTTTTATTAACATCCTTCCATACATTTAACGGATCCCTATTTTCAACGCAAGAAGCATATCCTTTTAATAGTTCAATATAATCACCACAAGCATATCCAGATTTACCATTATCATAGTTTATTTTATACCAATTCTTACACTTAGCATTACTACCAGCATCAGTATTAGTTACTGTAACTACTGTACCATTAGCTAGCTTACCAATACTACTACCATCAATTGACGAACGTACATATAAGTTTCCATCAGCAATTACTGTCCCCGTTGTACTAGCATTTGCCAATAAAACATTTACCATCATACAAAATATTAAAACAACAAGATAACTAATTTTTGCATACTTCTTCATCAGATACACCCACCTTTACTCTTACCTAGATTATAACAAATCTTGACATAATTTGCTATAGTTTTTTTTCAATTTACATATTATTTGTAAATACATCAAAGCAATAAGTTTTCCTTTTAATTTTCACAAAAAAACACTAGATATTTAATTTACCTAGTATTTAATGCTGTGTAATATCAATAGAATTTTTTAAAACATCAGAGTTATCTTTATAAGTTGTATGTAAAAGTTCATGAGCTTTTTTACTTAAAGGTTTCTCCAAAAATTCATCATATATTTTTTGGACTACCTCATTTTTGTAACTACACCTAACTTTAGATAAGTCATCTTTTTGATATAAAGAATTTATTCTTTCTTTCTTTATATCATCTTCTTCATAAATTTCTATCTTAGGTTGACCACCACCACCAATACAACCGCCTTTACAATTCATTATTTCAATAAAATGATATTTACTTTTTCCAGCTTTAACTTGTTCCAATATCTCCTTAGCACTACTCATTTGATGAATAACACATATATTTATCTCTATTCCATCAATATCTACAGTAGCTTCCTTAACATTTTCATATCCTCTCAAAGCAGAAAATTGTAACTTATCACGCTCTAAATCTTTATTTGTCATAAGGTAATAAGCTGTCCTTACTGCTGCTTCAGCTACTCCACCAGTATTACCAAATATTAAACCTGCTCCACTTCCTGTAATTAATTCATCATACTCTTTATTAGGAATATCTTGATATTTTATCTTTTTATTTTTTATTATTTCTAAAATCTCACTTATCGTTAATACTAAGCTTGTCTTATTAGTAGCATCTCTTTTTATTTCATACTTCTTTGCAGTACACGGAGTAATTGCTACCGTATAAATACTATCATTCCTAGAATTTTTAAATAAATATTCTCTTACTATACTATCCAACATAGCAATTGGACTTTTACAAGTAGAAATATTTTCTAATAATTCTGGATAAAACTGACTAGCATACTTAACCCATGATGGACAACAGCTTGTAAACATAGGAATATTCTTATTATTTTTTATTCTATCTATTAATTCACTTGCTTCTTCCATTATAGTAATATCAGCCCCTAATGTTGTATCGAAAACATAATCAAAACCTAATAATTTTAATAAACCAACAATTTTTGCCTCCTCAAACCTGCCAGCTGCCTCAGGAAAAGCTTCTTTTAAGGCTACTCTTATTGCTGGAGATGTATAGGCAATACAAATTTTACCATCAGCTTTAGCTTTTCTAAATAAACTATATTCTGGCTTAGGCAAAATTGCATGAGCAGGACATGTCTGAATACATTGGCCACAACTCAAACAAAGCTCACTATTAGCATTAAAGCTCATTCCCTCTCTTATTACACAAGTTTGTGTGCAAATTCCACAGTTAATACATCTTTCCATGGCTCTTATTATTCCTGGATTAGATTTATCTATTTTTACAGCATTAACTGGTGCTTTATCTAACATTATCTCCGAAATTTGCTCAAAGTTACTCTTTTTTCCCATACATATTGGACATACATAATTGTCAGATAATTCATCAAATTTTTCTTTTTCAGTCTCCTCATAAATATAGCCACATAAATTACATCTATATTTTTTCATACGATAGCCTCCTCATACAATAAAAGAGTTCCTATAGAACCCTTGTTTAATAATTTTCTTTTTTGATTTCAAAGAAACTTTGTGGATGTGAACAAATTGGACATACCTTAGGAGCTTCTTTTCCAATTACTATATGACCACAATTACGACATTGCCATATTTTATCTCCATCCTTAGAGAAAACTAATCCATCTTCTACATTTTTTAATAATTTTCTATATCTTTCTTCATGTTCTTTTTCTATCTTAGCAACTCCTTCAAAAAGAAAAGCTAATCTATCAAATCCCTCTTCTTTAGCAGTTTCTGCAAATTCTTTATACATATCTGTCCATTCATAATTTTCACCATCTGCTGCTGATTCTAAATTCTCCATAGTTGAAGGAATTTCTCCACCACATAATTCTTTAAACCACATCTTAGCATGTTCTTTTTCGTTATTAGCTGTTTCCTCAAAAATGGCTGCTATTTGTTCATAGCCATCTTTTCTAGCTTTACTTGCAAAATATGTATATTTATTTCTGGCTTGGCTCTCACCTGCAAATGCAGTCAATAAATTTTCATAAGTTTTACTATTTTTTAATTCCATTTTATCACGCTTCTTTCTTTAAATACTTTATTAGTATAACATTAAATCTTACATTCAGCAATGACTTTTTTTCAATTTAGAGAATGTTTTTTCTAATATTTTTTATAGCTTCTGGAATAAATTCTATTGTATTAGAAGCAGTCATTGCTATATCTGTATATTTCTTACTTGCTAAACTTCCAGCTAGCCCTGCTACATAACTAGCCGTTGATACAACCAAAGGTGTTAATTTATTATATCCTAAAATACTAACTAAAAGTCCATCCAAAACATCTCCACTACCTGCTGTTGCCATACCAGGGCTTCCTACTTTTATTATATAAGTTACCATACCATCAGTTACTAATGTTTGATTATCTTTTAATAAAAGAACCACATTATACTTTCTGGCAAATTCACAAGCTAATTTCTCCTTATTAGCTTTTATTGTTTCTACTGGCAACTTTATTAATCTAGAAAACTCCTTTATATGTGGTGTTAATACTATATTAGCCTGACTATCTTTTAAAATATTCAAATCAATTTTTGATAAAAGATTTAACGCTGTTGCATCTAATATTAAATTTCCCTTATAATTATTTATAATTTTAACTAACAACCCTAATAGTTTATCATTATTCCATCCCATACCTATAGCCAAAGCAGCATTCGTATTTATAATATTTTGAAATTGAGTATCAGATAAATTCATCTCTTCATCATAATCTAAAGGATAAATAGTTTGTTCTAGCAAAAAAGGTGCTATAATGGTGGCCAACTCTCTATCTACAATTAACTTTACAACACCACATCCGCCTTTAGTTGCTACAGCACTCATATTAGCAAGTTTTACTGAACCAGAATACTCTAAAGATCCTCCCATTATTCCAACTGTTTTATATGTTCCTTTATTACTATCAGATTGTCTTGGCTTTAAAATTTCTCTAACATCAACTGCTTCTACTTCGTAGAGATTTGAACTAATTTTCTTCATAATATCCCCCAAATTACTTACTACCTCTAGCTAATCTAGCCTTAATAGTATTAGTTTTTCCATTTCTTATATAAGTTATCTCTATTTTTTCTCCTACTTTATGTTTATACAATTGATATCTAAACTCAGCAGCAGAACTTATTTCCTCACCTGATATTTTTGTAACAATATCACCTTTCTTTAACCCTGCTCTACTAGCTGGACTAGCCTTGCTTACTTCTAATATAGCTACTCCTTTTTTTATTCCTTCAGGAACAACAATTCTATTCTGCCACAAATAATAACTATCTGTTATATCTAAAATACTAACTCCTAAATAAGGTCTCTCAATAGAATTACCATTTTCTAAAATTGCAGCATAATAAATTGCATCTTCAATAGGAATAGCAAAGCCCATTCCCTCAACGTTATTATCAACCAATTTCATATTTGTAATTCCTATTACCTCACCATTAATATTACAAAGAGGCCCTCCACTATTTCCTGGATTAATAGCCGTATCTGTTTGTAAAACTTTCATATAATAATCTGATGTATTACTATTTGATAAAGCAACGGCAACCATTCTATTCTTACCTGATAGAATACCTTTTGTAACCGTACCAGCATAATCAGCCCCTTCAGGAGAACCAATTGCAAATAATGTATCTCCTACTCTTGTTTTATCACTTTTTCCTAGCACAGCAACACTTGGTGCATCTTTAGAATCAACTGTCAAAACAGCTATATCTGAATATGCTTCGCTCCCTCTTACAGTAGCACTCAATTCTTTTTTATTTGATAAAATTATTTTGATCTTATCACATCCAGATATTACATGATGATTAGTCATTATATAAGATTTACCACTTGCTTTTTTATATATAAAACCAGTACCAGATGAAACAATTTGATTGCTTTTTATACCTTCAATTACAACTACTGAATCATAAACTTTTGCAACTGATTCTGAAATACTATTGGACTCACTAGAACTAGAACCCGTAATTTTAATATTACCATTTGCAACACTTGCTGCTGTCTTAGTAGTAACCCCTGCTAAAGACGCTCCTATTATTCCACATAAAAATGATACTAAAACTGTTACTATTAATACTATAGAAATATTATTCTTTTTCATATTTTCCTTCTTTCTATAAATCAACTAATTCCATATAATTTGTTGGAATACCCATTCTATCTAAAATTTTTTCTATAGGAATAGAATTTACTATTCCAGATAATTTTTCTATCTCATATTCTATTTCTTTCATCATAAGTCTAAAATCATCTTCTCTTAAAAGATACTTTAATATTATAATTACTGAGAATATATCATTTTTTCCATATATATACTCATTATCCATTTGAGGAATATGGAGTCTTTCATGCATAGGAGTATTCACTATCGACTTCTCAGTTCTATGTTCATATACTATATCTTCATGAGCACATAAATTTCTATAGTTTGATAAAATTGGTAAAAAGCTTTCTAAATAATCTGTATTAACAGAAAACATATCTGCAACACTTATCTTATCTTCTTGTTTTAAAATTGAAAATAATTCGCATACAATTCCAAATGATAAGACCTTTACTAAAACCCACAAAGGAATATATCCATAATTATTAATATAGTGCATAGTTGCCATATGATTTGCACCATTAATTCTAATTTGTCTTTTCATTTTTTCTATAACATCTTTTACTCTTCTAGATTTCGTTTTATCACCAGTAAAGTTTTTAGGATTTAAATAATCTTTATCTCTATAACCATATTTTTTAGATAATTGATAAGAAATTATTGACTTTAATTGATTTTCTATAATCATTAAATTTTTAAATAATATATTTCTCATATATCTATCAAACAAAAAAATACTGTATAACTCTCTAAAAGTTGCTCCTATAATAAAGCTTTTATCAGCATAAGAGTTCATTAGTAAAACTCTATATCCATTAATAAAAAAATAGTTTTCACGAAGAAGTATTTGTTTAGTTAATTCTTCATCTTCTATTATTAAGCCTTTACTCCTTAATATTTCTACTTGTTCATCCAACGATTTAAATGACTTCTCCACTAGCACACCACCTTACTTTATAAGTATAGCATAATATTTCTGTTTTGAATATATTTTTTGTAATCACGATGGTGTAAAATATTTTGTGGTAGACATAAAAAAAGAAATCATCCAGTGTTATA
>ERZ827512.469-NODE-469-length-53648-cov-7.078312_pt1 | contig 53648 bp, 49 predicted proteins | sample MGYA00519916_ERZ827512 | MGnify/ENA primary metagenome ERZ827512 (study PRJEB31778, sample SAMEA3449335) | human gut metagenome | biome: human gut; feature: human-associated habitat; material: faeces | place: United Kingdom | collected 2010/2012 ... | reverse complement strand
TGCCGGAGCTGACCGCTGCGGCGGAGATCGGCTTCGTACAGCAGAACCCGGATAACCAGATCGTCACCGATTTCGTATGGCACGAGCTGGCCTTCGGCCTTGAGAATATGGCGCTGAGCGTGCCTGTGATCCGCCGCCGTGTGGCGGAGATGGCCGCTTTCTTCGGCATGGAGCCGTGGTTCCGTGCCAAGACCACGGAGCTGTCCGGCGGGCAGAAGCAGCTGATGAATCTGGCCTCGGCACTGGCCATGGAGCCGAAGCTGCTGATTTTGGACGAGCCCACCTCCATGCTGGACCCACTGGCTGCCCGGAATCTGCTTTCTACCGTCCAGCGGATCAATCGAGAGCTGGGCGTTGCCATCCTCATGACGGAACACCGGCTGGACGAGGTATTCCCCGCCGCTGACAGGGTGGTGACCATGGACAAGGGCCGCATCCTTTCAGATGGTGCACCGGCTGAGATCGCGCGGCAGCTGTCCGGCAGCGCGGAAAAGAGCCGCATTTACTTCGGACTGCCTGCCGCTGTCCGTATTTTCAGTGAGCTGGAGCAGACGGACGAGCTGCCCCTGACGGTGCGGGATGGCCGCCGCCGCTTGGAGCGGCTGCTGCCCATCACGGAGGAAGTCTCCCCGCCTGAAGCTACAAAAAACGAGAAAGAAGCAAAGCGCCCTGCTGTTCTGGAGGGCAAGGAACTTTGGTTCCGATATACCGAAAAAAGCAAAGACATTCTTCGTGGCACGGATGTGACGCTCCGGGAGGGCGAGCTGCTGTGCCTGCTGGGCGGCAACGGCGCGGGCAAGACCACGCTGCTGCAAACGCTGGCGAATTTCAAGAAGCCCTATCGTGGCAAGGTGAAGCTGGCGAAGGGCCAGCGGCTCTGTATGCTGCCTCAGAACGCCCGGTCGCTGTTCGTGGCCGATACGGTAGAGAAGGAGCTGCTGGACAGCGCCGGTCAGGATAAAGTGAAAGCCATGCAGATGGCGGAGAAGCTGGAGCTGACGACCCTGCTGGCACGGCATCCCTACGACTTGTCCGGCGGTGAGATCCAACGTCTTGCCGTAGGCAAGCTGCTGCTGCGTGAGGCCACGGTGCTGCTGCTGGACGAGCCCACCAAGGGGCTGGACGCCTACGCCAAGGCGGAACTGGCAAAGCTGCTGCGGGAACTATGCCAAGAGGGCACGTCCATCCTGATCGTGACCCACGATGTGGAGTTCGCCGCCCGTTATGCCACGCGCTGCGCCCTGATGTTCGATGGGCTGCTGCTGTCTGAGGGCGAGCCCCATGCCTTCTTCGCAGGCAACCGCTTCTATACCACCGACGCCAACCGCATCGCGGCGGAGCATTTCCCCACGGACATTACCTGTGAGGAGGTGATCGCGTCGTGTCGAAGCTCTTTGTCAGCAAAAGAACCAGAGCCGCCGCGTGGGTGATCCTTCTGGTGCTGCCCGCCCTGATGGTGGCCTTCGGCTATTACCACAGCCACCGTCCCGCAGTCAATCCGATGGGTTCCCGCACCTTCTGGGATTATATCATCCTGAATTCGGATATCCTGCTGGGCCTGCTGTTTCTGCTGGCCTCCGCGATACCCTTTATTCTGGTATTCGATAGAAAAAAACCTCAGGCCCGTGAACTGGTGCCTATCGCGGTGATGGCGGCCATTGGCGTTGTGGGCCGCACGGTATTTGAGATCATCCCCCTGCCCAACTTCAAGCCCTGCTCCGCCATCATTATCATCACGGCGGTGGCCTTCGGGCCGGAGGCGGGTTTCCTCACCGGCGCGCTGACAGGCTTTGTCAGCAACTTCATTTTCGGACAGGGGCCATGGACACCGTGGCAGATGTTCACATGGGGTCTGGTAGGCTTTCTGGCCGGTATCCTGAAAAACGCCGGTGTGTTTGCGGGTAAAAACCGGCAGCACTTCACGGCGAAGCTGTGGAACAGGCTGTGTCCGGAGGATACGAACCGGGGCGATCTGCTGCATTTTGTGCGGCAGCTCACCGACCACGCACCCCTGCGGCTGTGTCTTTACGGCTTCCTGTCCGGCTTTCTGTACGGCTGGATCATGAACCTGTACTTCATCATCGGCTACGTCAGCCCCATTACCTGGCAGACGGTGGGCGCGGCCTATGTGTCCAGCTTTTTCTTCGATTTCTGCCACGGGCTGTGTACGTTTCTGGTGCTGTGGGCGCTGGGCGACCCGTGGGTGCGGAAGCTGGAGCGCATCAAGATCAAATTCGGCCTGACGGCGGAGGAGCGGAACTATGTGCTGCCGCCCTCCACATTTGAGATAGCGAGAGAGAATTATGAGTGAACGAAAAACCATCATACAGACGGTGGGGTTGAAAAAGTACTATACCGTCGGCGGCAACACGGTCCGTGCTTTGGATGGCGTGGACGTATCTGTGCTGCAGGGTGAATTCGTCTGCATTGCGGGCCGCAGCGGTTCCGGAAAATCGACTCTTCTGAATATGTTGGCAGGACTGGAGCCACCCACCAAAGGGGAGATCATCGTCCGGGGCAAGCATCATCTGGAGACCATGGACGAGGAGCTGCGGACGAAGTTCCGTCGCCGTTATATTGGCTTTGTCTTTCAGAACTACAATAATTTGCCCCAGTATACGGCATTGGAAAACGTAGCACTGCCGCTGGCTATTCGTGGTGTACCGGAGGCCGAACGGAACTGGAAGGCGCGGCAGGCGTTGAGCCGTGTGGGCCTGCGGGAGCATGTAGATCACCGGCCCTCGGAGCTGTCGGGCGGCCAGCAGCAGCGCGTCAGTATCGCGCGGGCCATCATCACCGAGCCATCTATCGTGCTGGCGGACGAGCCCACCGGCAATCTGGACAGCCGCACCGGTCAGGAGGTCATGGAGCTGCTGTGTGAGATCTTCCGCGAGAGGAACACCACTTTTGTTCTCAGCTCACATGATCCACAGATGGCGCGTTATACAGATCGTACCGTCTATTTCAATGACGGGAAAATAGAGACAGAGAATCACCACACCGGAGAGGAGCGCACACAGTGAAGAGAGAAACGGCAAAACGGGTATTGGCATTGTTGATCTGCGTATTAATGACAGCATCCATGCTGCCTACCGTCGCTATGGCGGAGGAGGTCATGGATGATACGATAGATAACAGTACGGAAACTTACATAACTTACGAGAACGAGGACGACAGCGATGTGACCGTACTGGATGACGAGGATGATAGCGGCTCCAGCGGTGGTATTCCCATCGACGATGAAAAGCCCAACACTGACATCAAGATCATTCCCAGTGACGCTAATGCTCTTGTTCTGATGGATACCGGCGCCCAGTCCCCCAGAGGCGTCCCCGGTCAGGTGGTGACGATCGTGCTGCCGCTGGCAGTGAACAAGGAATATCTCCCCAGCGAAAAATATATGCTGCGCAACATCAACATCTGGCCTGATGTTCCCTCCGATACCAGCGTGTCCAATTGGCCCTTCGAACTGATCTATGCCAGTGACCTTCAACATTTGAAGGATATGTCCTATAACTCTACCGCCGAGGTGTGGTTCGAGTTCAAGATCAGCGAGTTTGCCAGTCAGGGCCGCTATGCCGTGCCTTTCAAGGTCAACGCCACCGTATGGCGCGAGGATGCCGTGAATGGCACCTCGATCACCGAGGACGTGACCTTTAAGATCACCGCCTATGTGACCGTCACCGATAACGGCAACATGTCCGGCGTGACTACCTCTTTTGGCAGCTTGCAGGTGGCCGGTACCAATGTGGACGGTTCTTACACTGTGCCTACTGGTACGCCGAATCAGACCATTTCCATGCGTATCCCCGTGATCAATGTGGGCGGTACGCTGACCAGCGTGACAGTTTCCCCCGTAGTGTCTACTTCTCTGGACGAATTCCCCTTTGTGGTGGAGTCTACCAGTTATAGTAAGTATTTCAACTATTGGGCCAGCGGCGAGGTGAAGTATCTGGACTATACATTCACCGTGTCACCTTTTGCTACCTCCGGCAACAAGGCCATCAAGTTTAAGGCCAGCTACTATGAAAACAGCGCCCCCGCAGAAGGCAGCTTCTCTACTCAGATCACCATTATCGACGGTTATGACGCTTCTGCCATGGCTGTGATGGTGAAGGAATATAAGCTGTATGTGGACGACACAGAGGTCTCCGGCCTGATGGCAGGCGAAGAGACCGAGCTGCGCCTGACCGTTATCAACAACTCCAAGGTCGATACGGCAAAAAAGGTCATTGGCAGCCTGGTATTCACCAATTCCCCCGGCCTGACACTGTGCGTGGGCGGTACGGATACCGCCTATGCCGATTCCATTAAGCCGGGCGGCACGGCGACCTTGAAGTATAAAATCATGGCCAAGCAGGACGCGGAGGTAGGCCCCGCCATGCTGGGTATTAACTTGACCTACGAGACCACCGAGGCGGTGGCAGGCAAGGCGGCGCAGAACATCATGCTGCCCATCAGCCAGAAGATGGACATTTTGGCTGGTACGCCGGAGGTGTACGGCACTCCCAGCAAGGATAAGGAGGCCACCATCTCCGTCCCCCTGACCAACATGGGGCGGGCAAAAGCCATGAACATCCGCGTGATGGCAACCGACGGCATGAAATCCTCCACGCCTTGTTATGTAGGCGACCTGCTGGCAGGCGGCTCCACCAGTGCCGATGTGACAGTGAGCTTCACCAAGATCGGTGCGTTTGTGGGCAAGCTGATCCTGCAATATGAGGATGCCAACGGCGAGACGTATGCTCAGGATATTTCTGTGCCCCTGAGTGTAGCGGAAAGCTCTGCGGATGCAGACACCAATAATGTCAATACACAGAAGAGCGGCACAGGCAGCCGCTGGTGGCTGTGGCTGATCGTGATCCTGCTGGTGCTTTTCATCATTGCGGTCATTGTCTATGTAATCATCCGATATCGGCGGGGCGAGATCGGCCCCGGCGCAGTGAATACTGGCGCTGGTGAATTTGATGACTTTGACGACGACTTTGAAGCGACGGGCGGAACACCTGACATGGGTGAAAAGCCGCTGACCTACACAGGAAGCGATAAGGATGGCGGGAACGTATGAAGCCGAGAGATCTTTTTCACTACGGCTGTACGAACCTGTTCCGACGAAAGACCCGAACGGCCCTGACGGCGCTTTCCATGGCGGTTGGCGTCATGTGTATCGTGGTGCTGATCTCCGTGGGCCTGGGCTATGAGCAGGCATACCGTGAGAGCATCGAGGCCATGGGCAGCCTGACGAAGATCGACGTGACACCAGCCACCAGTGACTACGGACGAAAAGCGCTGTTGAACGACAAGGCGCTGGAGGCATTTCGGGGCATAGACGGCGTGGAGGCGGTGACGCCGGTCTACCAGCAGCCCGCCTACATCGTGTCCGGCAACTACGTCAACATGGTGCGCGTCTACGGCATCGACATGACCACGGCAGAAAGCTTTATGCTGACGCCGGAACGAGGTACGATGGCCGAGGACGGAACGCGCCTGCATCCGGAAGTCATGTTTACCGACGACGTGGCGGCCGGTCTTGCCAACAAGGCGAAGGATTGGGAGCTGGCGGTGGACGAGAACGGCAACGCCCTGATCGACCTGCTGGAAGTGCCTGTCCGCATGACCTTCGATTCCTCCAGCCTGACCGGTGAGCCGAAGGCCGACACGGACGGGCGGGCACTGCCCTCCAGCAATCTCTATACCCTGCGGGTGACGGGCATTTGCTCCACCCTGAATAACAACTTCGCCACCGCCGCGTTCATGTCCTATGACCGGCTGGAGGAAATGACGCAGACCAGCGCCAATAACATGGGCGCTGCCACTCAAACCAAGACTGCGGCGGAAAAGGCCAACGGCCCTACCTACGACTTGGTTTGGGTGAAGGTCAAGAACGTCAACGACGTGCAGAGGATCGTCAAGCTGATCCGCGACACGGGCCTGAACACCTATTCCCTCAACGACATGCTGGAGACGGTGCGCACACAGTCCCGTCAGATACAGGGGATGCTGGGCGCACTGGGCGGTATCGCCGTCCTGATCTCCGCCATCTGCGTGGCCAACACGATGATGATGTCCATTACGGAACGGACAAGAGAGATCGGCGTATTGAAGGTGCTGGGCACCATCCGGGGCGACATCTTCAAGATGTTCCTGACGGAAGCGCTGATCGTGGGTGTGATCGGCGGCGCGGCTGGCCTGATCCTGAGCTTTATCGCAAAGTGGCTGATACCGGTGATCTTCGCGTCGCAGGAGCTGCGGTGCGTGCTGCCGTGGTGGCTGGCGGTCTGCGGCGTATTGTTCGCGGGCGCGGTAGCCATTGCCGCCGCGTGGATGCCCGCCCGCAAGGCGACGCTCATCAGCCCCAACGAAGCCATCCGCTCTGAGTGAGGAGGTAGCTTTTATGAAAAAGATATGCTGCGTAGTGCTGGCCGTACTCTGCATCCTGCCGTGTCTGGCGGGCTGCGGAAAGAATGATAAATATGAAGAACAGCGCGTGATTCTGGATGCCGATTTATCACAGCCTGGAGCGATTTGCATGCAATACAGAGATTTGTCATTTGAGATCGAGCAGCTACAAATCACGGATAAGGAAAGCGGTGTTGTGACAAATAGCTACTCTGCGACGCTGGATTTACCAGAAGCAAGAGAAATTAGCGCGCTTCCAGTCGTGATTGAGTTTAATGGTGATTCTCTCAAAATTGACGGTTATTTCTTCTCGGATGAATCTCCCGCAATGGTTTATTTGAACTATGCGAATGGAGTAACACATGACATTACCGTGACCTTCGATGGATACGAAAAGACAGTTGTTTCTTCTGTGAGTTGTCTGGACTGATATTCCAGACAGCTTCCAGATAAAAAAGGGATTCGGATAGAGAGGAAGGCGTTGCCAATGACCTACTAAAAATCGGCATATGAATTGCCGACCTGCGGACGGTTACCTTTTGTGGAGTGTGGGTAACCGGAAAATATGAGGACACTCCGGATAACACGACGCAAAATAGGAGGAAAACTATATGCGTAATAATTTAAAGAGGATCTCTGCACTGCTTCTCGCGCTGGTGATGGCTCTTAGCCTCAGCGTGACCGCCTTTGCAACGGCCCCCACTACAGCTGGTGACATGAATGTCACTTGGGGTACGACCACATTCGAGAAGACCTCAATTAACTACTATGACAAGCGCGAAGAGAAGAATATTGTGGCCTATTCTCATCTGCTGGTCAATGATAGTGTATCCAGCAGCATGGCTCTTACTCTGGAGTTCAATGGAACCGGCCTCAAGATCAACGGTGAAAGTGTTGTAACCACGGGCTCTACTTACACTGGCACTTTCAATCTGGCAAGCCGGGTGCTGGAAGTCGAGGTGCTTTATGACACAAACAAGAGCTCGATGCACTATATCGCTGCCTATGTTCCCGGCACGCTGAACGGAACGGTGAACATTGACTACTCCCGCGCCACCTACTTCGGCACCCTGACCGGCCCCACCACCTATACCTATCCTGGTATGACCCATTGCCGGTATCTTGACACCGTTACTCAGGATCAAATCGATTATATGAATGAGTGCCTCGAAGTCATGAATATGTACTTCACTACTGAAGCATCCAAGACTGCCGCTTATACCAGTCTGAATGATGGCTGCACGGCTTCTGGCATTCTGGACAAGCTCTGCTACGATAGAGATGAACTGACGGTTACCTATGATGACGCAGGAACCTATGTTACTCATGTTGGCTTCCTCGGAATCGATAGTGCCACCTCTTGGACTTACGAGGGACAGTACTATCCTAATTCCGGCGGTTGGATGTACAAGGTCGTTCGCGGTGGTGTCGAGATGCTGCCTATGATCGGTGCCACCGTATTCCCGCTGATGCCCGGTGATGTTGTGACCTGGTACTACAGTGTTGACCTGGGTTATGACTACGGTCACGCTATGATGTAATTCTTGACCCAGCAGGAGCGATATGCTCCAAGCCTGTAATCTCTATCTGAATACCAGCGGTGGGCCCGGCTCATATCGGGCCGGGCCCACCGCTCTTCTAATAACGTGCGTAAGCGGGGCAAAGAACATGCAGACACAACAGAAAATAAAGAAGTTAGCAATTCTATTGCTGACGATAGCGCTGGTTCTGGGATCATTAGTAACAACAGCCGTTGCGATGCCGGGGATGGACACATTCTGGCCGATGGATTACGATGCGTCAAACGCAACAGGATTTCCGAGCAATCCATATACACGTATTTCAATCTCGGCAGATGAATACCCCGAAGTACAGGAATTGCAGATTCTGAATGACAGTAAAGATTTGTTGGATCGCCGTAACATTTTTTATATTGTCGTGATCCCCGGTTTAGATACGAAAAGCGCAACACGAAGCGACTATGCATTGACATTGACTTTAACGGAGCGTGATGGCAATGCGCCTACCGTTAAGCTTGCAAAGGCTAATTACTATAAGCCTGTTCAGGTGAAATGGACAGCAAATAACGGAAGACAATGCGACCTGTTCATTATCGCGACACCCGAAATACGTGACTATACGGATGCCGATTATACAGAAGCATCCATTTATTATCTGGAATCGTTAAATAAGGTGCAGTCACTGTATGACACACTTTCCACAAGTACGAAAGCGGTTCTCGGTGGTTATCATCCTCAGAATTTCCGGTGCTTACAAAAAATATGCAGAAACTATGGCGGTGCAGTATTGAGTTTTGGGTGGAGCGCTGCTGATGTATCGAACCCGCTTGAATTTAGTGCAATTAGGCAGAATTTTTCCGAACGTAGTGCGCTGGCGCCGGACCAGGCGGCGTCGTTTTTTACTGATATACTTCCCTATTATATGGATTACTGCCGGCAGCCTATTGAAAAGCCGGAACTATCCAGCCTGCAAGTCATGGGCAGTGAAGCCGTTGCTGTATCAGATACAGAATATGCACTATATTTGCCGGAGGGTACCAACTGGAAAAAGGCTAACGGATCACTTAACATGGTGGTAACGGCACCATATTCTGCGGTTACCAGTGGCACATGGGCGGCAAATACCACGATTACGCTGGATGTTTACGCAAAAGATCCCGCCACGAATACCGTTTATGATACCGAAAAAAGTGGACGCATCGTCAGCAGCTATATCGTGAAGCTCTACTCCGGTGCTCCGAATTATGCGGTCACAGCATTTCAAATCAATGATCGCATAGCCAATATTGATGAAGATAACAGAATCATTTCCCTGCATTTAGCCAAGAACTGGTCATGGAGTCAAGTTCCGCAGATCACGAATTCCGGCACGTCCTATGAATTTTTGGATGCGGATGGACAACTCGTAGCACCTGATGCAGATGGTAAGATCGACTTTGCGGCGGCAAAGAAGCTGCGGTTGATTGAAGATCTGACATCGTATGCGCAGACAGGCGTCGATACGGCTGGACTCTATTACACCAAGGATTATACGCTGAATATCACACAAGGCAATTCATCAGAATGCAAACTATTCAGCTATTCTGTGGGCGTAACAGGTGAAGCGATACAATGGGGTGCAAATAATACAATCACTGTGACCATCCCCTACGCGGACAACTGGAGTAATCTCAAAAGCAGTTATACCGCATCTTATGATGCGACAGTCACTGTATTGGGAACAGAAGATTTTGAGCATTCTGAGACCACCCCTATTAAGTACCGGGTAACGGCGGAGAATGGAACGTCTTATCAGGACTACTCGGTTGTCGTGAAGATGCTCCCAGCCTCTTCTAAAAACGAGTTGGAGACTTTCAATTTCGGCACGCTGTTGGGTAAAATCGACCACGTAGCCGGGACGGTCACGCTGGAGCTGCCAGCCGGTTCATCCAAGCGATTTGCACCATCCATTACGCTTCCTGAGTTTGCCACGGTAGAGCCCGCCAGTGGCGTTTTGCAGGATTTTACTGAGCCGGTTGTCTACACCGTTACCGCGCAAAACGGGGAGACCAAGAGATATACCGTCACTGTTACAGTGTCCACGCAGCGGCAGGAAAATCCGGATAAAAGCAAATATGAAAGCTTGCTGAATGCCATTATCGATAAATATCGAGACAGCGCCAGTGATGATTGGGAATGGATGCAGCTTGGTATTTATGAAAACAAGCGGCAAAGCGACGGGCCAAATACAAACAACGACTTCGATATTGCCAAGGAGATTAAGGATCTGAATGTAGGCTCCAATGGTACTATGACAGACGTTGCACGGCTGATCATGCTCTTGACCTCAAGAGGCTACGATTGTTCAAATCTTGCGCAGTATAATGATGGCGCACCGTTTACAGATAAGGTTGGAAATCAGATCGACAACCTGATTGCGAATCTGCTCGAAACGAAAAGCGGAACAATTTTTGGCGTCTCTTTCGGCTTATGTGCATTGGATATGGGCAATTATTCTGTTCCCGCGAATGCTGCACGCACAAGAGAGTCTTTGCTGGATACACTTCTCCAATGTACGTTTGATCCGCTGGGGATGTACGGAATAGACGAGGTTGGCATGGTCATGTATGCGTTCGCGCCTTATCAGGACGATCCTGTGTATGGTGAGCGTGTTCGCGCGAAATTAGATGATGGTGTCGCAAGTATTGTCAAACATATGCGTGAGGACTACACATTCGTGTATGGCGCACAGGTCAACAGTGAGACAACGGCGCAGGTCATTTGTGCCTTGGCATCCTGCGGCATTGACCCGTATAGCGATCCGAGATTCGGCAATGGAACAACTACCGTGTTGACGCAATGGATGGACTTGTTTGCGACATCGGATGGATTCAAGCACACACAGGATGATACCACCAATACAATGGCGACATACCAGTCTTGCTATGCGCTGCAATGGTATCTCGGATTCTTGAATAAGGGCGGAGCAGGGCATCCGTACCATCTCTACTATCATCGTTACGATTTTTCTACGGTTCTCTCGACCGATGCAGATATCTTGTCGTTCTCCATTGAGGGCCAAAACGGAAAAATCGAGACAAAGGATGGTAAAAATACAATCACCGTTACCTTGCCGAAAGGAATGCCCCTCCAGAATATAACACCTGACTTCACGTTATCGGAAGGTGCAACCTTGGCAGCTCCGACGCTCCCGGTTACATTTGTCGAGAACGTAGCCCAGCCGTTCACAGTGCTGGCCGAGGATGGCCTGACCACAAAAACCTATGAGGTCACGGTTACATTTGGTGATGTGGATCCGGCAGGCGCAAGGATTGACACTTCGACCATAGTCCTGCAAGACGCCAATCAGCGCAATCTTGATATTCTGGACAAGGCCATCACAGAGAAAGAGGATGGCGCGGACATTTTGCTGACGGTCAGCAGCGGCATCGATGTGACAAAGCTGCGCGTTATCGCCAACATCTCGTATCGCGCAAGTGCCTCGCCTGTCTTGGATGGTTCTGTGAATCTTGACCTCTCAGATTGGACGGAGTTTGCCATTACTTCTGCGGATGGCAAAAACCACGCTACCTATCGAATCAAGGTGCAAGCGAAAACGGTAGCCTCCATCACGGCATTTTCCCTGACGATCAATGGCAAGGTCTACGACGGAGACATTGACAACGTAAGAGGCACGATCTCCGTGACAGGTGTGGACGACAGCAATCTGACCACCACAAAGTTTGCGCCGGATATCACGCTGGGCGCTGGCACAACGGTGTGCAGCCCGCTATCCGGAACTGAGCAGGACTTCTCTGCACCGGTTATCTATACGGTCGCAGGCCGTGATGTAGAGAGCCGTACCTATACGGTTCGGGTGACGAACACGGCAGGCAGCTTGATCTCTGCCTCCGGAGAGACGCCAACACCGTCCAGTTCTGCCAGAATCGAGAAGTTCACGGTGCTGGGTGTAGACGGTGAGATCGATCACACCGCTGGTACGATTGAGATCGTACTGCCGAACGGGACGGACGTAACCGCGGTAGCACCTGTGGTCACTGTATCTGCTGGCGCGGTGGTAAGCCCTGTGTCCGGTGAAGTGGTGAATCTGTCCACACCGCTTACCTATACCGTGAGGCTTGGCAGCGAGACGCGATACTATGTTGTTCGCGTGGTGTATCAGCGCAGTACCTCGCAGCAGCTTTGGGACAAGGTCTCTGAAGATAATACGGTAACCGATCATCAGGAGAGCCGCAGCACACACCGGTTCTCGTAAGGAAGGTCAGACCGATGACGGAGAATATATTTATTACAAAAACAAAGGTGGGAAATCAATGAAAAAAAGATTCATTCCCCTGCTGGCGCTCTTGCTGTCGCTATGCATCCTTGTGCCTGTTTCCATTGCACAAAGCGCGGCAGAAGGTGCAGTTCAGATATCTGTTATTGCGACAGGCGGTAGTGTAGAAATTGCCGACCATGCCGTAGCCGGTGGCAGCAGCTATAACGTTGAGGAAAATGCAACTGTCTCTATAAAGGCAGTTCCGCAGGACGGTTATGTGTTTGACAGCTGGTCTGTGACCAGCGGAGGAACAATAGCCGAAGATGAGCTCAAAAAGAATCCGGCAACACTAAGTGTAACGACCGAAGCTGTTACCCTTACCGCAAAGTTCCAAAAGACACTGACCGTCACGCTGAATCAGGCGGAAGGCGGCGCGGCAACGATCATGCCGACGGAGAATGCTGTGGGTTACACGGAAACGACTGTGACCGGCGTGGATGACTCCAGCGGTGACATGGTCGCTACGCTGACTGCAACAGCCAATGATGGTTATGCCTTTTCTGGATGGAAAGTCACCTATCTCAAAAACGGGAAAGTAACTGCCGCTTATGCAAAAGGTGATAAGACGATATACCAATATGTGAGAAATGGTAACTTGTCGGATAAATCCATCGAAGTGGGCTTTCATAATAATGGTGCCAAACAGTACGCGAACTACCACGTGTCGCTTATTGTTACCCCGCAATTCACAAAGCAGTTGGATGTGACCATCGAACAATCCGTGGGCGGCACCGTGACCTCTTCTGATACGCTGACAAGCCTTGCATCCGGAGCGAAGGTGACTCTTACCGCAACCCCCAATGAGGGCTATGGTGTGTTGGGCTGGAATGTAACAGACAAGGACGGCAACACCACGAGCGATTATACGCTGAAGATGGCAAACGACACAGCGACGATCACGCTGGGAAATACTTCGCTGAAGGTCTCTGCTCAATTCAGCACTGATGCCGGAAAATTTGTAGTGGATCCTACAGAAAAGAATCCCCCTGCACCAGAGATCCGCGAAGGGTCAACGAATACTTTCGGAAAAGCGAAGGTTTCTGGTTGGAACAATAACAAGAATGATGATCTTGTTATGACGATCGTTCCCACAAAGGATCCAAGGTCGTCCGAATATGCATATTTGTATATGCCAATACTGCAAAGCGGCACTGCTGGTTATGCCGATGGTGCGAAGCTGACCTTTTCTGATGATGTGGAAGTGAGCGACACCAGCAGTGAGAGTATTAAGAACATCAAGTTCAAGGCGGACTGTGCCCACCCGTGGGAAGAGATTCCCTTCACCATCACGGATGTCAACAGCAATGTAAAGCAGGCGAAGATCGTGCTGGATTACCCCAGCAAGGGCACTGTCAGCATTGAAGGTACTGGCAAGGTAACGGTCAACGGCAGCGAATATGCCAATGGCGATGTGGTCAAGGCCGTGACCGGCGCGGAACTGAAGCTTCAGGCAACAGAGGCCAGCACATTTGCGGGCTGGGAAGTCTCTGGTACCGATATAACGCTGACTAAGGAACAGGCCACGGCAAATCCGCTGACCATTAACGCACCCGAAGGCAGCTTTACCATTAAGGCAAAGTTCCAGACAGGTGATAGTGACAATGTTACTGTCCAAGTGAAGCTTATGGAAGGCACCAGTGATAGAAGCTCCGATCAATTCTGGAAAGAGGGCGCCGTCATTAGCAGAATGTTTGGTATTGCTCTCATGAATGATAAGAGCTTTGATGACTTGGTAGCTGGCGGCTTCTATGGCAGCGGCCAGGAGCCTACCGCCGTTGATAATAACCACAATGTCTTCACAGTTGAGAAGGGCCAGAAAGTATGTGTAAAATTTTTGGACTTTAATGAGAAATTCAAGTCAAAAGTGGGTTATGTCTTAGAGAGCCTGGCGTCGAATATTCCAGATACAGATATCATTGGGCAAAAGACTGTCAGCGAGAGTTTCAACGGAGGGACATACGAGGTTACATATCTGGCGTTTTATGCTCGGCAGGATATTGTTGTGACTGGCAACATTCACGAACTGTATAATGTGGAAATCAAAGCATCCACTAATAATCCTCAGATGGGCAGGGTTGAATTGACCCCCACAAGCAGCACAAATCTCTATAAAGAGAGAACGACATTGCTTATGTCCGCCATTCCCGAAGACGGGTGTGTATTCAAAGGCTGGACAGAAACGGGCGGATCGTATTTGACCGAAGCCCAGAAATCACAGATGACTGTACAGTTCGTAGTAGGAACGAAGAACACGCAGTTCACCGCCACCTTTGAAGAGGCCAGCGAGATCACACCGCTTCCCATAACGGTCAATGTGGATTATAGCGATAAAGCTGTTGTTACCGTTAATGGGAGCCGTGATATTACATCCGCCAAGCCCGGAACGCAGATTACCGTAGCAATCAGCGATGTTGACGAGTATTATCTCTTTGACCATTGGGAGATCACGCAGAACGGAGTTGAAAACGCAGATCCGTTGTTCCCTGATGCAGAAAAGAAGAATACATCGGTAACCTTCACGATGCCTTCTAATGCAGAGGGTATAACGATACATGCCGTGATGAAAGAACGGCTTATTAGTGTAGGCAGCCAGATAAATCTGGGTGATCACGCTCGTAGTGATTTGGCTTCATTTTCCTATACCGTGAATGGTAAGAGTATGCCTTCCGGCAAAGATATTCTGAAGAAGGGAGATATCTGTGAATTTACCATAACACTTGCGGATCCTGAGCACTATGTGTTGAAGGAAATCATTGCGTACCGTGTCGATGACGGATTTAGGCGGATCCTCGTAACGACAAACACATCAGGTTCGTTCGCAGTTGATGATTGGTATTACAACTATTCACTTACTGCCACGCTTGAAGAAAAGACCGAAGATAATGCTCGACATGACATCGTGCTGACACAGGCGACAGGCGGTACGATCACATCTTCCAACTCAACCGCACAGCCGAACACGACTGTTACGCTGACCGCTGCTCCTGATAGCGGCTACACGCTGAAGAGCTGGATCGTGAAGGACGAACAGCAGAAGACCATTGCTGTCACCGCAGATAAGACTGACCGCAATGTTGGTACTTTCACGATGCCCAAGAGCAATGTCATGGTAACGGCAGAGTTTGAGTCCACATCGGAGATCACACCGACGATCACATCTGTCGCACTGGTAAAGAGTGCAGATGGCAGTCCGATTGCAGATGGCGTTCTGTCCGGCGACAAGTGGACGATCACCATTCCCAACACCGTGTCGGCAGAGACGGTTGCCAAGATCCCTGAAGGACTGTCCGGTTTGAACCTGAAAATCGAGACGCCCACCGGCGTAACAGTAAAGCAGATGGACGGCGGCGGCAGCTATGAAGGCGATTGGTCTAAGGGTGACATTATGTGCTGGATGCCTGTAAACGAAGAAGTTTCTTTCCGGGCGATTGCAGGAACGGCCACCAAGGACTATACGATTAAGTTGGTCTATGCCGGTTCTCCGTTACTGTCCAATGGTTCCGCTACACGTAGCAGCAAGACCGCCGCAACGGTGACGTTCACCTCCAATGTGGCAGGTACCTACTACTATAAGGTGGTGGATCACAATGCAGCGGCTCCCACGGTGGATGAAATCAAGAAATCTACCAGTGGTTTGGCCAATGCAGGTACAGCAACTACCATCACCATCAGCAATCTGACCGAGGATGCCCGTGATGTCTACATCGTGGTCGTGGCAGCCGACGGCGAGAGCGCACCCCTGAAGATCGAGATCCCAGCTTACGAACCAAATCCCGGTAAGTACACCATTACAGTGAAGGCACCCAAGGGCGGTACCATCACCCCCAGCCGCACCAGAGCCAATGCGGGCGACGAAATTATCGTTACCGTAACGCCCGACAGCGGCTATCAGATGGTGGCGGATTCGCTGACCTACACGCTGGCGATAAAAGACGGTGAGACGGTGAAGATCACCAACAACCGCTTTACCATGCCCGAGGGTAATGTGACCATCAGTTGTCAATGGGAGACTGCCGCGACGACCGCCAAGGGCATCACAGCCTTCTCTATCAACGGCGTGGCCGGTGCAGTGAACAATACCACTAACACCATTACCATCACCATGCCCCGCGGCACGGATGTGACGAAGCTGACCCCCGTCATCGCCACCAACGGCGTCAAGTCTCTGACGCCCGGCAGCGGCGTAACGATGGACTTCACCAACGCCGTGACCTATACGGCCACCATGGAGGATGGCAGTACTAAGACCTATATCGTTACGGTCTATGTGAACAAGGGTACGCTGTCCGACCAGTTCTGGGATAAGATGACTGACTTCACGAATCAAGTCCCATGGTGGGAGTACGCAAAGAATCAGCAGAGTACCAGCAGTTATCCTAAGTATTGGTAAATTCCCCCTCTTTACGCACAGAAAGCCACTGGCATTTTGCCGGTGGCTTTCTGCTTTGTATGCAAAGCACCGTGCGATACACGAAGGGTTGTTATAAAAATGCTGACAGGTGTTTTCCCTTTCCCGTCAAAACGGCAGGAAACGACAGCGTTCTTGCTGTATCCTTGTGGGTTTTGCAACTTGATTATCAACGGCAGGCCTGCTATACTTCTCTACAGAAAAAACGGTGGAGCTAGTTGCTGGCTCCTTCCTTTTGAAAGGGAATCCACACTGTGATTAGAGCTTGGCAGGCTCTATCAGGGTGTGGTTTTTTATATGCATTTTTGTGGTGGTTTTTATTGCTGATGGGGGTGTTTGCTGCTTGCCTATTTGTCGGAGTTAAATGTTCGTACCTACAAATCAAGTCTTACGAAGGAGGCACTTATGAGCAGTTTGGTTCCGTTCAATAACTCGCAGTTTCCCTGTGGCGGTGGTGGATGGTCTTCTTTGATTGATGAGATTCGTTCGCTGATTTATGGGAAGCGCATTATCGAGGCACAGGTTATCTTTGCTGAGCTTAAAGCGGCTCAACAGAGGTGCTGCATCGAAGCGCTGACTGAAATCGCCAAGAGCACGACTGACGATAATCTCCGCGCACAGATGTTCCAGAGTATCTGGATGCTGGCAGCTAACATGAATTAAATGTAAAGAAGGGGTGGATTGGCACTGGGATGTTGATCCACCCTTTTCTTGGTCTTGCAAGGGCATCAAAAATTACACTATACAACAAGGAAGTACGCTTCTTCAAGCTATATCACCTGTGTAGCCATGTCCTACAAAATGGCAAGGTAAATGGCAATGTCGAAGCCGATGACACGCAAATGTTGCTGTGCTATAATCCTATCGTCCCCCAATGGGTTTTGAGAAACGGCTTGAATGCCGAATACTGCCCAAAGGAGAACCTACATATGAAATACTGCCCTTATTGCGGTGCCGCCCTTCCGGATGGCGCCGTTTCTTTCTGCCCAGAATGCGGGGAGAACCTGCCAAACATGACAGAAGAACGCGAGAAAAAGCACGAGCAGTCAGCTACAGACCCGGATACGGCGACCGAAAACCGCAAAGCTGCGCCGAAGAAGGTAAAGCAGAAACGAAAACAAAAAGAGCCGCAAGAGCAAGATACCGAGTCGTATTCTGCACAGGATGATGGCTATGATGGATATTACGACGATGTCCTCCCTGCCGATGCTGGTAGGCTGAATGAGGGTATCGACATGGAACTGGTCAAGAAGATCTGTGCAGTAACGGGTGTCATGCTGTTGATCATCACGCTGTGCGTCGTGGCAATGTATTTGCTCTGAGTGCTGTAAATCGCATCCGAGAGTGGTGTAATATGGGTAAATACCAAACGAGGAGTGACGCAACATGAAATATATTTCCAAAGGCATGGTAATCAAGGCATCGACAGAGGAGCTTTTATTTGTGACCCGACATGGCGCCGATTTTCAACTGACCGGCTTGCAGGCGGAGCTCTGGCTCAATGGCCGGTATGGCTTTGCGGAAAGCGGCGGCAACATTCTGGAGGAAAAGGCGCTGCAGCAGCTAAACCGGCAGGGCCTTGTAAAACTCGTGGAGTCGGACGAACCGGCAGCGGAGTACCATGCGCTGACGCAGTGCGTTCTGGTAGCCGCACAGCCGCAGGGACATCGTGTGCTGTTGAGTACACGTGAAAAGGAACTGCTGCACTGGCTGACAGACGCCGGACTGCATCTCACCACTGCAGAGCTTGTGTTCCTCGCAGAGCACCGTGTCAAGCCTACCGCTGATCTGTTGGGTGAACGGAACAGGCAGCGGTTGACGGAACGGATCTATACGCAGGAAACGATCTTCGATAATATTCTGGAAGCGCAGATGGAGCATGCTGCGGCCAGAGACGAGGTCGTTGATGCATTGCTCCGGTTGCTGGAGAAAAGACGAATTCTATTACTGTGAGGCGTGTAATGAAAGAAAAACTGAGAGAACTACCGATAGCGATCCAGAAACAGGTTATAATACGATATGGCGCAGCGGCAGTGAGTCTTATATTGCTGGCGGCCTCCCTGCTGATGGCAGAGGATCCGTATCTTCCAATCTCTTTGGCGCTGATCTGTGTATTCTTCCTATTCAGCGCATCGCAGCTCCTGTATCTGGCGCTCTCCAGCCATCTCATAGAAATCAGCGGTGAATGTATCAAGGTTGAGAGAACACCGATACGTCGCAGGCCCAAGACGCTCTATTTGCAGGTAGAGCCGCAGGTGGTCCGGCTTCAGATCACGGGTAAGCAGCGGGATGTTGACGCGGGGGATCAGGTCACAGTATATGTGTCGGATAATGCGCCGGTATATGAAAACGATGGATGCCAGCAATTGAGCGGTTATCTGGCGATAAGTATTCAGAGGGGGCACGAGTTGCAGTGACACAGAGTGAGGAGATCCGAAGGATGGCCAAGGAGATTGAAAAGCGTGTAGAGGAAGGAATCCGAGCAGACGGAAGCTGCAGCTTTGATCCTTTCGAGGTCAGGATCGCGCTGGAATTTGCGTTGATGGTGCTGGAAATGCATGGACAGTCTGCGGAAAGCAATTGACTGTGCGCTCGAAACCTGCTATAATCATGACAATAGTTTCATAAGGGTTCCATACGGAGCACCAGAGTTTTCAGGTTATAAAGTGTCAATTAACACATCTGTGTTGATTGGCACTTTTTTGTTTTTCTGGTTTCTGCCCGGAACGGGTTGAAATAAATCATGTGATAGCAGGCAGCACCTGCAAGAAAGGAGATTTATCATGTTCAAGGTAATCGCAACAGATGTCGTCATTTCCAAAGGGTATGACGGCACCCCGGCACTCAAGTTCACCGAAAGTGGCGAGAGCGTCAGGTTCCGGATCGGCAAAAAGGTATATGATACCCGTGCCGAAAACAATGCCCGGTGGATGAACATTTCCGTCAAGGCGTTTGGCCCTGTATGTGAGCGTATCAAGAAGATGCAGCTCAAGGAGAGTTCGTTCATCAATATTCTCGGCCGGTTGGACGAGGATATCTGGGAAGACAGCGTAACACACGAGAAAAAGAGCGCAATGGTCATCATACTGGACGAGATCGAATTCTGCTCGTCTGGTGGTGGGAAGCAGAAAAACGGCAATGCGGAAGGCCAGCCGAAAGCGGCAGCCACGTCTGCGCCGGTATCTGTGGGCAGCGAGATGCCCGGGAACTTCACCGGCTTTGAGGCGTTCGGTGGTGTGAACTCATTTTTCGATGAATGAGGGTAGCAAAAGTGAATCGGGCATATAAAAAGAAAGCACATGAGTCATGTAACGATGCTCGTGTGCTTTATTCTATGCAAGACGCCAGATGTCATTTTGCGTCCGCAGAAGGAATAGCGAACGCCCTACCACCCCGCCGCTTTGTATGGCACCGGCTGCTGATCGGAGCTGTGGCATGAAGGTTATGATGAAAGGCGTCTTGCCGGACGGGACACAGGTTCAGCTTGAGGAATGGGGCGTGGACGACATCCATCTGATGATCGCCGCATACCCCATAGCGCAACGAACCCGTAGTTGCTGGCAAAGAGGCGGAGAACGATTCCGGCTGCAAATCAGCGAAAATCAGTATACGGGGTATACGAACGAAATGGTAGAGGCAGATTATTTCGCCTTGCTTTCCGGTAAGAAGTCGCTTTGTGATTTAGCTGAGCGATTCTGGAACGGGGAGCGGGATAAATGGTGCCTTGGCATGGAAACGAAACAGAGACCTTAGGACTCAGAAAGGACGAACAGATGCGAAATAAGAAATTCAAGCGCCATATTGCCTATGAGGTTCTGACCATATTGGGAATGCTGGCATTGCTGCTTTTCATTTGCCGGCTTTGGCCGATCCTCCTATTGGTGATCCTCGGCATATTTATCGCGGCATTGCGGCTCCTGTTTCTCTCATTCCCAAAGGTGGAGGAGGTGCATCCGTTGCTTCCGCCCGCCCGGACGGAGCCGACCGAACAGGAAATGCAGGACATGACGTTTGGTGCAGTGCAGAAGCGGATCACAGAACTGGTCACAGCCGATTATCCGGACGCCAGATGGGTCTGGAAAACACCCAACGCCAAATCCAACATTGCGGCGGGCAACGAGGTGCGGATCCTGCTCAACCGCGCCGGTGGGTATCGGGAAGCGATCGTTGTGATCCGTGGGTTTCAGGTAACCGGCCTTACTTATCCGCAGGCCGCAGAAGCACCTGAAGCATCGGAGCCTGAACAGGTTGGATCCGAAACGCCTTCCGAGGCACCGGAAGCGCCAAAAGAAAACTATGAGTATCTGGCCTTTGAATGGGTAGACGCACATGCCGTGGAGCTGAACGAGCGGTGTAATGAGTGCATTGCACAAGGACTCTCCATGCTGGAGATCTCAGAGGCAGAACTGCCCGCCCATGAAAGCTGGCCGGATATCTGCCAGGAACTGGCACGCAATGGTATGGAGCATTGCAGTTGTACGGAAACCGGCATTATCATTGATTTTACGCAGCGACCCTGCAGAAAGGAATAGACACAAAATGAGTGCAGCAACCAGCAATTTGTTCAACTATGCGCGCCCATTACCGGCTCCATTTGATACCCTATCCAACAAACGGGTCAAGGTTTCTTCCATGTATGGCGATAAAACAGAGTCCACATTGTGTTGCTCTGTGGTGAAAGCCGTGCTTGCGCTATGCAACTGCATGAATGGGACCGGTGAAGGTGCGGTCGGACAGATCGATACAAACAAGAGCGTGGCGGAATACAAATCGTCCGAGAGTCCGGATGCCTATCATATCGTGGTGTTCGACGCGGCGTCCGGCAGCGTGCTGGCAAGCGTATATGATAAGAACGCGGAGACGACCGCGCAGTATGTGGTGCATCAGAGCCAGCGGGACGGAGCGGCGATTTTTTTAGCACTGATGCCGCTCCTGCTGTCAGACACAGAGTTTGACGAAACGTTTCAGGACTACTACGATCAGTTCATTGCCGGATATCCGGACATGGAAAAAGCAACCAGAAGCATGGCGATCCTCTGCGACAATGCGTATCGCAGGATCAAGGATGATACCTGCCCGGCACATATCAATATTACCGTTGACAAATCCGGAAATCTGATGCGTGTATCACTGGGACAACTGGACTCCGGCTTCTTCACGCCGACCAGTGTTACTGCAGGCGAGTTTACGATCTTTGCGAAGACGGGGCCTGCTGTGATCAAAAAGGCCAGTACTGTGATCGAGCATTCCGATTTCGTCGGCAAGTATCTGCTGACGCCGGGACGTAAGCTGAGTCCTGTGGAGCAGAGCCTTATCCCGAAGCTGCCGGAGTGGTACATCATCCCACGAGAGGTGGTCGATATCTGCACGCACGCGCAGAAAACCACAGGCCGCGCCATGCAGATGCGGAATTTCCTGCTGCGCGGCCCTGCCGGTACAGGCAAGACGATGGGTGCAAAAGCGATTGCGGCAGGACTGGGTCTGCCCTACATGAAATACACCTGCTCGGCCAACACGGAGATCTTCGATTTCACGGGCATGATCTTCCCGGATACAGAACCGGCCTCTACCGGTGATCGGGAGCTTGACCGTGAACGCGAGGTGCTCAAGTCCATGGGTGGTATCAACTATGCCAATGTGGCAAAGCTGATGCACTTCCCGGACTTGGACGACATGGACTACGATCCTGCAGGTGTTTATCAGGCATTGACCGGCGTAGAAAACACGGCGGCCACCGTACAGGACTGTATGGGTATCGTGCTGGAGAAGGTCACAGAGAAGGTGCAGGCACTCAGCAAATGCGCGGAGAGCAAACAGAGCTCCGGACAAAGCTATACCTATGTGGAAACTGATTTTGTGAAGGCACTGAAGCATGGGTACCTGGTCGAGATCCAGGAGCCGTCTACCATCATGCAGCCGGGTGTACTGGTGGGCCTGAACTCACTTCTGGAGCAGGAGGGTTCCATCACACTGCCGACCGGCGAGATCATCCACAGGCATCCTGATACGGTGGTTGTCGTGACGACGAACGTCAGTTATGAGGGCTGCCGGCAGATGAATCAGTCGGTGGTGGATAGAATGAGTCTGGTCAAGGATATTGAACTGCCGGAACCGGAGGTCATGGTGCAGCGTGCGATGGCCGTAACCGGATGCACAGACGAATATCAGGTATCTCAGATGGTGCAGGTGGTCAACGACATGGCGGACTACTGCCGTAAGAACAGTATCACGGACGGCGCGTGTGGTATGCGCAGTCTGATCGACTGGATCATCAGCTCGGAGATCTCCGGCGACCCGTATTTATCGGCAAAATACACGATCATCAGTAAGGCAACTGCCAATGAAGAAGACCGTGAGGCGCTGATCACCACCATTCTGGATCCGCTCTTTGCTCCGAAACGAGCACGGACATCGGCATAAAACGAAGGAAGGAGGCTAACGCTTTGTGGCAAGAGTGAATCACAAGAAGGTCAAGCAGCTGCTTAATGAAAAGCGCAGCAAGATCACGGACCGGCAATTCTTCACGTCTCGCATCCTTGCGGGACATTTTGAGGATATGGCCATGGCTCAGACGCGACGCTATAAATATAATCGCCGTATTCATGTCTCTATTTGCTGGGAGCCGAAATCCGGCGAAGTAGCCTGTACCGATAACCTGTTTGTGCGGATCAACGCAGGGCATAAGCTGGTGACAAAGAATAAGGGGCGTGAGAACCGCTATGAGATCATCTGCGGCCTTTTTGCCCATGAGCTGGGTCACTGCCTGTATACGGACTTTCTTGCAGGCCAAACCTACAACAACTATCTTAAACGCGAAAAATGGTATCCGGAACCGCCTGCCTATAAGAAACCGCAGGACGCCGCAAATGAGCGGGCGCTGTGGGAGTATGTAAGGCGGGAGCCGCAGAACAGTGATATGCTGCTGTATATTGCACATCACATTTCCAATATCATCGAGGATGCCTATATCGAAAACCGAATGCTCACCCAGTTCCGTGGCACTTTGGGGTACAGTCTGGAGGCACTGCGTGAGCAGCAGCTTGCCAGCATCCCCACTGTAACCGAACTGATCGAGAAAGAGGACGATGGGGCGTGCCATATCTTTGAGAGTATCCTCCAGACACTGCTTTCATATGTGAAATTCGGAGAAATAAAATATGGCACCACGCCGCTCACCGATGAACGGGTCCAGATCGTCTATGGAATGATCCATGAACTGGATGCAGCCATTGTGAATCCTTCTGGCAAGGATCGGCTCAAGGCTGTGAACCTCGTGTTGGTTCGTTGCTGGGATTACATTGAAGAGTTTCTGGACCTCTGCAAGGCGCGGCAGGAAGCGGCAAAAGCGGCAGGCGCCGACGAATCGGTGGCCGAAACGCTTGCGCAGATCCTGCAGGTGCTGGCTGGCACTTCTGAACCGGCTGAGGGCAGCAGTGCGCCAGTACCGGGAACGAGCTGCACCGCAGCTGCGTCCGGAAAACGGATGCGAACAGTGGCCGAACTTGAGGAGACCTCTCCCGGAGCAGATGACTCCGAAGCGGAGAAAGCTGCCGGTGCCGGAGAGGTCAGCAGCAAGGACGATGATACAGAGAAATGTGGTGGCGCCGTGGACGAAGATGAGCCTGATTCGGAATCGTCCGGGGCATCTTCTGCCGGTATACCGGGAACAGGTGACAGCGGAGCGTTTTCAGCCGGACATTCCTCCGGGAAAAAGAAGGTATCCGAAGACGAGACCGGACGTCTACCCTACCAGCAAACGGAACGTGTCTCCGAGGGAAGCGGCGGCGGTGAAGTGCGGAACGATGCCTATGAACGTGAGCATTATGAGCATGCGGCACATGATATTGAGCGCCTGTTGGATAAGATGGCCGAACGGGCAGCCTGTGAACAGCTTGAGAATGACCGGCTCAGGGAACTCAATGATGTTGCGCAGAGCATCTCCTACGGTAATATCCATAAGGGAGTCGGTATCCGTGTGAACCGGATCGCCACTGTGGATGAAGAATTGGTAGAGCAGTATAACAGCATTGCAGCTCCCCTTCTAACCATTTCACGGCAGTTGCAGAAGAGTCTCTTACAGCAGCTGAAGGATAGGCAGCGCGGTGGAAAACAGACAGGACTTATGATGGGACGAAGGCTGGATGCTCACGCACTCTGTCGGAACGACGGGAAGGTGTTCTATAAGAACGCACTTCCCAACGAGATCCCGCAGATGGCGGTGGCGCTTCTCTTGGACGAATCAGGTAGTATGGGATCCTGCGACCGCTGCACCTACGCCCGTGCGTCCGCAATCATCCTATATGATTTCTGCCAATCACTGCATATCCCGATCACTGTCTATGGACACTCGACCATGCACGGAGATGTGGCACTATACTCATACGCTGAGTTTGAAACCATTGACGGCAATGACAAATACCGCATGATGGACATCGCAGCACGCAGTGATAACCGCGACGGTGCGGCGCTCCGCTATGTTGCGGAACGGCTGGATCGACGTCCGGAGGAGGTGAAGATCCTGTTGCTCGTATCCGACGGACAGCCAGCTGCATGTGGTTATTACGGAAGTGCTGCCGAAGAAGATCTGCGCGGCATCAAACAGGAATACCGCCGCAAGGGGATCCTGTTCATTGCTGCCGCGATTGGAAGCGACAAACAGAACATCGAGCGAATCTATGGTGATGCCTTTATGGATATCACAGACCTGAATCAACTGCCCATAAAGCTGACCGCCGCAGTCAAGCGGCATATGCAATAACGGAAATACTACATTTCAAAAGACGGGCAGCGGATTCTTTTCCTGCTGCCCGTCTATCTTACAACAGGAAAGGAATTCAAAAATGAGTCATTTCGTAACACTGGTCGATTTCTATATGCCTGAAGTCGAGGAGAATTTGGAGGAGACCGCGCATTATAAAGCGCAGATAGCTGAAGCCAAAGAAGCACTGGCACAGAGCCAAGGTGGGAATAGCTTTGCTCTGCGTTTGATACTCAATCAATTGCAGAGTAAGGTGAATCCGCTGGATCGTGCCGCTGAATGTGAAATCGGTGAGCTGATGGCGCCCTTCTGTGAAAACACAGAGGATCCTGAGCACCTTGAGTTCATAGATCAGACGGATGATCTCAAACGAGATTATGACCGTGATACAATAGATTGCATTCAGCTTCCCGACGGGACGATCGTCCCGGAATACGACTATCGGCTTTGTGAAAAATACCGCATCAAAGACGGCAAAGTCTATCAAGTGAAGGCGGGCCAACTCGGACATGAAAAACGCACCAAAAAGGCAAAGAAGATGCGTGCGCTCACGGATTATCCGGTAAAGAGATTCTATCTCAGCCTGGAGCGCTACGCAGAGGAGCATTGCGGCTACACATACGATAGAGAGTGTAATGCATATGGCTATTACTCCAATCCCAATGCGTACTGGGACTGGTATTCCATCGGTGGCCGGTGGCCGTTCCAGTTCCTTGTCAAGGAAACCGCGGAGCGGATCACAGGCGAACGCTCTTGGGATGATGAAGATACCGAGTGCAAAGCGCCGGAAGGCTATGTCTGGGTCTGCGGTGCCAGAAAAAAAGACATTGCATGGGAGCTTATGAAGGAGTGCGAACTGCAAAACGCAAGGAAGACCTATGCTCTGCTTGTGCATGCGTTTAATTCCAGGGAGGTGCCTAAAGACTGTCCCTGGTGGCGCATAACCGAAGATGGCGTATTCTCGTTCCTGACCCAGCTCTATTTTAAGGGCGAGAGTGAGAAAGAATATCTCCGCCGCAATGGACTTGCTGCAGAGCAACGCATGCTGCCCGGTGCCTATTCTTTCATTCGAGATGGAGAATGGAACGCCAAGGGCGATATGGGCTGGTGGGGTATCAGCAGCAACGACAAGGAGCCAAAAACGTGGAGACAGATGATGGCAGACTATATTGATAGTATCCCTGACGATCATTTCATTGTCGGGATCGACTGCCATATTTGAGGAGGTGCGAAGATGATCTTGAATAGAGATGGGGCTTCCTTTGAATATGCAGGCGCCACATATACGGTCGGCGGTCCTGTTATCGGAACGGATGCAAGCGAGTATCATGGGCTCTATGGTGTGATCACAGAGATACGCGATGGCGATGATAAGGAAACAGAAAACGAAACACCGGATATTTACTGCGAATTTGAGCCGCCTGTCTTGCCCTGCGAGGTAAAAGAGTTGGAAGCGGTGTTCTCTGATCTGTACGAAGAACCCAAAACTGTGGAGGATATTATTTTTGACTACGTTATCATGGCGCCAGAAATGATCCGCCCATTGGATGACCTGCATACTACGCGTGGCCGGGTCACGATTTATTTATTGACCGAAGATTGGGCTGTAAATGGTGAACACGAAAGCAACTGTGAAGCGTTTACCGACTATGATGATGCGCGGCGCATCTTGACGGACAGGCTTTGTCAGGAGCTTGATGAAGGCGGTGTGCCGCAATGGAAAGTGTCTGAAAACTTTAAGGAGTATTCTGCACAGAACTGCTACGAAGCATATCTTGAAGGTGAGTACATGGAAAACCATTACAAGATCATGATCGTTCGGCAGTCATTGTGCGTTTCTCCGCGCTTCCTGCGGGAAACGCAGGCGGTACAGCAAAGCGTCGTAAAGGAAGGTGCCCAATGAGCTATCAGAGCTGGCATATCTACGGATACGGCATCTGCGTCTCCAAGCTCCAGAATGTAACCGTTGAAAAGCTCCGGGTACTGTTGTCCATGGCACCAGAGTATCAGGCAAAAGTTGAGAACTGGCTGAAAGAGAGTGAGATCTCAGAGCCAACAGTTGAGGACTATTATGACTTCGACCAAGACTATTATCTCGGTCTTGCGACGATCCTGAAGGAGGTGATCCAAGAAGCGGAGCATGTTGAGCTTACAGCATGCGATGACTATGACGGTGAGGAATACCTGCTGTTCGAGCCGCTGTATCCATGGCAGATCCGCGAGGAAGAACGCTTCCTGACGGAAGAAAAGATCGCCAAACTTCTGCGGAAGTATATTCAGATCCTCTCAGATTCCGTTCTGGAGATTGAACACCAGTCCGTTGAAAATGGGGGATAGTGTGTGGGGCGGGATGTCAAATGGACATCCCGCCCTCGTATAATAGAGAAACAATACGCTGACGCAGGAAATCCGCAACAGAGCAAATCGCAGAAAAGTTTTGCGGTTTGTAATCGCAAAACATTTTGGCTTTTGATGCGGATTGCGGTATTTCTCAATGTATGAGGGGGAACAATCGTTGATATAGATTACTGACCTGGTGAAAGTTGGAAATAATAGGAGGAATGTTATAAAGACATTCCTCCCAAAGTTTCCTATATTAGCTTATTGCAGCTTTTGAATAATTGCGTGGTCTTCTTGAATCAAATATAACAATTTTTTTGCTGTTGGAGTGGGTGTGGTCTTGCCCGTTTCCCACGCCTCAACAGTTCTTGGCGAAACACCTAACACATTAGCAAATGCCTTTTGAGTCAAATTAAGCGATGCTCTGACGGATTTGACATTCACATTAGGCAAGAGCCGTTTGCGGACAAGAGTCTGACTATGTGTATCCCCGTTCTTGTGGTCACGAGCTTCTTGCAATCCATCAACGAGACTGGAAAAGAAATCAACATCCTTAAAATTGCGTTCAATTTGATCCATAGTTAGTGTAGATTTCACTTCAATAGCAGACATATTCATTCACCACCTTTGATGTCTTCGACAAGCTGACGCACAATTTTCGTTTGCTCAGGTGTTAGATTTTCCTGTACACTCTTAGGATATGCAAACAGCAAGTACAGATCTTCACGTTTTAATACGTCCAGATAAATAACGCGTCCGCCACCGCTTTTCCCGTGCCCATTAAGCTGTATGCGCATTTTACGAGCACCGCCTGTACCTTGTATTACGTCGCCTACATATGGATCCTTGAGTAATTCATCTTCGAGGATGGCGATTGCATCATCGCCAAGTCCCATCATTGCCCAACACTTACGAAATGTCTCTGTGTAGATAAAGCTTCGTATCATTGTAATCCATACCCCTAGGTCTTTATTGCATTTATATAATATACGATTTTATCGTAGAAGTCAATAGAGTTATTATGGATACATCTATGCTGGATAGGTTTGGACTTTCCAGCACTTTCGTTTGACTATGGATTGACTGTAAGCCACGGCTCTGCTATAATAACCATATCAGTTTCAGAGTTTAGCCACGGCTAAGCAGAGTTGATCGCGTTACGAAGTGACATTTGTGCTTTGCACAAATGTCACTTTTTTGTTTCCAGCCAATTTCATAGTGGCATAAGCCAGCAGTCCGATTATGGGGTGCTGGCTTTTGTTATATCACGGCGTAAAACGCCAGAAAAAAAACGAAAGGAGATCACAAGATGTTACAACCATGTCAGGACAACTACTCCACGACCTTCGATTCCTATGAGAGAATGCGGAGGTACCACGAAAAAGAGTCGGCAGAGAGCCTGTGGCGCAGATGCAAGGTCAACGAACTGCATATTGAGCCGCTGGATAAACTGTCACCACTCTATGAGACTCCGTCCGCGTTTGCTGCCGGAGTCAGCCGAGCATCCATTGAGGATACGGCGGAAAACCTTGGACTCGCACTGCAGGTGGAGGGTGCTTATTACCCTGTACGCAGCACGGCCTATAAGAGCCTGCTGGATCGGGCGAAAATCAACGGCACAGCACTGCCGAAGCTGAGTCGCCAGAAACTGGCATCCGTGCTCAATGACTGCTTGGCCCTCTATTCAGCCGAGACTCTGCTGCTGATCCGCGATGAAAAGATCTCGGCGACACATTCGGGCGATTCCATGGACTATTCTGTGCTGCCAATCGACGAACTGCTGAAAGTGCTGACCCGCAAGCTGGATGATCGGTTCGCGGGCAATGTGTTTCAAGGCGGTTACTGCGACCATGCGCTGGCCGTTGCATCATGGTCCATGCCCGGACAGAAGGAAGACCTGCTGGGCGCATATGCCAAGCTGCTGGAATCAAAGAAGAAAACCGCATTGGCAGCCAAGCTCGTGCCTTCGATCCGATTTGTAACGTCGGATACAGGCGTCGCTTCCGCAAAAGTATCCGCAATGCTGGAGGGCACGCAGCATCCCATCCATATCGGGAGCTGCATCGCAGTGGATCATCGGCATCAGAGCAAGGTGGAAGATTTCGAGACAGCCATGAACCAACTGTTTGCGCAGTTTGGTGATTCTGTTGCCAAGCTGCAGAAGCTGCTGGAGATCCCGCTGAGCTATCCGGTCAATGCCATGACGCGCATCTGCAAAAAGCTTGTGCTCCCGAAGAAGGCGGCGCTTGAAGCGATCGCCATGTTTGAGATGGCATATGGCGGAGGTCCAGCAAGTGCGCATGATGTATTTATGGCCATGCAGGAGATCCCGTATATTCTCAAGTCCGAGCATACCCCGGAAAGTAAAATGCTGAACGTGGAGGAGAATATGGCCAGAGCTCTGACGCTGAAATGGAGCGACTATGACACTGCGAAGGCGGTGAGCTACTGATGTCAGCACCGATAGCGCTGTGTGATACCGCCGGTATGACCAACGAGCGTTGGCTGGAATGCCGTGCCCACGGCCCGAAAGGAACGATACCTTATACCGTCGGCGGAAGTGATGTAGCTGCCATTTTTGGCGTTTCTCCATGGACAACACCGCTGGAACTGTGGATGATTAAAAAGGGGCGGATGAAGGCGCCGATAAAGGCCAATCAGGACCAATTGATGATGGGCCATCTTCTGGAGCCGATTGCCGCCTATTGGTATCAGCAGAAAACCGGCAATATGGTCTATGATGACACCAATCTGTATCAGCATGCGGATCATCCGTGGGCGCTTGCGGACTTTGACCGCCGCTTCGTGCGTAAGGAGGATGATGCACCCGGCATTCTGGAATGCAAAAGCTGCACCTACCACAAAGCTGGGGACTGGGCCGAGGGCGCATTTCCTATCTACTATGAGCTGCAGCTTCGGTTCTATCTGTCGGTGGCGGATGTGGAGATCGGCGCATTCTCTACGATCTGGGGGAACAATCCGGAAAACGATCTGGCAATGCCATCGCTTACCCGCGATCGGGCAAAAGAGGATATGATCTTCCAACGCTTGGATGAATGGGTCTGGAGCTTGGAGCATGACAAGCCGCCTACAATGGCAGATGTCAAGCCTACCTTGGCTCTGGAATCTCTGGCACGCATTTACGGTGCCAGTCAACCAGCATTGCCTACCATTGAGTTCCCTGCTAAATATGAAAAACCATTACGGAAAATTGCGTTGCTGCAGGAGAAGATCTCAGATTGCAGTGCGGAGATCAAAACTTATGAAAAGGAGATTGCCGCACATAGTGTGCGAATTGCAGAATTGATGAAGGCGCATGAGCATGGTGTGCTGAGCACGACCAGCGATAAGCTTCTCATTGATTTTGTCACAAAAACAACAAGACGTACTGACTCCAAACTGCTGAAAGAGAAACACCCTGCCGTATATGAGGATGTCATTAAGACCACTGAGAGCCGGAAACTCAAGGTGTCTATCGTATCGACATGAGGAAGGAGCGCCTGTATGAAAAGCACAACGTGCCTGTTGCCGTACCATAAGGGCAACGGGTTACGGGAGGTGTAATGCCTTGCGTAACTTTTATAGACCAGTGGATCTCAGATCGCGGCGTGAAATGACGCAGTTTCTGAGTTCTCATTTTCGCTATCCAACAATGAACTCCTGGAATGGATGCACATCGTATGCTTGTAATCTTAAAATCACGCATCTTGGACTTTCGTCCGAGGAGATAGACAAGCTCTTCGATCTGATCCAGACTCAGGAGTTTTTTGATGCCATGGATACGCTCAAGCAGGATTTCGCGGCTACGCACAACTATATCTGGCAAGCATGGATGAACGGCCGGAGCGGCGGCTATCTTGTCCTCTATCAGGGTGAGTTGGCACCCAGCGGCTACCGATCCTATTGCAGCCATTGCGGGCAGAAAAATTATCAGGTGGCTGACACTGGAAACTGCACCTGCGGCGTCTGTGGGCAGCCAACACGGGTCAATTACTCACATCCACATATGCGGGTCGTGACATACCCCGGACGCAGCACGGATGCCGGCGAAGATTTCATGGATTGGAGTATGGAAAGGCTCCGTGAGCGAGTTCGTCTTGTGCAGGAGCTGGATCAGCTCGCAGATCGGATGGTTGAGGAGACGTTGTCTCTCGCGGCCCATTCTGAAGTCGTTGAGGAAAATTATTTTATTCCGCAAGTATGTAAAGTGCTCGTAGCAAAAAACGAATGTGAAGGAGAAAACGGCTATGCTGAAAAAAGGAGATAAGCTAATCTGCAAAACCAACGGATTGCCGGAAACTGAGTTTTGTATACGAGGCGTGGTCAAGAGTGTGGTTGACGGTAAAGTTACGATCAGCCGTGCACTGAAATTCGGCCAGTTGCCCATGGACAAGGACCTGACTCTGCCGGAAGAAGAACTGCTGAAGTATTATACACCAATGGACGAAAGCGAGGATCCGGTACAGGGTATGATCTACGAGGTCACAATTTCCCGGTCCGGTGTTGTATTTGTCAGTGCTGACTCTGCCGCTGCAGCGATGGAGCTGGCGGATCATCTTACAACCGAGCATATCAGTTGGTCAGATGACTGGACGCCCACCGATGCTAAGGAACATGCGGATTATGATGGTACAGTCTTTACAGAGCCTGATTTCGACTGACCACAAGTTGATCCTGTTACGAAAGGAGAACGTCACTTGATATGTAAATTCAAAAAGCTTATCTTCCCAAAGAATCTCTCAAGCGACAATACCAGCTATATGATCGCACTCTACCGGCCCTGCGAAAAAATTGTGGATGGCGCAGGACACAGCATCTCCGAGATCAAGGCGGTGGGCTACTGCCTGCCGACAACAGAAAACTTGCGCTATGACCTGCACGGGCGTTGGAATCGCAACGCGAAGCATGGCGTCCAGTTTGAAGTTGAGGGTTTCGACGAGGTCATTGCGCATAGCAAGGAGGGTATTGTTGCTTACCTGAGTTCTGGACAAATCAAGGGGGTTGGACCCAAAACAGCCGAAAAGATTTTTGGACTGTTTGGTCTGAGCACACTTGAGATACTGGATCGTGAGCCTGAAAAGCTGCTCGCCGTTTCTGGTATCAGCAAGACAAAACTCAAAAAAATCTATGATTCCTATCTGGCATCTCGTGGGGCTCGTGATGTCATTGCCTTTTTGGCACCGCATGGCGTGACGCCAAACCGCGCTGTCAAGCTGTATAAGCAATACGGAAACCAGACAATGGACATCGTCCGCAACCACCCTTACCGCCTTTGCGAATTGGTGGGGATCGGTTTCAAAACGGCTGACCGTATTGCAATCAGTATGGGTATAGACCCGCGGGCCGCAGAGCGGGTAGATGAAGGCCTGATATTCACCTTGACCGATGCAGAGCAAAAGGGGCATTTGTGTATGGAAAAACACAGCTTCATAACAGAAAGCCTGAAACTGCTTGACACAGACGGATTGACAGAGGAAATGCTGGCAATCCGTGCCTCAAGACTGGTTGAGAGCGGCAGACTGGTATCATATGAAGGGCAGGTATACCGCGAGGCGACGGCGCGAACGGAACAAAACCTGGCGTGGAGCATTTGGAGAATGCTCGCAGCACCCTCCCCCAAATTGGTTTCTGATATTGCCGCGGAGATTCAGGCCGAAGAGATTCGGCAGGGCCTTCAATTGGCGGACGAGCAGCGACGTGCGGTCATGACAGCACTGACCTCTAAGCTCTGTGTGATCACAGGCGGCCCCGGCACCGGCAAGACGCTGATCCAGCGCTTCCTACTGGATATTTACCGCCGCAGGAACTGTAGCGGACAGATCATGTGCTGCGCGCCTACCGGTCGTGCAGCGCGCAGGATGGAGCAATCTACCGGATTTCCGGCCATGACGCTCCATAAAGCGCTGGGTTTGCTGGCCGGCGAAGACGCTGCCTATAGCGAGCCGCAGATGCTGGACGCGGATCTGGTTGTGGTAGACGAAGTGTCCATGATGGATATCTACCTTGCGAACCACCTGTTTCAGGCAGTACCTCGCGGTAGCCAATTGGTGCTGGTTGGCGATGCTGACCAGCTTCCCTCTGTGGGCCCTGGTGCGGTACTCAGCGAGATAATTGCGTGCGGCGCTGTGCCGGTCGTGCGACTGGACCGAATATTTCGTCAGAGCCATGGCAGCCGAATCGCGGCGAACGCGAAATACATTCGGCACGGCAATCTCAGTCTGGAGTATGGTGACGACTTCCAATTCTTCGATTCCAGCGACATGGAAGACTCCGCTCAGCTCATTGAGAGACTGTATATGCAGGAGATCTCGAAATATGGTCTCGATAATGTGGCGCTGTTATCCCCATACAGGCAGAAAACGGAGACAGGTGTCAATGCGTTGAATGACCGGCTCCAGAGCATCGTCAACCCGCAGGACGGGAAAAAGCCAGAGATTCTGTACCGGAATCGGATCTACCGCATGGGAGACAAAGTCATGCAGACAAAAAACTGTGAAGACGTCAGTAATGGCGATATCGGATACATTACGTCCATCACAACTGACGATAGCGATAGTATGCTGACTGTTGATTTCGGGGACGGACGAGTGGCTGAGTATGAGAAAAGTGATCTTGAATTGCTGGATCTTGCTTACGCCTCCACAATCCACAAGTCACAGGGCAGCGAGTACAAATCTGTTATCATCAATCTACAGTGCGCACATGCGGTCATGTTGGTTCGCCCGCTGGTCTACACGGCAATCACACGTGCAAAAGAGCGGGTCATTATTGTCGGTGAACGGCGCGCATTGTGTATCGCCATCAGACGCACAGACACAGAGCAGCGCGGAACAAAGCTTGCGGCGCGGATCAGATCGCTGGCTACGGCCTGTGATACGAGAATGCTGGCAAACTGACAGATTCGCGTGCTTTCAAAAAATGTAATACAAGGAGGACTTCACAATGGCAACATGGCTCAGTGAGTATAAAAAACTGAAAGATGATATGGAAAAGCAGCTCAGTGCTGGAAAAGCGTCTTTAGAGCACTTGCTGCTGTATCAGGAGCTGCTCTACCGCATTGAGGTGCTGCGTGTGAGTCAGGCATTTTGCCAGACCGCACCGGTTACAACGGAGGTCTCTGCGCTTGCGGGGCATTATCAATTGTTAGATGCCTATATCCAATGCCTGACAAAAGAACGGCGATTGGGTCAGCCAGCTGATCAGAGCTTAAAAGCAAAACGCCAGACGGCGGCTGAGACATTTACACGGGTCGTGCAGGATTGCCGTAAGCGGTTTGCCAGCTTTACCCCCGTGGATCAAAACCAGTACCGCAAGGACGTATCAAGCCTTATCAATACGGTTTTACCGGTTTGGCTGCAATTGCGTAATACCTACATCAATATCAGCAGATAGAAAGGATTCACTATGAGTCAGAATAGTTCAAATGACAAAGCGGCCATGCTGGCCACATTGGATCGCATCCAGAAGGTTGAAGGGTTTGACCCGACACCCTTTGCAGTGGAGTATACCGATCTCAACACGCAGGAGACACGAAAGAGACTTCCTGTTATGATCCAGATGGCTTGGTTCCGGCTGAGGTATCCGGAGGGTAGGATTGCCGTTGAAGTGTTACCGGGCAAGGACTGCTTTGTGGCAACGGCGCGTGTCTATCCTAGTTATAAGGACCCTGTGGACTGCTATTTGGCAGAGGCCACAGCGTCGCGTGGGCCGGATGCATCCAAGCCATCCGTGTCCCCGCGGGAATGGGCGCAGACAGCAGCGGTCGGGATCGCACTCAGAAATGCAGGCTTTGGGCTTCAGTTTTCTGCTGCTGGGGATGACTTCTCAGATACGGCGCCAGACGAATTACCCGCTGGTGCCGGCGCTGTCGAGCAAAAGACCAAGGTAGAACCGGTTGCCCCGCCAGCCCCTGAGCCGGAATACGAACCGGTGATCCTCACGGAGGAACAGAGACTGGAGCAGGCATTCCGGAAGCCGTGCCCCATCAAAAAATACAGTGGTAAGTCGCTGGGAGAGGTGTTGACGATGGATCCCAATGCGATCGCATGGGTTGCGAACAAATACAAGGATAACCCGGAGCTTTCTGAGGCTGCAGAACTGATTTGTAAGCACGCCATGCAACAAGCTACGGACTGAGAAAGGAATACCAAGGGGGCCGGAATATCCGGCCCCCGGAGAGGAGGCTGCATGGACATATTTCATATGTCAGATATCATTCCGTTGATTGGGCTTCCATATCCTCCGGCAGGCCGCAGCAGCTATAATGTGCCATGTCCCTGCTGTGACGATAAGCCACATGCCAAGCACCTGAATATCAATCTGCAAAAGGATGTGTTCCGCTGCCCGCGATGCGGCTTTTCAGGCGGTATTTTTGACCTGTATGCATACTATACGGGCATCGCCAGAGAGAAGGCTCGTGATGCACTGATCGCAAGGCTTGATGTACAAGGAGGGATCACACAATGTGCAAAAACACCAGCGCCCGTCGTTACGGAATGCCCTCCAAACGACATTGAGGCGCGTGATGATACATACAGGGCATTGCTTTCAAAACTGACGCTGGCCTCCGATCATCGGCAGAACCTGCGGAGCCGTGGACTGCCGGATGAAGAAATCAATCGGCTTGGCTATCGAACGACGCCCGTGATTGGAATGCAGGCAATTGCAAAACAGCTTCGATCTGAGGGATATTACCTTTCTGGTGTTCCCGGCTTCTATCGGGCTGATGGCCAATGGACATTTGCTTGTGAGAGCCGCGGGATACTGATACCCGTGCGAGATACCAATGGCCGCATTCAGGGCATGCAGATCCGAAGGGACAACGTATCGAGGCGAAAATTCCGATGGGTCTCCAGCTCCGGGCGGCCGGATGGCTGCAAAGCGGAAGGCTGGGTACATATGGCGGGGGCGCCGTGTCCTGCCATATTGTTGACAGAGGGGCCGATGAAGGCGGATATTATCCATTACCTGACAGGACAAACGGTGCTTGCAGTTGCAGGCGTCAATACGCTGACGCATCTGGAGCTTGTGCTGCCACAATTACGAAAACAGGGTGTGGTTCGTGTCATGACTGCATTTGATATGGACTTCATGTCGAACCCGCACGTTCAAGGTGGGTATATGAATTTGGTTTCATTACTTTCGGCGCAGGGGCTTACCTATGGCACCTATCTGTGGGATCCGCAGTACAAGGGACTGGATGATTATATCTGGGAGCATTGTTTTCAACAGCAATCACTCCACTGTGAACGGGAACAGGGATAGCATATCCAGATAAAAGCAAATAGGAAGAGAGGGTGGTGCAAATGTACCACCCTCTCTTTTCTAGCTTATATTAACGTCTTTTTCGAGGGACGATTACTCCTGGCATCATTCAGCGAGTATATAACGGATACTTCGTGCCTTCCCAGTCCGCAAAAGCTGTCCGGATTTGAGCATTTTCTTAATCATCCGAGAGGCCGTGGATGCACTCATACCAAGCAACTCCTCGGCTTGTGGTCTTGTAATCGAGCCGTGCTTTTGCACATAGTTCATTACCCGCTGCTCATTGTCATCAGGTTCCTGAGCAAGTGCAACGAAGTTTTTCTCAGTTGGTGCAGGGACAGCTTTTGCTTCATATTTCGCATTAACATTAGGAAGCACGATCTTGAAGCTGTTCTTTGTGGTGGAAATAATGGGCTTTTCCAAAATTCCTTCGTATGCTTCCATGATTTTTGTAAGACCTGTGCCATATGCCTCAATCAAATGCAGCCGATAAAATACATTGGCGAGATTCTGATTCCGACACACCGAAAGACCAGCCAGTACATCTTCTAGATCAATTCCGGGCATAAGACCGCCAATGGACACAAACTCAATACGATCATCATAAATGCTGATTAGAGCACTGGCGCTGAACGAATAGTCCCGGTGAACAAGGAGGTTCAGCAGTGCTTCTCTGACGGCAATCACCGGATAGTCCCGAACATCAATTCGTGAGAGTTTTTCAATGGTAGCACGGGTCTGATTGCGGAAGTCGATATACTCATAAATATCGTTCATCTGCTTCATCAGAGAACCGCCAAACTCCCGCCGATCTTTGAAAATCATCTGCTTGGTTCCCTGAAAAACAGCAATCTTAATGGTGTGGGGATTCTGGTCGGACAGGAGCAACGCCAGATTGCTGTACAGACCGTCGTTATCCACGAGCTTCAGCGTGCGCATTTGCTGCGGTCCAAACTCAACTCTACGGGATTGAAATTCCTTTTCGGTGGTCTCAAATGTGAGTTCCTGCTCCAGACAGCGCATGGTCTCAAAGCGGTCTCCATCAGTCTCCTTGATCATGCGGCGAATTGCGGTATCGGTGGCCGGAACAGAGGAATAGCCCTGCCGGACATAGACGCCCTCCGGGCGCATTCCCTTTTTAGCAATGTAATATGGACGATCTGTGCCGCGCTGGACATTGATCTCAATGATTTTCTTTCCGGATTCCTCAATGATCTTGTAGTGAAGGAACATGGTGACATCCGGCTTGATGGAATCCCGGACCATGTTGCTGACTTGCAGCGCGGTGCCATCTGGGTCATCCACCCCTACAGCTTCGCCGTCATCCCGGATGCCGATATACAGCGTACCGCCGTCACTGTTTGCAAAGGCAATAATTTCCTTTTTGATGTCATCCACAACGACCGATTTCAATTCCACGGTTTCACTTTCCCGATAAGGCATATCTTCATCTCCTTTGGCGAATTATCTCGTCACCATTATAGCGAATCTCGCCAAATAAGTCAACGAGAATGACGGGATTTGAGAGCGGAAATGACGAGATAAGTTGATTATTCCCGCATTTTTCAAGGATCTATCACCTGTTGTGCAAAAGCAAACCACGGATATCTCGTCAATTTAGCCATTATTCCATCGCATAGATGACTGGATTAAGCATCCCAGACTTCATATAGTATTTGGAACATTTGACGTACTCGGCAAACAGAGCCAGTTGTCCTTCGGGTGTACGCTGGATAGGTGATACGGGCACTCCGTAGCCCGTGTGCTTACCTTTAATATCGAGCATATTGCGAAAAGCGCAGTGAACGAAAGCGGTGTATGCTGTCGGCTATCTAACGAAGTATGTTTGAGCAAATTCCCTTTGGAAGTGAAAATCAACCTACGCTATATTCTGTACGCATTTGCCACAACAATGCGTATTCGTGCTGTAAATGCGCAGAACAAGCTGTGTAATTAGATAAACTATATTTTAGGAGGTTGTCATTATGCTGGTTGCTATTGACCACGGAAATTACTCGATCAAAACCCCGCATTTTTCTTTTGTGTCCGGACTGACGGAACATACTGTAAGGCCGCCCATGGCGGACGAGGTTCTGGAATATGACGGGAAATACTGGGCGCTGACAGGCCAGCGCCTGCCCTACATGCGTGACAAAACCAGAGACGATCGGTATTTTGTGCTGTCGCTCTTTGCCATTGCCAAGGAGCTCTCTGCAGCCGGTGCGAATACAGCACTTGAGCAGATTGACCTTGCCGTCGGCTTGCCCCCGGAGCACTACGGTATGCTGCGTGAGCGGTTCGCACAGTATTTCCGGCGCTACGGGACGGTCAACTTTGTCTATAATAATCAGCCCATGAGCATCGTGGTTCGCAATGTCTTCGTATATCCGCAGGCCTATGCCGCAGTTGTGCCGCAGTGCGGTCAGCTGCTGAAAACACTGAGAATGTTTGTTGTCGATATTGGCGGGTACACCACCGATGTGCTGCTGCTTCGGAACGGTAAGCCGGATCTGCAGTTTTGCCGTAGTCTGGAGAGTGGCGTTATCACAATGAACAACGATGTTATCGGCAAGATCAGTGCACAGCATGATATGCGGATCGAGGATGAACATATCTGCGCCGTGCTGCGCGGACAGGAAACTATTTTACCGGAGAGCGTAAAGAGGGCGATCCGTGAAGCTGCACAGCAGCATGCAAAGGATATCCTGGACAAACTTCGTGAGCTTCAGGTGGATCTTCGCACCAACCCTGCAATTTTTATTGGCGGTGGAAGCATTCTGTTCCGTCCGCTGATCGAGAGCACCGGATTGGTTGCAAGTGCCTCTTTTGTTGAGGATACGAAGGCAAATGCCGTTGGCTATGAACTGCTTGCGCGAGGCCAGTTAGCTATGCGTGCCGCGCAGTGACGGAGGTGTCATTGTGAAGCAGAATGGGAAGTACAGGTTTTCGCTGCAATTCAAGGCGGATTCCAACGCCAATATAGCAGCGGGTGAGCTGCTTGAACGGCTTGGCAATCGAAAGAGCGCAGTAGTGGTAGCTGCCTTAAACGACTATATTTCTGTACATCCTGAGATTGCTGCCGGAGCCACCAGAATCAGTGTTAGAATAGAAAGCGAAGTGAAGCGTGAGTCACTTGAGGAAATGATACGTGCATTGATTGATGAAAAGATTGCAGCTCTTCAAATGCAGCCCAATACAGCGCCGCCGTACATAGATGAACAGGTGCAGGGGGATCTGAGCAATGACATTGCGGCAATGATCAGCAATCTGGATCTGTTTGGGTGATTATGAAGCATTTATCCGTATGGAAAAACGGATAATCCGGTTGCAAGTAGAATTTTTTTACTAACAGGCGTATATCCGCATTATCAGGGCGGAAATCGGATTGTTAGTCGCTTCTGCGGCACGCCTCTTTTTTGTAAAATATAGGTATAAAGGAGACGATGCCGGTGGATAGAAAATCTCTTGGAGCGAGGATAAAAGCGCAGAGGATAAAATGTGGTCTATCGCAAGAGGAATTTGCGGAGAAACTGCATTGCACGAGTAGTCATATCGGAAAAGTGGAAAACGGCAAAGTTGGTGTCAGCATCGAGTTGCTGGTTTCTATTGCAAATGAGCTGCAGACTACTGTAGATCAGCTTTTGCAGGACTCCTACGACTATAAGGAGCAAGTTATCATTCGTGATATCTATAAGCGCATTGGAAACCTTCCGATAAAGACAAAAATCACCGCATGCGAAATGCTGCAGTATCTGATCGACATCATAGAAAAGGCGCATGATTAGTTCATGGGGCTATGTGTCCTACACAGTACGCGAAGACACTGCGTTGTTGAAACGATAACTCAATTCTGTAAAATTCCATATTTTGCAATTACATAGGAAGACCGTACAGCGCCAAACCTGCACGGTTCACAAAAGTAAAGGCTGTCCGGTTTAAGCTGGGCGGCCTTTGCGCCGTTTTAAGGAGGGATTGCAATGGGTCATGACAGAATGATAGCTTGTGGCGACAACGGGTGTTGGTGCTACGCGCACCAAGAAATGCTGAGTGCTCTTGAGCAACGCATAAGCGGAATGACAGATTCGAGGAAAATCATAGAAGCTTCGCTGAAAATCGCTGTTGAGTATTATCAAGCAGACCGTGCGTTTATCCTTGACATCGATGATGAATTGGATGTTGGCTGCAACACCTACGAGTACTGCAGCAATGGCGTTGACTCAAAACGACGTCAGCTTCGGACTGTCCCGCTGGAACTTCTTCCAAAGTGGCATGAGGCCATACATCGCCGCCGACCGATCATTGTAAAAAATGTGGAACGGCTGCGAGGTAATAGTCCGGATGAGTTTGCTTATCTTCGCCGGTTCGGGGTCAGTTCCTTGTGCGCAGTCCCTTATTTCAGAAAGAAAAGCGCTGGCCTTATCGGCGTTGACAATCCGAAGTTAAATGTAGAGCATACACAAATGCTGTACAGTCTTGCACGAATCGTGGCGATGGAGCTTTGCGAGATGCAATTCCGGGAACGTGCGGCTCTTACGGCCCGTGACACTGAACACAGAGATGCATCACATGTTCATGTTAACATGTTCGGCAGAATGGAGATCATTGCGCATGACGGGACGCTTCACGACAATGCGTTTCAAGGATCGTCCAGCTATAACCTGTTTGCATTCCTTGTTTTGAATCGCAAAAGTGAGCATCCGCTATACCAGTTGGCTACGATGATATGGGAAAATGGAGAATCGGAGAACCCGTTCTCCTCTATACGGAATGTAAACAGCCGATTGAGAAAAACGCTTGATTACATCGGTCTGGGACGCTTGATCCAAGTCGAGCATAAAATGCTCTCGCTGAATCCGGCATATGTAATAACAACTGATGTCGATGGGTTTGATGAATTGAATCGGAAAATCCTGCAGGTCAGAAATGCCGCAGATCCGGATATGGCCGTGCTGCGACGGCTATACGAACAAGTGCTGGCGCTGTATCAAGGGAGTCTGCTTCCGCGTCAGGATCATTATCATTGGGTAATGGCAAAGGCGGTCGCTTACCAAAATCAATATCTGGGGATCCTGAATGACTACCTGGAGTTGCTCTATAAGGAGCGTCAGTTTGTTAAGGTCCAGAAAATCGCTTCGGATTCGCTGTCTATCGACGTATATGCGTCGGCCATGCATTTCCACCTTATCCGGGCATTGCTGGCAACGGGCAGCAAGTCGCTTGCCAAGGTATACTTCAGGCAGTCGGATAAGTTCCTTACAGACGAGCATCGACGAGAACTGAACCGGCTTTTCATGAATGCCGGAGTATAACGGCAGCGTCCCGGCAGCTTGACTTGAGACAAATTGGATGCAAATTTCGTGACATAAAAGAAACTTTTTCGGGTAAGTTATTGAGCACTATCTGCACCTGCCTGTTCGTTACAGTTGAAAAAACTGTACGCGGGCAGGTGTATTTTTATGGGATGTAGGTACCCGTATGCAGGGAGAGGGGGTGATCCCAGTGATTTGATCAGCTGTGATCTTCTCCTGTTCCCGACTCTAACTCAATACACAAAAAATCACAGCATGCCATTTTGGCGTGCTGCAATTTTCTTTGCCAAGGTGGCATGCGCTGAAGGAGGCACCGAAAATGTCACCCAAGCAAACGGAAAATGATGAATTGCGCGGTAGGTTCACAGTTTGGATCACCAAGACCGCGAGAAATGCGCAGATCAATTATCTGCGAAAAGAGAGCCGACAACTCAAGACCATACCGCTTGAAACGACGGAAGTTCAATTGATAGCCAGTGAGCAGGATGCACTGGAACAGACTGTGTCCGTTGCGAATGGTTTCGAATTCATGGAGGGCCGTCTGGCAGACGCATTTCGGGAATTGCCGTTGATGCGCAGACGCATATTGGAGATGCTTTTCGTGGAGGAACTTTCTCCGGTAGAGATTGCGGCGAAGCTGCACTGCACGGTACAGCATGTATATAACCAGCGCTCGCTTGCCATCAAGCGGCTGCGTCAACAGATGATGAAGGAGCGTGGCCAGAATGACGAACAGTGAATTTCGCTCATTGCTGGAAGCGGCAGTGAGGGGAAACTCTGATGCGCTTGCAGCTATATTTGAGCTATACAAGCCCTTGATCAACCGCTTGAGTCGGTATAATGGGCAGTTGGACGAAGATTGCAGGCAGTTCATTCTCATCCACATTACGCTGTATATATCCGAGTTCAGAATATGAATTTTAAGAAAGAAGATCAGAGGACATTAGATTATGCGATTTTGGTTTGTTTTTGTTTGTATGAAGGCATCCCCACCTGTACCTTGAAAATTGAACAACAGCGCCCTCTATTTCCTCTGGCCGCGAGCGGCTATCCATCTGACTGTGGTCAGATCCATGAGCACATAAATACGGACGGCAACCGTATGCGCCTTGACCTGCCAGGGGGACAATGATACTTCCGTAACTCGCGGCCCGGCCATGATGAAGGCGGGGGGATGAAATTTCCATGGACCTGCTCGCCACAGGCGGAGGGTTGCTGTATCCGAATTAAAACCATAATGAGTGAAATGTCTACATATACGCCGGAAATCACGCATAGAGTGAAGCAACAAGCATTCGAGAAAGGAGGGCAGCGATGGAAGTATTTCTGGTTTTCCCAAAGTCACAGCAGGCAAAGCAAGAGCTTGCACAGGAGCTGGCAAAGTTCCAGTCCGAGCAGGTGCTGAAAAATGTCCAGAAGCTGCCCTGTTCCACAGAGCAGAAACTAGAACTGGTGGATGCCGCAGTAAAGCATCTGAAGACACAGAAGTAATACATGACATATGAAAAACGGACGGACCAGCATCAAGAGCCGGTCTGCCCGTTTTTTATATGCATCTCGCAGTTTGTTATTGCATTTATCTTGTCACTTACATAATCTGAGGTGCCAAAACACTATCGGCATCATCATCATTATTAGAGTGAATCAGGCATCCAACTCAAGACAATTCTGCGATTTGGCAAAAATATATCCTGCGATATGGCGACATAATACCCCACACATCGGCGCTGTCAAACCTGAAAATCAGTCTTTCGCATCTTGGACTATCCTTCTGTTTGCGCTGCCCTGTTGCTGATGAAAGAAACCAGCACAGATGTGCCGGAAAGTGCGCATGGACTGAAGCAGAGAGCGCTCTGGAAAAGACACAGCTATGGAAGTATTTCTGATTTTCCCTAAGTCACAGCAGGCAAACCAGGAGCTCGCAAAGTTTCAGTCCGAGCAGGCGCTGAAAAAAGTCCAAGGGCTTCCTTGCGCCGCGGAGCAAAAACTGGAGTTGGCGGACACCGCAGAATAGCGTCTGAAAACACAGAAGTAAGATATACACAAACGGGCAAACCGGCTCTCAATGCCAGTTTGCCCGTTTGCCCCCACAAGGTTCAAATGAAGCTATGTGCCGCTTTCAAGCTCCCGCTGAGCGGGTTCAAGAACCACAAGGTCAGCCACGCTGAAAGATCGTCTCCAGCCGTTTTCTGGATTCCTCCAGTGTATAGGCAGGCACTCCGGAAAGGCGGCTTTCTTCCACAGCCTCCAGCTTTGTGCGCAGCTTCAAGGTTTCCTTACGCTGTTCAGCTTCTTCATGCGCCAGATCAGAGATCATGCCGTAGTCGTTGCGCAGCGCGGTCGAAGATTTGATAATCATGGGTCAGCATCTCCTGAATGATTCTGTGATAATTCTATCGGAATTATCCGCGGTTTTCAAGGCTCTCTTTGAAATACTTTGCCCACGTAGATTTGTATATCTGCACCTTGCCCTGTTCCCATTTCTTTAACTTTTGCAGCGGGACACCAAGCTGTGCCGCATATGCTTTCTGCGTCAAGCCACGCCGCATACGAATGGCTTTGATTTGCGCTCCTTGTCCTCGTAGTAGGAACAGGTTATAGTCATCCAGCAGATCCACCAGTGACACCTCAAACAGCTCCGCCAGCTTCTCCATATGTTCCTTCGGATAATAGTCCCTTCCTACTTTTTCATAATGGATATATGTGCCGCGGTCGATGCTTGCATAGTCCGCCACGTCACTCTGGCGAAGTCCTTTTTGATAGCGATACCACCTCAGCTTGTCCGCTGTTTCTGTGATCTCAGATGCGTCTGAAAATTGCAGGTTAAACTTCTCTGCATCCAAAAGTTTATGGGGAAGGATGACCGGGAACTTGAGAATTCGGAGCGGCGCAACTTTTAGTGCACCTGCAAAATTCGCAGCCAATACATAGCTGTGGACTTTCAGGTGGTAGAACATAGACCATTTTGGCCCAAAAGGTACATGGTTTTCTACATGAACCGCCGTTTGTTCCGTTGCGTCAGTATAGCATTTTCAATACATCTGCTTGCATAGGTGGCCAGGCGGATGCCCTTGTCGGGGCGGAAGGTGTTCACCGCCTTGATGAGGCCGATGGTGCCGATGGAGATCAGATCCTCCTGCTCCTCGGCCTGGGTGTAGTATTTTTTGATGATATGCGCCACAAGGCGCAGGTTCCGCTCCACCAGCACGTTGCGGGCGTCCAGGTCGCCCTGGGCGCATCTTTCCAGATACTCCTTTTCTTCCTCCGCCGACAGCGGGCGGGGGAAGGAGCCGCTGCTGCCGGCCAGGTGCAGCGACCAGAACATGCTTTGGCACAACAGCAGCAGCGCCGCGTTCAGCATGACATTCCCCTCCTTTCCTTGCTAAGGCTATGCGCCCACGGGAAGTCCCTATGCCCGGTCACCGTGTAAAATGGCAGCAGCGGAGACGCTGGACGTCTCCGCTGCTGCGCTATGAAAGGGGGTAGAAGAAAAGCTTACTTATTTGCCACTGCGCTTCTTGCCGACGATCCATGCCCCGCCGGTGAGGGACAGCAGGCTCATGCCCGCGTACAGGGCGATGCCGGCATCGCCGGTCTTGCCGGACTGGACAGGCGTGGCGGCTGCAGTGCCGGGCTTGGGAGCGGGCCGGTTGGGCAGCTTGGCGATAGCCTCGGTCTTGGTGGCACCGCACACGGTGCAGGTGAAAGCCTTTTCGCCCTCCTTGGCGGTGGTGGGCAGAGCGGTGACCTTGCCATCGTCCCACTTGTGATCACAGACAGCGCTGCAGGTCTTGCACTTGCCGTTGTCCCAATCGTGGCCGGTGGCCTTGCCGGTGACGGTCTTGCGGCTGATCTCCGTCTTGCAGATGGTGCAGTAGATCACTTCGTCGTGGGAGCCATCGGCGGTGCAGGTGGGAGGAGTGATGTTTTCCTTAACGGGATCGCCGCTGACGTGCTGGCAGGCCACGGTGACGGTGCAGGTCGCCTGAGCATCGCCGCAGGCGGCGGTGATGGTGGCGGTACCGGGTTTCAATGCGGTGACGGTGCCGTTCTCAACGGTGGCGACCGTCTCGTCGGAGGAGGCCCAGACAACGGGCTTGTCGGAGGTATTCTCCGGCGTGACCGCAGCGGTCAGGGTACCGGTCTCACCGGGCTTCAGGGTCAGGGTGTTCTTGTCCAGCGTGACGCTCTCGGCAGGGATCACGGTCTTTTCAAACCGCACGGCCACATCGTCATAAGCGAAGTAGGCGGGCTGGGAGAAGCCGTAGCCGTTGTCACTGGAGCCGGTGATGTTGAATTCCACCTTGGCAACCTTGCCCAGACCGGACAGATCGAACTTTGTCCAGTCCGTAATGATGTTATCGGGGCCGTTGCACAGGTAAATGCTGGCGTCTCCGGTTTTATTGCCTTCAGCATCGTAGCCGGTAGCCACCAGCTTTACCCAGTCATCCGGGCCAATCTTGGCCGTCAGGCCGTTGCCGTTGAGATAGCAGTTCAGGGCATAGCAGATGTTGTTGACATACATGTGGTCGACGACACGCGCCACGCCGTCGGCAAAAGCGAAGGAGGGCAGGATCTGGCTGTCCGTATAGCCGGAATTGTCCTTATAGCCGAAATGCACGGCGAAGTTGTTGGAGCCGTTGTGACCGCCGCCGGTGGTGGCCACATCCGCGCTGGCGGTTTTGCTGTAAACGGTAAGCTGATCAATAAAGGAGCCATGCGCCGCAAAATCACTGGAGACGTAGTGGGAGATGGCGTGGCCGCCGCCCCAGTAGCAGTAGTTGTCCCAGCTCTTGGGCAGGGTGTGCTTCAACTCCGTGTTGCCGGCGTCGTACCAGGTGTAAGCCTCGCTCTCTTCGGTGGTACCGGAGCCATCGGGATACAGCATATCGCCGCCGTACTGGGGCTCGTCGATCAGGCTGCTCCAGTCATTGCCGCCTGCGAAGTTGGTGCCGCCCTTGTAGTCGGCATCCTCAAAGGTCAGCACCCGCAGCTCGTAGTCCTGTGCGTCATCCACGGCGAAGGCGGTGACGGGCGGCAGGGATACCGCCATCACCAGCACCAGCAGAAGGGCTGCAATTCGTTTCTTCATGTTGGGATCTTCCTTTCTCTTTTGTGATTTTTCTCTGTATCGAAAGGGCGCTGCTGGGAGCGGCAGCTTCGGTAGACGGCTGTAGGGGAGGGGAGACTCCTTTGGCGGCTTTGCCGCAAAATGAGGATGGGCGGACGGGGCCGGCAAACCCCGTCCGCCGTTCTATGGGAAAGCAGCGGCTCTTCGCCGCGTTCGGCTTGCAAAAGGAAAAGCGCACGGCCATTCCTGTGGCCATGCGCAAAAAAGAAACGCACGGCCAAAGCAGACCGTGCGTCGATACACACTTTTCGCTTCGGCTTCGGGAATGGCGAAAGCCCAGGGGCGGCGCATGGCGTATCTGACTTATCCCGCCGCTTTGACACGGGGGCATCACAGTGACCTTCTCGCGGGGCATCTCACCCCATTCCGCTGCCGGAAAGACCGGCACGCCGTCCTGTTATTCAATTCACAAATTCAATATAGCACACCGCGCGAGGAAATGCAAGAGGGAATTTTCCCAATTATTGGTCGCCGTTTTCCGCCACCCAGGCCCGGACGTAGTCCACAAAGCGGCGGGTGGAGGCGGACAGGGCCTTTTCATCCTTGACACCGATGCCGATATCACGGTGGAAGGTCATGGGCGGGGGACAGGCGGTGACGGGGTAGGGGCTATGGCGCACCATCAGTTCCGGCAATAGGCTGATGCCCAGCCCCTTGGACACCATGGAGAGGATGGTGCGGTCCTCGCGGGCGGTGTATTTTACGTTGGGGCGGATGCCCATCTTGTCGAAGGCCGCCACGATCTCGTAGTCCTCGCCCTCCTCCAGTTGGATGAAGGGCTCCGACGCCAGGGCGCCCAGCGGGAAGGGATCAGCGTGCTCCAGCGGGTGGCCGCAGGGGACGATGACCTGCAGCAGCTCCCGGTGCAGGGGGTAGGTCTGCAGGTGCTTCACCGACGGCAGGCGCAGGAAGCCGCAGTCCACCGTGCCCCGGAGGATCCACTCTTCGATCTGGTCGTAGAAATCGCCGGTGACCACCTCAAACTCGATGTTGGGATAGCGCTCACCGAAGCTTTGCAGGATGGAGGGCAGCCAGTGGACGGACACGCTGGAGAAGGTGGCCACCTTTACCAGGCCCGCGTCCACGCCCTTCAGACTGGCGGCGGACTGCATCAGGGCGTGGTGGGCGGCGCAGAGCTTTTCAATCTGGGGCAGCAGGGCGCGGCCATCCGCCGTCAGCACCACGCCGCCCCGGTTGCGGCTGAGCAGGGTCACGCCCAGCTCGTCCTCCAGGGCCTGCACCGCGTGGCTGACGCCGGACTGGGTGAAGTTCAGGGCCCGGGCCGCCCGGGAGAAGTTGCCGCACTGGGCGGTTTTCAGGAAGATCTGGTATTTGGAAATGCTCATGGTGCCACCTCGTTTCTGTAGGTATTATATCATACTTTTTCTCATAGTTGCAAGTACAATTATGCGTTTTACAAATGAAAGGGGCTGTGCTATGATAGGGACAGTTGAACGAGACGCGTCGAAGAAACACACGAATATACATGGAATCTCAAGGAGGTAATTGAATTATGGCTCTGGTAACCAAGACGATCCGCTGCGCTGTCTGTGGCAGCAGCAGCGTTGCTTATGACGGCAAGACCTATATCTGCGACGCCTGCGGCGCCCACAAGGAGCAGCCCATGGCGGCCGGCGATCTGGCGGCGGTGAACCGCATCACGGCGCTGGGCGGCGACAACGAGGAGCTGGCCCGCCTGCGCAAGCAGTACCGCAATCTGGACATCACCAGCTGGTCCAGTGAGAACCGCCTGCAGGTGAAGTAAACCATCGCAAAACATACTTTTCCATAGAGGGACGCCCTCCCAATAGCAGAGAAAACCGGCTCGGATGAGCCGGTTTTCTCTCAGCTTGTTAAAAAAGGGCATAGCCTTTTTTAACAAATATAGAAATCGCTCCGACCCGCGCTTTTCCGCCCATAAACGGGCGAAAAAACACTCTCTCCGCGCAAAGTATTTTTTGCCACGCACGCCCAACGGAAGTCCCCTTGGGGGACATGTCGCGGCAAAAAATGATTCAAATTGTTCGCCGCCATAGCGGGCGGCGAATTCTGCGAAGATTTTTGACAATAGCAGAGAAAACCGGCTCAGATGAGCCGGTTTTCTCTGCTATTGGGAGCGTATCAGTCGTGATACTTCAAGGCGCGGATGGCGTTGAGCACCGCCAGAATCATCACACCCACGTCGGCGAAGATGGCGGCCCACATGTCGGCCGCGCCGATGGCTACCAGCGCCAGGCAGCCGAACTTGATCACCAGGGAGAAGACGATGTTCTGGTGTACGATGCCGATGCACTTGCGGGAGATCTTGATGGCCTTGGCGATCTGCATGGGATCGTCGTCCATCAGCACCACGTCGGCGGCCTCGATGGCGGCATCGCTGCCCATGGCGCCCATGGCGATGCCGATATCGGCACGGGTCAGCACCGGCGCATCGTTGATGCCGTCGCCCACGAAGGCCAGGCGGGCCTTGCCGCTCTTCCGGGCCAGCAGCTTCTCCACCTCGGCCACCTTGTCGCCTGGCAGCAGCTCGCTGCGGACCTCGTCCACACCCAGCTCCGCCGCCACTTCATCGGCCACCCGCTTGGCGTCGCCGGTCAGCATGACGGTCTTTTCCACGCCGGCGCGCTTCAGGGCGGCGATGGCCGCCTTGGAGTGGGGCTTTACCACGTCGGAGATAACGATGTGTCCGGCGTACTGGCCGTCCACGGCCATGTGGATGATGGTGCCTACGCTGTGGCACTCGTTGAAGGGGATGCCCAGCCTGGTCATCAGCTTGTCGTTGCCGGCGGCCACCTTATGGCCGTCCACTACGGCCTCGACGCCGTGGCCGCTGATCTCCTGGATATCCGTGACCCGGTCACGGTCGATGGGTCTGCCATACGCCTTCTGCAGGCTCTTGCTGATGGGGTGGGAGGAGGCGCACTCGGCCAGGGCGGCGTATTCCAGCAGCTTGTCCTTGTCCATCTCGTTGTGGTGGACGGCGGTGACCTCGAACACGCCCTGGGTCAGGGTGCCGGTCTTGTCAAAGACCACACATTTGGCGTCGGACAGCTCCTCCAGATAGTTGGAGCCCTTGATGAGGATGCCCTCGCGGCTGGCGCCGCCGATACCGGCGAAGAAGCTGAGGGGGATGCTGATGACCAGAGCACAGGGACAGCTGACCACCAGGAAGGTCAGGGCGCGGTAGATCCAGTCCGTCCACTGGGGCTCCATGCCCAGCACCAGACGGCCCAGGGGGAACAGGATGCCCAGCACCGCCGCCGCGGCGCACACCGCCGGGGTATACACCCGGGCGAACCGGGAGATGAAGGTCTCGGAGCGGGATTTGCGGGAGCTGGCGTTCTCCACCAGATCCAGGATCTTGGACACGGTGGATTCCCCGAACTCCTTGGTGGTGCGGATCTTCAGCACGCCGCTCATGTCGATGCAGCCGCTGATGATCTCATCGCCCTCTTTCACGTCACGGGGCAGGCTCTCGCCGGTGAGGGCGCTGGTGTTCAGGCTGGCGCTGCCGCTGACCACCACGCCATCCAGAGGCACCTTCTCGCCGGGCTGCACCACGATGATGCTGCCCACGGCAACTTCGTCGGGGTCCACCTGCTCCAGTTGGCCGTCCCGCTCGATGTTGGCGTAATCGGGGCGGATGTCCATCAGGGCGCTGATGTTCCGGCGGCTCTTGCCCACGGCGTAGCTCTGGAACAGCTCACCGATCTGGTAGAACAGCATGACGGCGATGCCCTCTACATAGTCGCCGCTCTTCGTCCAGATGGCCAGGAAGAACGCACCCAGGGTGGCGATGGCCATCAGGAAGTTCTCGTCAAAGACGCGGCCGTTGACGATGCCCTTGCCCGCCTTGCGCAGGATGTCGTAGCCGATCACCAGATAGGCGATCAGGTAGGCGATCAACTGGGGGATGCCGGTCAGCGGGATGAACTTCAGGGCCAGCAGCATGGCCGCCGTAATGAGGATGCGGATCAGCATCACTTTTTGTTTCTTCGTCATGGTCACGATGCTCCTTTCCAATGCGGTGCCCGGCACTGGGCCGGGCACGGAGTGATATTACAGCTCGATCTCGCAGTCGGGCTCCACCTTCTTGCAGGCATTCAGCACGTCCTTCATGACGGCCTTGGCGTCCTGGCCCTCTTCAAACTCCACGATCATCTTCTGGGTCATGAAATTGACGGTGGCAGACGCCACGCCGCTGGTTTTCTTGGCGGCTTCCTCCATCAGGTTGGCGCAGTTGGCGCAGTCAACTTCGATCTTGTAGGTCTTTTTCATGATGATACCTCCATATACGGGCCTCCGCTGGGGAGCACCTCAAAATTTCACAATTAAGCGCTTGCTTAACGATTCTGGTGGTAGTATACTCAAAGTTGTGAGAAAAAGCAAGATGTCCGGGCACCGTATGCCCAAAACAGCAAGTGAAATGTCCAAAACAGAAAGTGAGAGGGAACACCATGGAACACTTTGAACTGCCCCACGATCACGGGGAGAAGAGCCATACCGCCGCGCTGTGCCGGGAGCTGGGCAAGACGGGGCACTTTGCCGCCGTGTCCGATGTGTTCAAGCAGCTCAGCGACTCCAACCGGGTGCGCATCTTCTGGCTGCTGAGCCATCAGGAGGCGTGCGTGGTCAACATCGCCGCCATGCTGGAGATGTCCAGCCCCGCTGTGTCCCACCACCTGCGCTCACTGGCGGAGAGCGGGCTGTTGGAGAGCCGCCGGGAGGGGAAGGAGGTCTATTACCGGGCACCGGACACGGAGCTGAGCCGCCTGCTGCACCAGATTGTGGAGCAGGTGATGGAGATTGCCTGTCCGGAGAAGCAGGTGGATTTTCAGGCCACTCAGGAGGAGATCGTCCGCAACGTGCACCAGTACCTCATTGAGCACCTGTCGGAGCGGGTCACCATCGACGAGCTGTCCCGCCGCTTTCTGATGAATCCCACCACGCTGAAGAGCATGTTCAAGAAGGTGTACGGCGACACCATCGCCGCCCACATGCGCAACCACCGGCTGGCCCAGGCGGCGCTGCTGCTGCAGACCACCGGCGACGAGGTGGCCGCCATCGCCCAGGCGGTGGGCTACGACAGCCCCAGCCGGTTCACCACCGCCTTCCGGGAGGTGTACGGCCAGACGCCCGTGGAATACCGCCGCCAGCGGGCAAAGCAATAAAAAACAGCCGTGTACCACAGGGTACACGGCTGTTTTGACGCTTGTCACTTTCTGACTGCCGCCCGCAGGGGCGGCTTTTCCGGTGTATTCCGTTACAGCAGCTGGCGGCAGATCTCCGCGTCCGGCGCCAGCGTTTTCACATCGCGCTCCAGCTGATCCAGCACGGCTGTGATCTCCGACGCGGGCTGTCCCGCCACGCCGAAAACGGGATAGAACACATGGGTGCTGCTCTCCCGGACGCAGGTGCGGTCATCTGCCCCGGCGATCATGCTGAAGATGATCCCGCCGTCGTCCCTGGCGCAGAAGTCGCCGGGGTAGGTGTGTACCTCCTCGCCCCGCATACCGGGGAAGGGTGCCTTCTCCGTCCCGGCAAACAGCCGGACACAGCCCTGCACCTGATCTACGTCGTGGGTGCCGGACAGCTGCTGGGTCTCCAGTTCCGCAAGAAAGGGAATGGCGGTGATGGGATTCCCGCTGGGAAAGGGGCGTCCCTTCAGCAGAATGGATTCCAGCTGCATCAGTACGGGGTAGGTTTTCTTGAACTTCTTGAAAAAGCGGAAGTAGACATTCTTGCCGAACACCGCCTTGCGGTCATAGTCCGCAAAGCGCTCCTTCAGCGCATTGAGCCGCGCCGTCACCATGGTCTGAAAGGCATCCTCCCGCCACAGCGCTTTCTCAGGATAAGCGACCTCCAGAACACCGAAGGGTACGCCGTCCAGGGCGGCGTCTTTTTGAAATTGCAGCATGGTACAGACCTCCTTAAATAAAAATAGCGGGATAAAATCCTTCCGAATTCTATCCCACTTAAACCGTACCAATATGGTACGATAAGTCCTCTGATCAAATGAATCCCCACTTTGTTGGCAATGAGTATAGCACCGCGTTTCGCGAAATGCAAGAGAAATTTCTCCGGCGTTTGCCGGAGATGCGGATAACAATAAAAAAGAAGGACATCCAAACGGATGTCCTTCTTGATGCAAAGGACGGTTAAAATCGATATTTTTGTTTTTGGTGTAAAAGGGTCCACAGC